>JAESFL010000137.1_pt1 | contig 72626 bp, 77 predicted proteins | sample 9269401 | NCBI WGS metagenome assembly JAESFL01 (sample SAMN14506025, study PRJNA617098) | algae metagenome | isolation source: Gloeocapsa sp. UFS-A4-WI-NPMV-4B04 and co-occurring heterotrophs from desert... | place: USA: Utah | collected 2006-10-01 | reverse complement strand
ATCGATCTTGAGCTCTTTCAGGGCGTCGGTGACCCACTCGGCACCGAAGGAATCCCAGGCCATGACCTCGACGGTCTTCGGTCCGAGCATCGACCACATCGCCATCTCGACGGCGCCGGTGTCAGATCCGGGGACGATGCCGATGCGATAGTCGGCGGGCACGCGCAGAACCGTGCGGGTGAGCTCGATGGCCTCGGCGAGCTTGGCCTTGCCGGCGGCCGAGCGGTGTGAGCGGCCGAGCGCCGCGCCGGCGAGGGCATCGAGGCTCCAACCGGGACGCTTGGTCGTGGGGCCGGACGAAAAGTAAGGCACGCGCGGGCGCGCGGCGGGCATTTGAACCGTCATGTCATCCATCCTTCCAGATGGTTGCCTCCCGTTGGGGGGAGGTGTCCCGCTGCGGTAAATGACGGATCGCGCACCGCAAGGCAAGCAGCTTTTTCAAGGATTCGGGTACGCGTGTGCTGCAAGCAACGGACCGATCGTTCAGTTCTCGAAAGAATAGCGAGCAAAAAGATTCATCTAAGGTTCGTCCCTCTGCAGCAGGTCGGGCCGGCGCGCTTGCGTCAGCGCGCGGCTTCGCTCGGACCGCCAGCGGGCGATGGCCGCATGGTTGCCGCCCATCAGCACGTCGGGGATCGTCCGCCCCTCCCAGTCCCGCGGCCGGGTGTAGTGCGGGTATTCGAGCAACCCGCCCTCGAAACTCTCCTCGACGCCCGAGGCGTGCTTTCCCATCACGCCGGGCAGCAGGCGGACGCAGGAATCGATCAACACCAGCGCTGCGATCTCGCCGCCCGACAGAACGTAATCGCCGATCGACACCTCTTCGAGCTGGCGCGCCTCGATCACCCGCTCGTCCACGCCCTCGAACCGGCCGCAGACGAGGATCGCGCCCGGTCCCTCGGCCAGTGCCCGCACCCGCGCCTGCGTCAGCGGTTTTCCGCGCGGCGACATGAGGAGGCGTGGGCGGAGATCATCCGGGCCTGCCGCGGCGTCGATCGCCGCCCCGAGGACGTCGCAGCGCAAGACCATTCCGGCGCCGCCGCCGGCCGGCGTGTCGTCCACGCTGCGGTGGCGGCCGAGCCCGTGCTCGCGGATCTGGCGCGGCTCCAGGCTCCACGTGCCGCGCGTCAGCGCATCGCCCGACAGCGAATGGCCGAGGGGACCGGGGAACATCTCCGGGTAGAGGGTCAGGACCGTGGCCCGCCAGGGGGCCGACGTCCCGGGATCGACGGGCGCGCTCATGCCGCTTGATGGCGGTGCGCGCCGGGCTGGTCAATGACGGCGGCGCCCCGCCGGTCAGCGTCGGGTCAGAGGCGGACGCCGCTTCGGTTCGGCCTGACGATGGCCCTTGAGGGGGCGCCGGGCCTGGGAGTGCAGGCGGCGATCCGGCCGGGCCGCTTCACGGCCGGCCGCGGGATCGGCAGAAGGCTCGGCCATCGGCTCCGCCGGCGGGCGCGTCATGCGGCCGAATGGGTCGGGCTTTCCCAGCGGAATGCCGACCGTCGCGCCGGGGAAACCCTGCGCCAGCGCCGGGGGGACGGGAAGCGCGAGGAGAGTGAGGAGGAGGATCGGGCGGCGCATCGCGTCTCGCTTTCGGATGTCGGTTCGAGCCTGTCCCTTGCAAACGGGGGAGCCGACCGCGGGTTCGGTGCGCGGCCGAGGCGCGCGGGGTGGGCACGTTTGTCCGCGCCGGGACTTATCCGGGGCATGACCCGCTTCGCCGCCTTCCTCCTCCTGCTGACGCTGCCGGCTTCTGCCGCCGAACCGCTGGCCGCGGCCGGCGCGCCGGCCGAGCGCTTTCCGAAGCCCGACCGACCTGTTGCCGAGATCGTGGCGCCGCAATGGGCGCATGAGGGGCAGCGCGATCGGGCCGACGAGGTCGGGCAGGTCGCGCGCCTGATGCGGATCGCGCCCGGTGAGACGGTGGCCGATGTCGGCGCCGGAAACGGCTACTACGTGTTCCGCCTGAGCCCGCGGGTCGGGCCTCAGGGGCGCATCCTCGCGCAGGATATCACGCCGGATTACCTCGCCGATCTGGAGCGGAGAGTAGCCGAAGCGCGTCTGCCCAACGTCACCGTCGTGCGTGGCGAGGCGCACGACCCGCGCCTTCCGCCCGGCTCGGTCGATGCGGCGGTGCTGGTCCATATGTACCACGAGATCGCCCAACCCTTCGGCCTGCTGTGGAACCTTGCCGCCGCGATGAAGCCCGGCGGTCGGGTCGGGATCGTCGATGCCGATGCGATCCCCTCCCGCCACGGCACGCCGCCGAAGCTCCTGCGCTGCGAACTGGCGGCGGTCGGCTATCGCGAGGTCTCGATGACCCGGCTGAAGGGCGGGGTCGGCTATCTCGCGGTGTTCGAGGCGCCCGCACCCGACCGCCGCCCCGAGCCGGAGGTGATCCGGCCGTGCCGGGACGAGGCCACGCGCGCGCGGCGCTGACAGGCCCTTGGGGCTGATAGCGTCCGTGCCGACGTCCGTCATTGCGAGGCGAAGCCGTGGCAATCCAGGGCTCCGCAGGATCCGGAGCGCCCGCGCTCTGGATCGCTTCGGCGTCGCTTTGCGATGACGAGGTGCGACGAAGGGAACACCGATCGCCGCACGCCATGCCTTTACCGAATCGGAGGAATTGATCGGCCAGGCTGGCGACCCCGTCCTCGCGATCGATCCGGTATGATTCTCGGCCTCTGGCTCGACCAACCCGTCTGGCTAATGTTCACGCTCCTGGCGGGCGTCTTCCTCGCGATCTGCGCGGGGTTGAGTCTGCTCACCAACCTGCCCTGGACCAAGGGGGGTGTGCGCCGGCTCGCGACCGGCATCGTGCCGCCCTATATCGCCGTGGTCGCAGTGCTGCTCGCGCTGCTGACCGGCTTCGTCGCCAACGATGCCTGGGAGCGCCAGCGGCAGGCAAGCCGCGTGCTGCAGGCCGAACGCTCGCACGCGCTCGCGGTCTACGATCTCAGCATCGCCTCGGCGCCCGACATGAGCGGCCTGCGCACCGCGCTGTTCGCCTATCTCGAGGCGGTGGTGACGGAGGAATGGCCGTCCATGGCCGCGACCGGAGCCTCGGCGCCCAATGCAGGTCAGGCGCTCGGCCGCCTTCTCCAAGTGGCGGCCGACCCGCGCAATGCCAAGGAGGCGGGGGAGGCGACCCATGCGGCCCTTCTCGACGCGGTGATGCAGCTCCGCTCGGCTCGCAGCGAGCGCCTCGCCCTCAGTTCCGCTCGCAGCGATGAGAGCAAGTGGCTGACGCTCCTCGTGCTCGCCGTCCTGACGCTGACGGCGATCGCTCTCGTCCATTGCGAGCGCCCGTTGGCGCAAGGTGCGACGCTATTTCTATTCTCCGCCGCGATGGTGACGACGCTGGGCGTGGTCGCCCTGCACGAGCGCCCGTTCGACGGCCCCCTCGCACTATCGCCCGAGCCGATCCGCCTCGCCCGCGCCGCGATGGAGGCGGGCACGCGCTAAAGCACAATCCCGAAAGGTGGGCGCCGGCTTTCGGGATGATGCTGTAATCGCCGATCAGCCCGGATCGTCGGTGGGCTTCGGCCCCGGCGGGGCGAACAGGTCTTCAGGCGGATCGGCGACGACCTTTCCGCCCGCGAGATCGAGGCTCGGCACGAAGGCCTTGGTGAAGGGCAGGAGCGCGGTCGGGCCGCCGGCCGCCGGGCGGATTTCGAGCAGGTCGCCGCCGCCGTAATTCGGCACGGCCACGATGGTGCCGATCACGGACCCGGTGCCGTCCTCGACCGTGAGGCCGATCAGGTCGGTGAGGAAGAACTCGTCCTCGTCCTCGACGTCTCCTAGGCGCTCGCGAGCGATGGCGAGGGTGACGCGGTTAAGGGCTTCGGCGCCGCTGCGGTCGTTCACGCCTTTCACCCGCACGATCAGCAGATCGGAGGATCCGCCGGGGGCGGGACGGACGTCATCGAGTTCGAGGGTGCGGCCGTCGGAGGCGCGCAAGGGGCCGTAGCCCGCGATCGCCAAGGGCTCGCCGGTATAGGATTTCAGCCGCACCTCGCCATGCAGTCCGTGCGGCCGGCCGAACTCGCCGAGCAGGACGAGGCCCGGATCGAGCGAGGCGGGCGGGGCGGGCTTGGCGCCCTGCGGTTTGCGGGCCGAGGTGACGGCCTCCGGCGCGAGGCGGTCGGCGGGCCGCGCAGGTCCGCGCGATGACGATCCGGGGCGGCGGGCCATGCAGGGTGCCTCGATGACGGCGCGTGTGTCCCTTCCTCGGGGAGGAAAGGCGTGGAGGCGGGGCGGCGCTGGCAGAGGCGCAAGCGGTGCCTCTTGCGCGACCCCACCCCCTGGTCCCTCCCCACCCAGATTGGGCTTGCCCGCTCCGGGCAGATCAGATCGGATCTCGGGCAGGCCCGAGATCCGCGGGGAAGGCGAGCGATCGGCTTAGGCCGCGGCGTCTTCGGCCGGGGCGGCAGCCTTCTCGGCGCGCTTGGCGGCGCGCTCCTTGGACTTCTCGCCGGGCTCGGCCTTCTGCGGGTTGTTGCGGGCCGGGCGCTTGGCGAGGCCGGCAGCGTCGAGGAAGCGCAGGACGCGGTCGGTCGGCTGGGCGCCCTTGGCGAGCCAGGACTGGATCTTCTCGTTGTCGAGCACGATGCGGGCCGGATCGTCCTTGGCCTTCATCGGGTCGTAGGCGCCGACCTTGTCGATGAAGCGGCCGTCGCGCGGGGCGCGGGCATCGGCGACGACGATGCGGTAGTAGGGGCGCTTCTTGGCGCCGCCGCGGGTGAGACGGATCTTGAGGGACATCAGTCGTTCCTTTCGGTGTCGTGTGTCTGAGTGGTGTTGTGATCGACGCTTTCGGCGATCGTCCGGTGGTGCCGAATGACTTCCTTGACCACGAAGGCGAGGAACTTCTCGGCGAAATCGGGGTCGAGCTTGGCTTCGACCGCGAGATTTCTCAGGCGCTTGACCTGACGCGCCTCCCGATCCGGATCGGAGGGAGGCAGGCCCTTACGGGCCTTCAACTCGCCGACCCGCTGCGTGCAGCGGAAGCGCTCGGCGAGGAGATGGATGAGCGCGGCATCGAAGTTGTCGATGCTCTCGCGCAGTCTGGCCAGCTCGGGATCGACCCCTTGGGCGGACAGAAGCGTCATTTCTTCTTACCCGGCAGGAAGCCGCCCAGGCCCGGCAGCTTCGGGCCGCCGAGCCCTGGCAGGTTCGGCATCTTGCCGCCGCCGAGCCCCCCCGGCATCGGCGGCAGCTTGCCGCCGAACTGCCGCTCGATCTCGGCGATCTGCTCCGGCGTCGGCTCGGGCATCCCCGGAGGCATCTTCATGCCCCCCGGCAGCCCGCCCGGCATGCCGCCGCCGAGCCCGAACATGTTGCCCAACGCCTGGCCGATGCCGCCGCGCTTGCCCGATCCCATCGACTTCATCATGTCGGCCATGGTCCGGTGCATCTTGAGGAGCTTGTTGATCTCCTCGACCTTCACGCCGGCACCCGCCGCGATGCGCTTCTTGCGGCTGTTCTTGAGGATGTCGGGGTTCTTGCGTTCGCCCGGCGTCATCGATGAGATGATCGCGCGCTGGCGCTTGAACATCTTCTCGTCGAGGTTGGCACCCTCGACCTGCTTCTTGATCTGCCCCATGCCGGGCAGCATTCTCATCAGGCCGCCGATGCCGCCCATCTTCTCCATCTGGGCGAGCTGCATCGACAGGTCTTCGAGGTCGAACTTGCCCTTCCGCATCTTCTCGGCGGTGCGCAGGGCCTGCTCGTGGTCGATGGTCTCGGCCGCCTTCTCGACGAGCGAGACGATGTCGCCCATGCCGAGGATGCGGTTGGCCACCCGCTGCGGGTGGAATTCCTCCAGCGCATCGACCTTCTCGCCGACGCCGACGAGCTTGATCGGCTTACCCGTGACGGCGCGCATCGAGAGCGCCGCACCGCCGCGGGAATCGCCGTCCATGCGGGTCAGGACGATGCCGGTGACGCCGAGGCGCTGGTCGAAGGCGCGGGCGGTGTTGACCGCGTCCTGGCCGGTGAGCGCGTCGGCCACCAGCAGCACTTCGTGGGGGTTCGTCGCCGCCTTCACCTCGGCGGCCTCGTTCATCAGGCCTTCGTCGACCGTGGTGCGGCCGGCGGTGTCGAGCATCACCACGTCGAAGCCGCCGAGCCGGGCGGCCTCCATGGCGCGCCGCGCGATCTGCACCGCCGACTGACCGGCGACGATCGGCAGGCTCTCGACCTCGACTTGTTTTGCGAGAACCGCGAGCTGCTCCATCGCTGCCGGGCGGCGCGTGTCGAGGGAGGCGAGCAGGACGCGCCGCTTGTCGCGGCTCGACAACCGCCGGGCGATCTTGGCGGTGGTGGTCGTCTTGCCCGAGCCCTGAAGGCCGACCATCAGGATGGCGACGGGGGCCGGCGCGTTGAGATCGACAACGCTGGCATCGGTGCCGAGCATCGCGATGAGCTCGTCGTTGACGATCTTCACGACCATCTGGCCGGGCGTCACCGACTTCAACACGACGGCGCCCACCGCCTTCTCGCGCACCTTGTCGGTGAACGAGCGCACCACTTCCAGCGCCACGTCGGCTTCGAGGAGCGCGCGGCGCACCTCGCGCATGGCGGCGGTGACGTCGGCCTCGGTCAGCGCGCCGCGGCGCGTCAGACCGGAGAGGATGCCGGAAAGGCGGTCGGAAAGGCCTTCGAACATGCGGGTTCAGAGGTCCTTACTGGTGAAGGCCGGCATTGGCCACGCGGCGCGCGCGCAGCGCGTCCTCGAAAGCCGCCACCGCGCGAGCGAACTTGTCCCGGCATTCCGCGTCGCAGAAGCCGACGGTCGCGCCGTTATAGAGGGTCAGCGCCTCCGGCACGATCGGCTTGCCCGACCATGGGCAGAAGTCGTTGACCGCATCCTCGATGCGAAGGGGCGTGTCGTTCGCGGGCGCCATGGCAGGGCTCGTTTGACGCTTCGACGAAGTCACGGCAACGACAAGGGCGCCCGAGGGCGCGCACGCGCTGTCGGGCGTTGACCTCCGGCCTCTCGGGCCGGTCGGCGGCTCATCGTGACGTTCGAACGTCGAAATGGAGCCGGGCGGATAGGCCCTGGGCTGCCTCAAGTCAATCCCGCGACCGCTCCCGCCGGTCGATGCTGAAGCAGGGCCCGCCCGCGGATCGACGCACGATTGTGCCCGAAACGCACGTAAGCGGACGGTTAAGTTTTACCGTTCGTTAAGCATGTTGGGCTCTGATGCTCGGCAACGCACCGCTGGAGGTGCCCGAGGACTACCCCGATGTCGGAACCCGCGCGACAGGCCCCATCCCCCGAGACCGGACTCCGGTCCTCGGCCAGCACCGCGCCGCTGCGCGACTGGCTCGCCATCATGCGTGCGACGGTGTCGGAGACGAAGCCTGCCGAGACGCAGGAGGCCGAGCCCCTTCCAGTCGAGGCGGACATCGAATCGCGCAGCGCCGCCTGGTCGCCCCGCCTCGTTTCCGCCGCCGCGAAGTCGGCCGAGGCCGCCGACGAGGACGTGGCCGAGATCATGGCCGAGAACATGATGCTGAAGGCGCGGCTCCGGATCGAGGCCGAGCGCCGCGATGAGCTTCAGACCATCCTGGCCCAGGAAATCCGCGAGCTGCGCGCTCACATCGCCGAGGAAGTCGGCAAGATGGAGGATCTACGGAGCGAGCGCGACCTCTGGCGCGCCCGCTGCGAGGCACTGGCCGCGCCCCTGTTCCAGGTGCAGCCGCGCTGAGCCGCTTTCAGAGTACCACACAAAACTCCCGGTCACCCACCGTTCCCGGTCTGGCGAGGACAGTGCGGCGGGCGCTTTGTGAGAGACACTCAGACGCCGAACATGCGAAGGGCCGCCCCATGGGGCGGCCCTTCCATTGTCGAACCGGTCAGTCCGACGAAACCTGTCATGATCCTGCGAATGCGTTAGGCGCACACGCCGGAGGTAACGGTCCAGGCCTTGGTCGTCGGCGACGGCTGATGACAATGAGACACTGGATCACCTCCTTTCGTTCGTTGCGGGTGAGCCCAAGGTAGGGAGGAATTCCCCTGGGCGAAAGACCCTCGACGGCCGAACCGGTGCGTTGTCTCGCCGCGGTGCACAAAATGCATCGCCGCCGGCCGCTGGCAGACTGGCGGCGAGGCGCCTAAGAAGACGCCCGTCAGCATCGGGCCCTCAAACCATGTCCTCCGCCGCCCCGCGCGTTTCCGCCGACGACGCCCTCGATCCGCGCGCCATGCGCGAGCCGCTGCCGAACGCGTGGTATTGCGCCGGCCAAGCCTCGGCGATCACGGGGGGCAAGATGCGGGCGGTCGCGCTCAACGGCGAGCAGGTCGTGCTCGGCCGAGGAAAAGACGGGGCCCTGTTCGCGCTGCGCGACCGCTGCCCCCATCGCGGCATGGCGCTCTCCAAGGGCAGGTTCGACGGCGACACGCTGATGTGCCCGTTCCACGGCTGGCGCTTCGGCACCGACGGACGCTGCCGCGACGTGCCGACGCTCTCCGAGCACGACGCCTCCGATTTCTCGCGCATCGCCGTCCAGCGCTTCCCCATCGTCGAGAGCGCGGGCTTCCTCTGGGTCAACCCGCATCTCGGGACCGCCGACTTAGGTGCCGTGCCGGCCGTGCCCGCCCTCGATTTCGAGCCGGCCGGCTGCCTCGTGCTCGAACTCGAAGTCGAGGCCTCGTTCGATCTCACGACGCTCAGCCTCGTCGATCCCGGCCATGTCGCCTTCGTTCACGACACATGGTGGTTCCGACCCTCCAAGGAATTGCGGGAGAAGGTGAAGACCTTCCAGCCGGTGCCGCACGGCTTCGTCATGACGAGCCACGCGACGACCACGAGTTCCCCGATCTATCGCCTGCTCGGCGGTGCGCCGGAGGTCGAGATCGAGTTCCGCCTGCCCGGCGTGCGGCTGGAGCGGATCAAGGCGGGCACCAAGCGGGTGGCGAACTACACCTTCGCCACCCCGATGGGGGCCAACCGCACCATGCTGACCAACGCGCTCTACTGGAGCCTGCCGGCGCTGAACCTGCTGAAGCCGATCGCCCGGCCGCTGATGCGCCAGTTCCTGACCCAGGATCAGCAGGTGCTCCAGCACGCGCAGGCCGGCCTCGACCGGAAACCCACCATGGTGCTGCTGGGCCAGGGCGATCTGCCCTCGCAATGGTATTTCCGCCTCAAGCGCGAGGCCCTGGAGGCGGCGCGCGACGGCCGACCCTTCACGAATCCGCTTGCGCGCCAGGAATTGCGCTGGCGCTCGTGAGGTTGTGAAGCCGCAACCTGAAACTTTTACGCTCTCCGCATCGTCGAGATGCGTATCGCTTGAGTTGCGCGAGGGAGTATCGGGTGCCGAGGCCGCACTATGTCATTCGTCGGAGCCGATCCGGCCGGTTCAACTTCACCCTGTTATCCGAACATGGCCGCATCAACGGCACCGTGATCGTTGCCGGGCAGGACCTGCCCCGCGACGAGATCGAGCGGCAGGCTCGGGAGAAGATCCGCCACCTCGCCGACACCCTCGTCTCGGTCGTAGGGCCGGGCGCGAGCCCGTCCTGAGGCCCTGCGCCGCGCTTGAACCGCGGACCGGTCGGGCCATCTTGGCCGTATGAAGAAGCGTGGCCTGCTCACGGTCGCCAGCGCGGCCACGGTGATGACCCTCGGCGGCGTCGGCTACGCCGCCCATCGCCGGGGCAAGAACCCCTATTACCGCGGGCCCAAGAGCGACCATTTCGACGGCTTGCGCTTCCACACCGCGAACCAGCCGCCCGACAAGTCGCTCGCCGACCTCGCCCGCTGGCGCCGGACCGGCAAGCCCGAGGCGTGGCCGGCGAGCTTCCCGAGCCCGTTCCCGGCGGACAAGCCATCCGAACGGGCCGAGGGCTTTCGCGTCGTGCTGATCGGCCACGCGAGCTACCTGCTCCAGGTGGCCGGCCGCAACATCCTGATCGATCCGGTCTTCGCGCGGCGCGCGAGCCCGTTCCGCTTCGCCGGGCCGAAGCGGGTCAACCCGCCGGGCATCGCCTATGCCGACCTGCCGCCGATCGATGCGGTCCTGATCACCCACAACCACTACGACCATCTCGACGGCCCGACGCTCGCCCGGCTCTGGCAGGACCACCAGCCGCTGATCGTGGCGCCGCTGGGCAACGATGTGATCCTGCGCGGCTACGACGAGACCATGCATGTCGAGACCCGCGACTGGGGCGAGTCGGTCGATCTGGGGGCCGGCATCACCGCGCATCTCACGCCCGCCAACCACTGGTCGGCCCGCGGCCTCAACGACCGGCGCATGGCACTGTGGTGCGCCTATCTGCTGACCACGCCGCGCGGGGTTCACTACCATGTGGGCGACACGGGCCTCGGTGACGGCGCGATCTTCCGCGAGATCCGCGCCCGGTTCGGCCCACCGCGGCTCGCCACCCTGCCGATCGGCGCCTACGAGCCGCGCTGGTTCATGCAGCCGCAGCACATGAACCCGGCCGATGCGGTGGAGTCCCTGACCTTGCTCGGCGCCGATCAGGCGCTCGGCCACCATTGGGGCACGTTCAAGCTCACCGACGAGGGCATCGAGCGGCCCGTCGAGGCGCTGGCCGAGGCGCTGACGGCGGCCGCCTTGCCGCCGGAGCGGTTCCTGGCGCTGCGTCCGGGGCAGGTCTGGGAGGGGTAGGGGCGGCCGATCGTTCGACCGGGATCACGCCCGTTCACCCAACGTCGTTCGATTCCCGTCTGCGGCTGCCGGTCTTGCGCCCTGCCAGCGTGATCCCCGCCGAAGCCGCCACGATGCAGGCGATGGCCCCGCCCTGCACCGGACTCAGACGCTCCCCGAGCAGGGCGAGGGCGGCCACCGACGCGACGGCCGGCTCCAGGCTCATCAGCACGCCGAAGGCCGGGCGGGGCAGGCGCGTGAGGGCGAACATTTCGAGCGAGTAGGGCAGGGCGCTCGACAGGACGGCGATGACGAGCCCCGTTGTAAGCGTGGCCGGGGTGAATAGGTCGGAGCCGGCTTCCACGAGGCCCACCGGTGCGACGACGAGGGCAGCAACCAGCATGCCGAGCGACACCGCCCGCCCGCCGCCGGCCCGTCCGGCACGCTGGCCGAACACGATATAGGCTGCCCAGCACAGGCCCGCGCCGAGGGCCAGCGCCGCGCCGGTCGGATCGAGGGTGCTGGTCTCACCCAGCGGCAGCAGCAGGCCGAGCCCCAGCACCGCGAGGCCGATCCAGGCGAAGTCGCGCGCCCGGCGCGAGCCCGCCAAAGCAACGGCCAGCGGCCCGGTGAACTCGATGGCCACCGCAATGCCGAGGGGGATCGTGCGGAGCGAGAGGTAGAACAGCAGGTTCATGAGCCCGAGCGCCGCGCCGTAGAGCGCGATGGCGCCGATCTCGCCCCGCTCTACACTGCGCCGCCACGGCCGCCAGACCGCGAGCAGGATCAGCGCTGAGAAACCGACGCGGAGCGTCGTGACGCCCGCCGCGCCGACGACCGGAAACAGCCCTTTGGCCAGAGCCGCGCCGCTCTGGATCGAGACCATCCCCGCCAGCAGGGCGAGGATCGGCAGGGCGACGTCGGGCGCAGCGTTGCGACCCCTCATGAGCGGGGCGGCATCGAACCGCATCGATCGGTGGCCTCACCGCGCATCCGGGGCACTCGGACGGGACGCTGCATCGCTTGCCTCATCGGAACGCACGTAGGTAACGCCGAGTGAACCATTCGTCGTCTTGCGTGTCGGCAAGCAATTCAGTTCCGGCGCGGCCGTAATGATCCACGCCCGTAAGCGGTCCCGCGGAACCCATCCCGTTCGGCCGTCGGGCCGCAGCATCCGCGCATGTCCGTTCACCACCTGGACGGGGTCGGACACGATGACGGGATCCTGTGCCGGGCCGAGGCGTCGACTTCCCGCTCTCGGCTGCGATCGGATGGGCACGGGATTGTCGTCCCCGGCCAACGCCATGCAACGGTAGCCCGGCAATGCCGCCGCCACTCTGTCGTGACGTAGAACGCCGTGACCAACGGGCGCCAAGCGGGCGCAGCGTCGAATGGCAGGCACGACGTGAGCCTCGTCGCGCGCGGACGGGCTGCCCTCCGCCCGGGCCGCGACGGTCAGGAGAACGGAGCAAGCCGTCTCGAGCCAAGGCACCTCGTTCGGCTCGGCCGACACGATGAGTGGGCTCTGCTTCAGCAGCGTCGCCTCGCTCTCCGCATCGGTCGCGCCCGCTCGGGGCGCGCCGAGCAGCCCAGCAGTCAGGATGCCCAGGGCCAGACCGCCACGGGCCAGAAGGCGATGGCTTGCTCCGCCTCTTTTTCCCCTTCTGGCCCTTGGGCTGCTCATCCCGGATCAGAGGATGAAGCGGCTGAGATCCGTATTGGCGGCGAGATCCGCCACCCGCTCGCGGACGTAAGCCGCATCGATCGGCACGGTCTCGCCGGAGCGGTCGGTGGCGGTGAACGAGATCTCGTCGATCACCCGCTCCAGCACGGTTTGGAGGCGGCGTGCGCCGATATTCTCCACCGAGCCGTTCACCTCCACGGCGACGCGGGCGAGCGCGTCGATAGCGTCCTCGGTAAAGTCGAGGGTGACGCCCTCGGTCTCCATCAGCGCCACCGTCTGCTTGATCAGGCTCGCCTCGGTACTGGTCAGGATCTGCTTGAAATCGTCGACGGTCAGCGGCTGCAGCTCGACGCGGATCGGCAGGCGGCCCTGCAACTCGGGCAGCAGATCCGAGGGCTTCGAGACGTGGAAGGCGCCGGATGCGATGAACAGGATGTGGTCGGTCTTCACCGGCCCGTGCTTCGTCGCCACCGTGGTGCCCTCGATGAGCGGCAGCAGATCGCGCTGTACGCCCTCGCGGGAGACGTCGGCGCCGGAGCGGCCCTCGCGGGCGCAGATCTTGTCGATCTCGTCGAGGAAGACGATGCCGTTGTCCTCGACCTCGCGGATCGCATCGCGGGTGAGGGCGTCGTCGTCCACGAGCTTGTCGCTCTCCTCGGCGATCAGCGGCGCGTAGGCGTCGGCGACCGTCATGCGGCGCGGCTTGCCGCGCTGGCCGCCGAGCGCCTTGCCGAGCATGTCCGAGATGTTGATCGCGCCCATGGACGCGCCGGGCATGCCGGGGATCTCGAACATCGGCATGCCCTGCGAGCCGCTGGGTGCGAGTTCGATCTCCACTTCCTTGTCGTCGAGTTCGCTGTTGCGCAGCTTCTTGCGGAAGCTCTCGCGGGTCGTCTGGCTCGCGGTCGGGCCCACCAGCGCGTCGAGGATGCGGGACTCGGCCGCCGCCTCCGCCTTGGCCTTGACCGCCTTGCGCTTCTCCTCCCGGGTCAGGCCGATGCCGACCTCCACGAGATCGCGCACGATCTGCTCGACGTCCCGGCCGACATAGCCGACCTCGGTGAACTTGGTCGCCTCGATCTTGAGGAAGGGCGCGCCGGCCAGCCGCGCGAGGCGGCGGGCGATCTCCGTCTTGCCGCAGCCGGTCGGGCCGATCATCAGGATGTTCTTGGGCGCCACCTCGTCCCGCAGCGGACCCTTCAGCTGCTGGCGCCGCCAGCGGTTGCGCAGCGCGATGGCGACGGCGCGCTTGGCGTCCTTCTGGCCGACGATGAAGCGATCGAGCTCGGAGACGATCTCGCGGGGAGAGAAGGTGGTCATCGGGCTCCTGCGGCCAATTTCAGGGACGTGTGGGGCGGCGCGTCGGGCGCGGGGCCTTCCCCGAGGGACGATCTAAGCGGGCGAAGCCCGGCTTTCCAGGGAGCGCGGCCGTCAGCCCGCGTCGAGGGCTTCGATCACGAGATTGCCGTTGGTGTAGACGCAGATCTCGGCGGCGATCTTCATCGCCTTGCGCACGATCGCCTCGGCGTCGAGATCGCCGTCCTCCAGCGCTCGGGCGGCCGAGAGGGCGAAGTTGCCGCCCGACCCGATCGCCATGACGCCGGTCTCCGGCTCCAGCACGTCGCCGGAACCGGAGAGCAGCAGGCTCACATCACGATCGGCCACCAGCATCATCGCCTCCAGGCGGCGGAGGTAGCGGTCCGTGCGCCAGTCCTTGGTGAGTTCGACGCAGGCGCGGGTGAGCTGGCCGGGATACTGCTCCAGTTTGGCCTCCAGCCGCTCGAACAGGGTGAAGGCGTCGGCCGTCGCACCCGCGAAGCCGCCAATCACGCTGCCCTTGGCCAGCCGCCGGACCTTGCGGGCATTGCCCTTCACGATGGTCTGCCCGAGGCTGACCTGTCCGTCGCCGCCGATCACCACCCGGCCCCCTTTGCGGACCATCAGGATCGTCGTGGCGTGCATCTGCGGCAGGCGGTCGTCGGTCTGGGCCAAGGAGGCGCTCCGGTTCGTTCGAAACAGGTTGGATGCCAGCCGTCGATGAGAGGGCCTCATCGCCGGCTGTCCCCGCGAATGCGAGGCGGCGGGTGTCCGCCGGACGCGGTGCGCCCGCCCATCGGCCGGGCGCATCGCCATACGTCATGAGCGTCAGTTATGCGCTCGCGCGCCCGCCTCCAAGCCGGGCCGCCGCATCGTTCCAAAAAGCTCCGCGCAAGCCACCCCTCCTATTGGCTCGAACAAAGGGGTGCCGCGCGTCGGCGCCCGTCCCCGCAAAGGTGTCTCCGGAGCCTCCCATGGGAATCCTCGTCGGCCTCGTCATCGCGATCGGCTGCATGCTCGGCGGCTTCGTCGCCATGGGCGGGCATCTGATCGTGATCTGGCAGCCCTGGGAGTTCGTCATCATCTTCGGCATGGCAGCCGGCACCTTCGTCATCGCCAACCCGATGAAGACCGTGATGGATTCCGGCAAGGCGACGATGGAGGCCTTCACCAACAAGGGGCCGAAGCGCCAGGACTTCCTCTCGCTGCTGGGACTTCTGCACGCCCTGATGCGCGAGTTGAAGACCAAGCCGCGCAATGAGGTCGAGACGCATTTCGATGATCCGGCCAATTCCGAGATCTTCAAGAACTATCCCGAGGTGACCAAGGACCAGGATCTGGTCTTGTTCATCTGCGACTATTGCCGCCTGATCCTCATCGGCAACGCCCGCTCGCACGAGATCGAGGCGCTGATGGAGGAGGAGATCGGCACGCACAAGAAGTACAAGCTCAAGCCCTATGCCGCGATCAACACCGTGGCGGAGGCGCTGCCGGCGCTCGGCATCGTCGCGGCGGTGCTCGGCATCGTGAAGGCGATGGGCGCGCTGGACCAGTCGCCGCAGATCCTCGGCGGTCTGATCGGCGCCGCGCTGGTCGGCACCTTCATCGGCGTGTTCGCCTCCTACGGGATGCTCGCCCCGCTCGCCGTGAAGATCAAGGGCGTGCGCGAGAAGCAGTGCAGCGTCTACACCATCGTGAAGCAGAGCCTGATCGCCTACATGAACGGCGCGCTGCCCCAGGTCGCGATCGAGCACGGCCGCAAGGGCATCGCCGGCTCCGACCGCCCGACCATCGACGAGGTCGAGAGCGCCACCGTGCCGGGCGCCCGCGCCGAACCGGCCGCGGCGTAACGGTTTTTTGCGATGGACGAGACCCAGACCTTCGACACCGTGCCCGAGACCGAGTCTGCCCCGGTCCTCCCGCCCTTCGTCACGGCGACCAAGCCCGCGGCCGACATCCGCACCCGCATCCAGGAGGCCGGCGGCCTGTCGCTCGACCGGCTGCCGATGCTCAGCGTGGTGTTCGACCGCCTCGCCACCGCCTGCAGTGACGCGGCCAAGCATCTCGCTGCCTCCTCGACCTTCTACTCCCTGAGCGGGGTCGAGAGCGGGCGCTTCGGCGAGTTCCTTGATACCTACGATGCCAACGCGGTGGTCGGCATCTTCCACGCGCCGGGCTGGGACGGGCACGTTCTCGTCGGGCTCGACCGCGACTTCATCTACACCATGACCGAGGTGCTGTTCGGCTCCGACGGCTCCGAGCCGCCGGTGGAGGACGAGCGCACCTTCTCCGCGATCGAATTGCGCATCGCGCAGATGGTGTTCGAGCAGGTCGGCAAGGCGCTGGAATCCTCGTTCGGCCTCGTCTCTCAGACGAGCTTCCGCCTGGAGCGCACCGAGACCCGGATGGAGTTCGCGGTGATCGGCCGGCGCTCGAACAAGGCGGTGCAGGCCAAGTTCCTGCTCCAGGCGCTCAACCGCGGCGGCGAGATGTTCCTCATCATTCCGCAGACGGTGCTGAATCCGCTGCGCCCGGCGCTCGGCAAGGTGCTGACCGGCGAGTCCTCGGCCCGCGATCCGCGCTGGGCCGAGCAGATCGCGGCGGAGGTGCAGAAGACGGCCGTGCGCCTGCGCGCCGTTCTCGAGGAGCGTCACCTGACGCTCGGTGAGATCGCGGGGCTCAAGGTCGGGCAGGTGCTGACCCTGGATGCGACCCCCGCGACGCGGGTCAAGCTCGAAGGCAACGACCGGCCGCTGTTCTGGTGCCGGGCCGGGCAGTCGCAGGGTGCCTACGTCCTGCGGGTCGAGGACGCGATCAGTCCGGAGAAGGAGGGCGCCCATGGGCTCCTTGGTTGACGGTATTCTCCTCGTCGCGCTCGTGGCCACGAGCGCCTGCGTGGTGCCGATGTACCTCAAGCTGAAGCGCCTCGACCGGACCCAGGCCGAGTACGGCGCGGCGGTGGCCGCCTCCGGCGTGGCCCTGACCCAGGCCGGCGAGGCGGTGCGCGCCTTCAAGGAGGAAGGCCGGGAGGTGCTGGACGCCTTGAGCCTCAAGATCGACGAGGCGCGGGCGGCGCTCGCCGAACTGGAAGCGTCGCGCGCTGCGCTCGTCGCGGCGCGCTCCGAGAAGGCGTGAGGCGGCCTGCACCTCAATCGTCGCTCGCCTTGCCGGCTTTTTCGACGATGGCGCCGGTCTGCGGATCGAGCCGAACCTTGACGGCTCGGCCGTCGCGGCTGGCCTTCGCCTTCCACACGCCGTCATCGGCCTCGATGCTGCGCACCGAGCCGTAGCCGGCCTCGGTCAGCTTGGTCAGGACCTGATCGATCGGCATCCAGTCCTTTCCGGGCGTGTCGGCCAGGGCCGGTGCGGCGGCGAGGCCGGCGATCAGGGTGGCAGTGAGCGCGGTCTTGCGGGTGTTCACGGGGGTCTGCTCCGGTTTCGGTGTTGGGGTGACTCCTGATGCCACCGCGCGGCCCCGCGATCCTGACGGCCGCCGTCAGCGAAATGTCAGCCGGCGCCGCAGGACGGAAGGGATCGGCTCGCATCGCCGGCGACAGCCTCGCGTCAGCCAAGCCGGCTAGACCGTCCTCACGCACGAAGCGGACCCGACGAGCCCGAGCGATGAGCAGCACCCCCTTCCCCGACACCGATCTCGCCGGCACCGAGCCCCGCGTCGGCGACGGGCGCAACCTCGATTCGATCCTGCGCATCCCGGTGCTGATGCAGGTGGTGCTGGGCTCCGCGACGATGCCGGTGGCCGACCTGATGAAGCTCGGGCGCGGTGCCGTCGTCCCCCTCGATCACCGTGTCGGCGAGCCGGTGGACGTGATGGTCAACGGCCGCGTCATCGCCCGCGGCGAGATCGTGATCGTCGAGGAGGACAACTCCCGGTTCGGGGTGTCGCTGACCGAAGTGGTCGGCCCCTCCGCCGCCGACCCGAACGCCTGAGCCTCGGCGAGCGCCCGCCGTCATGTCCGCGAGCCCGTTGGCATCGAGTTCTTTGGCATCCAGCCCCGTCGCTTCGGACGTCGTCCCGGCGGGCGCCGCGACCGCCCGCGCGGTGACGGCCCGGCGGCTCGAACCCGTCGATCAGGTCGCGGCGCTGCTGCTCGCCATGGGCAAGCCCGCGGCCGGGCGGCTCATCAAGTATTTCGAGCCGGACGAGCTCAAACGCATCACCCGCTCGGCCTCGAACCTCGGCGCCGTCAGCCCCGAGCAACTCGACACGGTGGTCGAGCATTTCTCCGCCGAGTTCTCCGCCGGCAACAGCCTGATCGGCACCGCCAACGAGGTCGAGAAGCTGCTCAGCGGCCTGCTCCCGGCCGACCAGATCGCCGACATCCTCGCCGACGTGCGCGGCAACGCCACCCGCTCGGTCTGGGAGCGGCTCGGCACCGTGCAGGAGAGCGTGCTGGCGAGCTACCTCGTCAAGGAGCATCCCCAGACCGCGGCGCTGATCCTCTCCAAGGTGAAGCCCGCCACCGCCGCCAAGGTGATGGGCCATCTGCCCGCGCCGTTGCGCAACACGGTGATGCGGCGGATGCTGAGCTTCAAGCCGATCGTCGACGACGTGCTGCACGCGATCGAGAAGACGCTGCACGAAGACTTCATGATCAACGGCGCGCGCAACTCCGGCGCCGACACGCACGCCAAGATGGCCGACATCATCAACAAGATGGAGCGCCAGCAGATGGACGACGCGCTCACCAGCCTCGGCGAGTCGCGTCCGAAGTCGGTCGAGATCCTGAAGGGTCTGCTCTTCACCTTCGACGACATCGTCAAGCTGGCGCCGCGCGCCCGCACCACCCTGTTCGACGCCGTGCCCAACGACCGTCTGGTGTTGGCCCTGAAGGGGACCGACGCGGAGTTCCGCACCACGGTGCTCAGCGCTCTCTCGGCGCGCGTGCGCCGCATGGTCGAGCACGAGCTGAACGGCGGCGAGCCGGCGGCGCAGCGCGACGTCATGGAGGCGCGCCGCTCCATCACGGACATGGCCATGGACATGGCCGGGCGCGGGGAGATCGAGATCAATCCGGGAGGCGAGGATGACGCGCTCATCCGCTGACGCCCGTCGCACCGGCCGCGTCCGCGGACAGGGCTGATCCGTGGCAGGGGACGAGGACAAGGAGAGCAAGACCGAAGCTGCCACCGAGCGGCGCGTCCGCGAAGCGATCGAGAAGGGCGACATCCCGTTCTCGCGCGAGGCGCCGGTCTTCGCCTCGACGCTGGGCCTGCTGATCGCGCTCGCCCTGTTCGCGCGCGGGCAGGCGGCGCAGCTCGCGGGCGATTTCGCGCCGATCCTCGACGATCCGCGCGGATTCTCCCTGGAGACCGGCGGCGACGCGATGCTGCTCCTGAGCCGCGTGGCGATGGCGGCGGGCCGTTTCCTCCTGCCGATCCTGCTGATCCTGGCGGTGTGCAGCCTCGCGGCCTCGCTGCTGCAAAACCTGCCGCGCCTCGTCGTCGATCGGATCACGCCGAAATGGTCGCGGGTCTCGCCGATGGCGGGCTTCTCGCGGATCTTCGGAACTTCGGGTCAAGTCGAGTTCCTGAAATCCGTCGTTAAATTCCTTGCGGTCAGTGTCGTCGCCCTTCTGCTCCTCCGCTCGGAGCGGACAAGAGCCGTGAACGCCATGTTCGTCGATCCGAGCCAATTGCCCGAACTGATCCTGACGGTCTCGATCCGGCTCGTCTCGGCGGTGGCCATCGCCACCATCGTGATCGTGGCAGGCGACCTCGTCTGGGCCCGCCTGCGCTGGCAGCGCTCGCTCAGGATGTCGCGCCAAGACATCAAGGACGAGCACAAGCAGACCGAGGGCGACCCTTCGGTCAAGGCGCGGCTGCGCTCGCTCGCACAGGACCGTGCCCGCAACCGGATGCTCGCCAACGTCGATCGCGCGACCGTGATCATCGCCAATCCGACCCATTTCGCGGTGGCGCTGCGCTACGAGCCCTCCGAGAACCCGGCCCCCCTCGTCCTCGCCAAGGGGCAGGATCTCATCGCCCTGCGGATCCGCGCGATCGCCGAGGAAAAAGGCATCGCCGTGATCGAGGACAAGCCTCTCGCAAGGTCGCTGTACGATGCTGTGCAGGTCGATCAGACGATTCCAGCAGAATTTTACCGCGCCGTGGCGCAGATCCTTTTCTTCCTTTTCGCGAGAGCCCGATGACCCCTCAGGTCCAACGTTTCGCGCCAGGGCCGTCGGCTGTCCCGCACGCCTATGCGGCCGCCGAGCAGATCTTTGCCGAGGCGCTGCGCGACTTCATCGGCGAGCTGTGCCTGCTCGACGGCGGCGTGCTGATCGGCTGGATCCGCGGCGAGCGGCACGGCAACATCGCCGACATCGTCTCCTCCTCCGCCGAGCTGTTCTTCAAGGAATCGGTCCTGACCTACGCGGATGCCGCCGACGTGTGCCTCGACTGGGGCCGCTCGATGCAGGTGGTCCTCGATCTCGAATTCGCCGCCGAGCCGATGACCGTGTTCTTCAAGCTGGTTCTCGACGAGGTGTTCGCGGGCGTCGCGATCCAGCGCATCGTCGCCGAGGATACCGGAGCCTTCTCCCTCGAAGGCTTCGCCCACGCCGTGCGGCAAGCCCGGGTCGGACACGCCTGAGGGCCGCGAATCGCACGCTTCCCCGCGACGGACGAGCCGCAGACGAGACGCCCATGACGGTTCCGGACCGGCGCTCAGCGGACAACTTTTGTCCATGTATGGAATTGTACATTCCGCTCGATTGACCCTCTCGCCGCCGCACTACATGACGGTGTCGGCAGAGCGACTCGAAGCCTCGCGGAGGACAGGGCCATGGCCTCCGAGAGGTGCCCAAAACCTGCCCAGATCGCAGAGCAAGGCCGGGACGATCCGGTGGGGTCAGGGGGATGGTCGTCGATGTATTTTCTGGTCGATCCGCGCGACACCGTGAACGCGGGTTACAAGGCCAGCTTCGAGCGCGAAGGGGTCTCCTCGTTCGCGCTCATGCCCGAGGAGTTCCTGGGCTGGCTCCAGGCGGCCTCCCGCAGCGACCTCGAAGCAATTCAGGGCTTCCTCCTCGGTGATTTCGAGGAGCGGGCGAAATGCGCGAGCGTGATCCGCAAGCAGTCCCAAGCCCCGATCATCGCACTGGCCGACCTGCGCTCCCTGGAGCAGACCGTCGAACTCCTGGAGGCCGGCATCGACGACGTGCTGCCCAAGCCCGTGCATGTCCGCGAGATCCTGGCCCGGTCCGAGGCGATCTGGCGCCGGGTCAACGGCGCCGTCCCGCAGGGCGAGCCGGAGGGCGCGAGCGCGAGCGAGGCCAAGGCGTCCGACCGGCTCAAGGTCTTCCACGACGGGCGCGATCCCGAGATCGACGGCGTGCCGCTCTCCCTGCCGCGTCGGGAGCGGCATATCCTCGAATACCTCGTGCGCAACCGCGGGCGCCGGCTCACCAAGACCCAGGTCTTCAACGTGGTCTACGGCGTCTACAGCAACGGCGTCGAGGAGAGCGTGATCGAGGGCCATGTGAGCAAGCTGCGCCGGAAGCTCACCGAGCGGCTCGGCCACGACCCGATCGAGGCCAAGCGCTACATGGGCTACACCTACATCGGCTGAGCTTGCCTACTGGCAGAATGCCTTCGCACCCGGCGTCCAGTTGCCGAAGCCGGAGGCGACCATGTTGGTGATGACCCGGCAGACATAGAGCTTCTGCGCCGGGTTGTTGTTGGGCCCGGCATGATAGCGGGCGACCGCCAGCGTCCAGCTTCCCTCGCGCTCCTTCAGTTCCTTCAGGAAGCGGGTCGCGTACTCGACGTTCTGGGCCGGGTCGATCATCGCCTCCAGCGAGGCGAACTTCGCCCGGTGATAGTGGTGGTTGATCTGCATGCAGCCGAGATCGACGAGGCGCACGCCCTCCTGCTGCGCCTGGGTCAGACGCTGCACCACGTCCGCCGCAGTGCTGCCGAAATAGGCCTTGCCCCCGATGTTCATGGCGTAGGGCTGGAGCGAGCCGCGATTGCCGCTCTCCGTCAGCCCGACCGCGTAGAGCATGCCGAGCGGAACGCCGTGTTTCGCGGCCGCCTGCGCCATCTGGCGCTCGCAGACGCGGGAGGCGCCGGCCATCGGGGGACGTTTGGAACTGCCCCTCGCGTCGCCGCCCATCGCGCTCGTCTGCGCGGAGGCGGCCTCTGCTGCGCCCTCGGCGGCGGTGGAATGCGCGGTCGCCGCATTCGGGCCGGCCGCGCTAGAGATACAGGCTGCCGTGATCGCGCCCGCGAGAATCCGTCTCATGGTTCTGCTCCTCGGTGGGCATGGCGGCCTCGTCCGCGCGAGGGGACGGGCGCCGGCCCGATTGATCGGGCGTCGCCGCGCCCGGCTGTCTGTCAGGCTGCCCGCCCTGCGATCTGGCGAAGGTGGCAAAGCCCTGGCCGCGCGATCCGGATTCACCGGGCCCGGCGCCGCCTGCCTGGATTGTCACGGTATCGGCCTCGTAGCCGGCCTCCCGCAGCAGACCGGAGAGCAGGTCACCCTCCTTGCGCAGGCGCTCGGCGGTTTCTTCTCGGCTCGTGCGCAGGCTCATCTCCAGCCGCCCGTCCTGCAAGCGCATCCGCACCAGCACCGTGCCCAGATCGGCCGGATGGAGTTGGAGCGTCAGGATCTTCAGCGGCCCGGTCTCGGTCGGGGCCGTCGACGGGCGGGTTTGCGCAGCGGAGACCGCCGCGGGCAATTGGGCGGTGACCGCATCGACGATCTGGCGCAGCGGCGCGGCCGGCACCGGAGCCGGCGCGCCCGCTTGCAGGACCGGTTCGGCCGGCATCTCCGAACGCGGCGCCCCGGTCGAAGTCCCGCCGCTCGCGGCGTCCGTGCCAACCTCCGCATCGCTCTTCGCGCGCGTCACCGACGCGGCGGCACGTTCCGCGGGCGTTTCAGGACGCGCGAGGCCGTCCGGCTGCTGCCGCACCGGCTCCGGATCGCGGTGGACCGGTTGCGTCGCACCGGCCTGGGCCACAGCGGCCGGCTCGGGGAGATCGCCACGGCTGAGGCCCTCGGCGGGCGGCGCCGACGCCGCGGCACCGGCTGGTTCTGGCCGGTCGCCGCGGGACACGGTGCGTCCGCGGCCTGCAGGCCCCCCGAGGGCATCGGGTGCGGCGGCGGGCCCCCGCGCCGTGCCGGCGGATCGGTGCGCAGGCGCTGCCGACACGGCAGCCGCGCCCGCGGCCCGGTTCTGGCCTTCATCGAGTGACGTCGGCTGCTGTGTCGCTGCAGCGGCGGCCGTCGCCGGTACTCCGGGCGGTGCTGTGATGGCGGGCGCCGGCCGCGTCGCGGCTGGGGTGACCGTCGAGGCGGATGGCTGCTCGACGGCCGCTTGCCTGGACGGTGCGGGACTGCCCTGAGCAGGGACCGCGTCATCGCTTCCGGCGGCGAGATCATGGACAGCGCCGCGCAGCGCCGCGAGCGACGATCGATCCGGCCCGGCGACGGGCGGCTCGGACACCGCTGCGGCCGGAGCCGGAGCGATCGAAGGGGACGAAAGCCGGGGCGCGTCGTCCCGCACGATCGAGGGCGAAACGTCGGCGTCGACACCGCCGGTCTCCGGGAGGACCGGCGACGCGATGGTTCCGTTCGCAACCGGCCCGGATCCCGTGGCTGGCGCGACCAGACCGGGCCGAACGGGCGCGAAATGCGTCTCTAATCCGACCTGGGAGATCGACAGGGCCGGCGCCGTGGGGAGTGGGCTCGGCCCGGAGCCGGCCCGCGCCGCGGCCCGCTGCACCATCGCTTCAAGGCCAGCCTCCGGGGTGGCGGGGGGAACCGGCCCGGCGGCGGGACCGGTGAGCGCCATCAAGGCTTGCAGGGCCGAGCCGGGCGCGGTCGCAACCGGCGCATCGGCGGGCAGCGCGGGCGGGCCGTCCGCACCGGCCTCAGTGGCGTCCGACGGAGCCTCTCCGGACGGCGCGGTCTCGTTCTCGAGCGCCCCGAGCATGGACTCGAAATCGGAAGCGCCGCCTGTGCGCGGATCCTCGCCGGTAGGCGCGCGGCCGGCCTCGGCCTTCGGCCGCATCGGGAGGAGGGTGTCGAGGGACCGCATCACGGGTCGATCGTCCGATGGTTGGAGAGCGGGAGGGTCTCAGGGCGTGCCGGTGACCCCGTCCATGGCGCGCTCGGCCCGGGCCAGGGCCTCCTGCGCCCGCAGGAGCGAGGCGGATTCGGGGATCGGCCGGCTCGCCGAGGGCGGCGGGGCCGGCGCGGCCTCGGCGGTCGGGGCGGGCGTGCGGATCTGCCGGGCGGCCGAGAGGGCCGAATCGAGGAGTTCGGCGTCAGAGACCGCGAGATCGGCGCGGTCGAGGCTGCGCAGGGCCTCGTAGCCCTCCTCGAAGCGCCCATCCGCCACGATCAGCGCCGCGCCGCGATAGAGCCGCGCCTGCGCCGCCGGCCGCGAATCCGGTGCGGCGAGACCCATCGCCCGCTCGGAGGCGAACAGGGCGGTCTCTCGGCGGCCCTGCTCCAGCCCGGCTCGCGCCACGAGCAGGTAGAGGTCGCGCCGGCTCTCCGGCTCGATCTCGTCGAGCATCCGCTCCAAGCTGGCGATGCGGGTGCGGTCGCTGTCGAAGTCGAGCCGGGTGAGCGCTCCGGCGAAACGCTGGCGGAAGTTGCCGGCATAGACCGAGCGGCGGAACCGGCGCAGGTACTGGATCGCAAGCGCCTCGAAGCGCCGCGCGTCGCCGCCCTGCGCGACCACGAAGATCTGGCGGCGCAGGGCGCCCTCTTCCACCAGTGTGCCGGGGGCCAGCAATCGCGCGAGGTCCAGCAATTCGAGCGATTTGGCCGGCGCCTCGCGCACCATCAGCGCCGATTGCGTCAGCGCGAGCTGGCCTGCAAGGCCAGCCGGCATCGTGCGCGGATCGATGCCGGAGAGCTTGGCCCGCGCCTCCTTTTCCCGACCTTCCAGATAGGCGAGCGCTCCGAGCGCCAGGGACTGCTCCGCCTCCGGCGCCTTGCCGGATCTGAGCAGCACCCGCAGGGCGGCCGGCCCGCCGCCCGCCAGCGCGAAGGTGACGGCCGCGCGCACGTTCTCCGCTTCCGTCCACGTCTTGGGGTCGAGGGCGATCAGCCGCTGCTCGATATGGCCGAGGAGCTGGCGCTGGGCGAGATGCGCCTGGGTCGAGCCGCGAGCGATGCGGTCCTGCAGGAGCTGGAGCGTGCGCGTCAGCTCGACCGGCAGACCGTGCGCCTTCACCGGCAGCGGTTCGATCGGCTTTGCAGGGGCGCCGTGCCCGCCGTGATCGCCGGCGGCGTGAGCGTCCGCCGGTGCATGGCCGTCGCCGTGATCGGCGGCGTTGGCCGGGGCGATGGCAAGGCAGAGGATGAGGGCGGACGCCGCGAGGACGCGGGGCCGGGGCGCCTTCCCCGGTCTCGTCGCGGGTGCGAGAAGAGCGGCGCGGCTGAACCGGGCCGGAGACTCCCAACAAAAGGACATCATTCCGGCAGGCCCCGCAGCAGGATCTCGATGCGGCGGTTCTCAGCGGCCTTCGGGTCGGCGGCGATGCGCGGCTGGCGGTCGGCGTAGCCTTCGATGCGCTCGATGCGCGCCTCGTCGAGGCCGCCGCGCACGAGCATGTAGGAGGCCATCTGCGCCCGCGCCGAGGACAGGCGCCAGTTGTCGTAGGTCTCCGAGCGGAACGGGCGTCCGTCGGTATGGCCACGCACGACGATGCGGCCGGGGCGGCTGTTGAGGATCTTGGCGATGCGCTCCAGCGCCTTGACCACCTTCGGCGTCGGCTCGGCCGAGCCGACGCCGAACATGCTGAAATTGATCTCGTCGGTGATGCTGATGAGCACGCCCTCGCCGGTGCGGCGCACCTCGACGTTGGGGGCGGGCGCGGTGTTGGGCAGAGACGGCACGGCGCGTGCGATCTCGGCCTTCAGGGCGGAGAGGGCGGCGGTCTCGGCCGCCTTCGCGGCCTGATCGGCTGCCGCCGGCGGCTCCTTCACGGGCGGCGCCTCCGCCTTGGCGACCCGCTGCGGCTCGGGCTGGGCCGGCTTTGCGTCCGGCACCTTGGTCTCGGGCACCTTGACCTCAGGCGCGGGCGCCTCCGGCCCTGCCTCCGCTGCGGGCTTGGCAAGTCCGATCGGTTTGGCGGCGTCCAGCGGCATCGGCTCGGCGGAGGCGAGTTTGACGCCGGCCTTCCGCATGGCCTCGTGCAGGCTCTGCCGGGCGACCTCCTTCGCGTTCTCCTTCCCGATCTCCTTGGGCGGCTCCTTCTTGACCGGGGCGCCGACCGGGGCCCGTGCGTCGAGGCGCGCCTCGGCCGGGGCGGCGGCGACGGTGTCGAGAGTCCCGGGATTGTCGGTCCGCTGGCGCGGCAGGTTCGCCACTTGCCAGTAGAGCGGGTCGAACGGGTCGCGTCCGGTCTCGCCGCCGGCCACGCCCGGCTGGCCCGCGTCGAGGGCCGAGGCATCCGCACTTGCGGCTTCCGGCCCGGTCTCGGCTTCGCCTGCGAGCTTGGCGAGCACGGCGTAGGGGTCCTGGAACAGGGCGGATTCGCGCGCGCGGCTGCCCGGCGCACCGGCCGCGTCGCCTTTCCCCTCGGCGCTGCCGCCGTCGCCCTTGCCCTTGCCGCTCGGTGCGGGATCGTTGGGGGTGTCCTGCGGGTCGTTCACGCCCTTGCGGTCGTGGGTGACCTCGGCGAGCTTCACCGGGTTGAAGTACTCGGCGATGGTCTGCTTCTGCTCCTTGCTGGTGGAGTTGATCAGCCACATCACCAAGAACAGCGCCATCATTGCCGTCATGAAGTCGGCGAGCGCGATCTTCCAGGCACCGCCGTGATGGCCGTCCTCGTGGTCGCCGTGGCGCTTGATGATGATGATTTCCTGGGCGTGCTCGGACATCTCACGCCTCGGCGACGGCGGCAGCGATCAGGCGGCTCCAGGCCGCCAGTTCGGTCTCGATCACGGTCTCGCCCGCGCTCACATTCACTTCCGGTCCCGCATCCGCCTCGAAGGCGATGCCGGTGGCGAGGCCGCCGAGCCGGGCCGACAGGGCCGCGATCAGATCCTCGGGTCCGCGCACCCGCACGGCCGGCCGCTGCGGTTCGGCCAGGATGCGCCGGAGGGCGGCGCCGAGTTCGTCGAGGGTCTGCCGTTGCAGGGCCTGACCCAGGACCGGCGCGATCAGCCGCGCGACGCGCTCCGACAGGGCCGCGTCGAGCGCTTGCATTGCCGCAGCGAAGGCGGCGGCCAGGGCCTCGCCCTGCGCCTCGCTCCAGTCACGGCGGGCCTGCGCCAGCCCCTCCTCGAACAGGGCCTGCTGCGCCGCGCGCTCGAGCACGGCCTGCACGGACGCCTCTTCCAGCGCCTCGGCGCGGCCCTGCTCGCGCCCGCGCGCCTCGGCGGCGGCGATCAGCGCCTCGCGGTCCTCCACCGGCCGCGCCACGGCGGCGGTGCGGGGCAGGATGGGTTCGATCTCAGGCTCGACATCGGCCCCCGTCACGGGCTCGACCTTGGATGCCGGCTGCGGCGCGGCCGGCGCCGGGATCGGCTCCAGAGCGGGGGCGCGGAACCACAGGCCGGAGAAATCCGGCTCGTCGGCGGCCGCCGCGGCGGGCGGCGGGGGCGCGGAAAAATCCGGTAGGTAGCGGGCGATCACCGCGTCCATCACGCCGGCTCCTCACGCATGAGCCAGCGCTTGAGCACGGCGGCCACCTGCTCCTCGTCGATGTCGATGAGCTGCTCCAGCCGCTTCTGCGGCGAGCGGGCCATCTTGTCCTCCAATTCCTCCAGCAGGCCGGCAACGCCGGGCGCGGGGAGCTTGGCCGCCTCGGTGGGACCGACCGTGCCGGGCAGCGCGGCGCCCGGCGCAGCGAGCGCCATCGTGCCGTCGGCGGCGATGCCTCCGGCCAGCGCCGGCGCCCCCTCGGGGCCGGCGAGCGCCGAGGCCTCGATCGCGGCGGTCTCCGGCGTCGCCAGGATGGCGCGCAGCGCCGGGCGCAGGCCGAACCAGATCAGCAGGCCGGCCACGACGAGGATGGTCGCCGCGTTGATGAGCGTGCCGGACTGTTTCATCATCACGTCGGTGAGCGAGAGCGGGGGCACCGGCTCCAGCGGCTGGCCGTCGTTGACGAAGCCGACCGCCGCGACCTTGATCGTGTCGCCGCGCTCCTTGCTGAAGCCGGCGGCCGAGCCGACCAGCTCCTCGATCTCCGCGATCTGCTTCTCGAGCGCGGCCTTGTCATCGGGGCCGGCAAGCGCGGTCAGGCGCGAGCGGTTGACCAGCACCGCCACCGAGAGACGGCGGATGGCGTAGCCGTCGCTCACCGTCTGAACGGTCTTCTGGGAAATCTCGTAGTTGGTGAGATCTTCCTTCTTCGAGCTCTCGTTGCTCGACTGGTCGTTGCCGTCCGAGCGGGTGCGCTGGTCGGGCAGGTTCTCCTGGGCGCTGGTCGGGCGCTGGCTGTTGCGGTTCTGCGCGTTCTCGCTCTCGCGCACCGAACGCACCGAGCGCTCGACGCGCTGGTCGGGGTTGAAGATCGTCTCGTTGGTCGAAGTCTTGTCGGTGTTGAGCTGCGTCGCGACGCTGACCTCGAAATTGCCGACGCCGAGATAGGGCGCGAGCGTGCGGCGGATGTTGTCCTGCATCTCGCGGCTCACCGACTTCTCCAGCGTCGCCATCTTGCCGGTGGGGGCCGTGCCGGCATCATCGCCCGCCAGCAGCACCGTGCCCTCGGAGCCGATCACGGTGACGCGGTCCGGCTTCATGCCGGGAATCGCCGAGGCCACGAGCTGACGGATCGCCTGCGCGCCGGAGACGTCGTCGGCGGGCTCGGTGCGCACCACCACGGACGCCGAGGCCGGCTGCTGGTCGCGGCGGAACGAGCCGCGGTCGGGCAGCACCAAGTGGACGCGGGCGGCGCGCACGCCCTTCATGCCCTGGATCGTGCGGGCGATCTCGCCCTCCAGCGCCCGCACGCGGGTCACCTCCTGCATGAAGGAGGTCATGCCAAGCGAGCCCAGATCGTTGAACAGCTCGTAGCCGGACTTGGAACTCTGCGGCAGGCCCTTTTCGGCCAGCAGCATCCGCGCTTGCGCCGTGTGGCCGAAGGAGACGAGCACCGCGCTGCCGTCGGACGACACGTCGAAGGGGATGCCGTTGTCCTTGAGCACGCCGCCGATGCGCGAAACGTCCTCACGCGACAGGCCCGTATAGAGCATCTCCTGCGCCGGACGGCTGAGATAGTAGGCGCCGATGCCGACGCCGAGAAACACAAGAAGGCCGACCAGCCCGAGGGCGATCAGCCGCCTCGCGCCGAGATCGACAATGTTGCTCCACAATCTTTCGGCTTGCTCGCGACCGAACATCCCCGGACCGATCCCGTTGGCGACCTGACATGCGTCGCCAGCCTGAATGCGGGCTCAGCCTTGCGCGGGGATTGCGACACGACGCGGCACGGACCGGTCCTCAAAATGCGGTGTCATGCTCTTCGCGCTTCCGGATGAGGCCTGGATGACCCGGGCCCGGCCACTTGGCCCCTTCCTGTGCGATGCCGCCTTCCGCATCGCCGATAGCCTCTATGTCGGCCCCGACTACGGCATCGGCCTGGGCGATTGGGAGCGGCTGCGCCTGACCCTCGATCCGCCCGATCTGCCGTGCCGCGTTGCCAATCTCGCTGCGGCGATCGATCTGCCGGGCCGTGAGGTGGCGCTGGTTGCCCATTACGAGAGGTTGATCGCCGAAGCCCGGCGGCACGATAAGCCCGCGGCGCTGGCGCATCCGTTCCCGTATTTCTCGGTGACGCCGCTGCTGATGGAGGCGGACCAGCCGGTCGTGGTCTTCCCCTGGACTGACGACGTACCGCAAACGAGCGCCGTCCTGACGGCGCTCGCCGGCGCGGGTCCCGACGGCGTGGTCTGGGACGATATCGACCAGGGCTGGTTCATGCGTATCGTCGCCCGGGACGGAGCGCTGTTCATCGCCGAGGGCGATCCGGACGAGGGGCCGGACGTCGTTCTCCGCGTCGAGGCCGGGGCGGTCGTCGATCAGGCCCGAGCGGCCCTCGCGCGTTTGAGGACGCTGCACACGTATCTGATTTGGGCGTTCGGGCGCGATCTCTGGTCCTACGGGCGTTGATCGGTCCGGACGCTGACCGCGTCCGACCTTTGCGGCGCCTCACCGCCCTGGCCGGACACCCCTGCGTCCTCCGTCCGCTGCGCCTTTTCCGGAGCCGGCACCGCGTCGCTTCGGAGCGCGAGCGCCCGGATCAAGGCCGGCTCCAGGCTGCCGAGTTCCTCAAGATGCGCCGCGGTCAGTCGGCGCAAAAGCGCCTCGGCTTCCGGAGTGAGGGCGAGTTCCATCCGCCGCCGGTCCTGCGCGCCGCGGCTCTTGGTCAGGAGACCGGCCGCGACCATGCGGGTCACGAGTTCGGCGGCGCTGTGCGGGGCGATCATCAGCCGCTCGCCGAGATGGCCGACCGTCGGGGGCTCCGGCCCGAGATGACCGGCGACGGTGAGCAGCGCCTGATGCTGTTGCGGTGGGAGTCCGGCCGCGTGCGCCGCCGCCTCGCTGAAGGCGAGGAAGCGCCGCAACTCGTAGCGGAAGGCCGCCAGCGCCGCGTAGTGCGACCGCGTGAGTTCCCCCGGTTTCTCAGCCGATGTCTCACCCGCCATGCGCCGCTCAATCCACCAATCTGATCTAGATTATATCGTAGTACGACATATAACGACCGCAGCCGATCCAAGGAGGTATGCGTGAGTCAGGATGCGCCGGTCCACCGGCCCGTGCCGAACCAGATCGTGCGGCGCCCGCTCGGTGATTTCTCCGCCGACCCCCGCATCCTGATCCTCGTGGTGATGGCGCTCGTCATCGGCGCGGGCGCGACCCTGGCGGCGGCTGGCCTGCTTCGGCTCATCGCGCTGGTGACGAACCTCGCGTGGTTCGGCACGCTCGACACCGTTCCGCGCTCGCTCGGCAGCGTGACGCCCTCGCTCTGGACGGTGCTGATCCCGATCGTTGGCGGCCTGGTGATCGGGCTGATGGCCCGCTACGGCTCGGAAAAGATCCGCGGACACGGCATCCCCGAGGCGATCGAGGCGATCCTGATCGGCAGGAGCCGGATGTCGGCGAAGGTCGCGGTGCTGAAGCCGCTCTCATCGGCGATTTCGATCGGAACCGGAGGCCCGTTCGGCGCCGAGGGGCCGATCATCATGACCGGCGGCGCGGTCGGCTCGCTGTTCGCGCAGCTTTTTCAACTCAGCGACGCCGAGCGGAAGACGCTGCTGGTCGCGGGCGCCGCGGCCGGCATGACCGCGATCTTCGGCACACCCGTCGCGGCGGTGCTGCTCGCGGTCGAACTGCTGCTGTTCGAGTGGCGCCCGCGCAGCTTCGTGCCGGTGAGCGCGGCGGTGCTCACGGCTGCGGCGCTTCGCCCGTTCCTGTTCGAGGCCGGACCGCTGTTTCCCTTCGCCAGCGATCCGGCTTTGCCCGGTTGGGGGCTGATCGCCTGCGCAGGGATCGGCCTTCTGGCCGGCCTGCTGTCGGGCCTTCTGACGACCCTGCTCTACCGTCTGGAGGATGCCTTCGAGCGGCTCCCGCTGCACTGGATGTGGTGGCCGGCCATCGGCGGCCTGTTCGTAGGCCTCGGCGGGTTGATCGAGCCGCGGGCGCTCGGCGTCGGCTACGACGTGATCGGCGACCTTCTCAACGGCGACCTCGCAATCAAGGCCGTGCTGCTCATCCTCGCGGTCAAGGCGGCGATCTGGTTGGTGGCGCTCGCCTCCGGCACCTCCGGCGGCGTGCTGGCCCCGCTCTTGATCGTCGGCGGGGCGATGGGCTGGCTCGCGGGCCTCGCCTTGCCGGGTGCCCACGGCTTCTGGGCGCTGCTCGGCATGGCGGCGATGCTCGGCGGGACCATGCGGGCGCCGCTCACCGGTGCCCTGTTCGCCGTCGAACTCACCGGCGATGTCCGTGTCCTCGGCGCCCTTCTGGCCGCGACGGTGACGGCCTACGCCGTCACCGTGCTGCTCCTGAAGCGCTCGATCCTCACGGAAAAGCTCGCCCGTCGGGGTCAGCACGTCACCCGCGAATACGCCATCGACGCCTACGCACTCACCCGCGTGCGCGACGTGATGACCCGTGATGTGGATACCCTCGATGCCGAGAGCGGCGTCGCCGAAGCGGTTGCCGCGATGGAGGCCGGGCGGCATCAGGCCTATCCGGTGCTCGACGCTGCGCGTCGCCCCGTCGGCCTCGCGACGAGCGGGCAGGCCCTGCACTGGACGCTGGAGGGCGGACACGGGGCGGAACGGCTCGGGGCGCAGATGACCGGCCTGCCGCTGGCGGTGGTCCATCCCGACGACGTGGTCGCCCACGCCCTCGACGTGATGACCGCGACCGGCCAGGGCCGCCTGGTCGTCACCGATCCCGAGAGCGGCGCTCTGGTCGGGCTCCTGACGCGGCGCGACCTGCTGCAGGTCCGCGCCACCACGGTGCAGGCCGAGACCGAGCGGCGGGCCTACCGCGCCATGCTGCGCTTCCGACGACTGAGCGCACCGAGCCGCTGACCGGCAGATTTCTACTTGAAAGCTGCGCCCCATTCTACGCGCTTCTGCTCCATTCGCTGATCTCGAGAGGCATATCCATGACCAAGCTGCTCGAACGGGCGATGGAACGTGCCCAGGCCCAGCCTGCCGCCGTGCAGGATGAGATCGCGCGTCTCGTCCTTGCCTATTCGGGTGAGGACGATGAGGTTCTCACGCTGACGCCGGTCGAAGAGGCCGACTTGCTCGAAGCGCGGGCCGAAATGGAGCGGGGCGAGTTCGCGACGGATGATGAGGTGAGTGCCGCCTTTTTCAAGTACTGCACAACGTGACGAGGCGCCCACGTCTGCCCCTCCGCTTCCAGAGGCAGGCGCTCTCGCAGATCGATACGGCGCTAAGTTAAGTTCGCGATCGCTCGCCGCAAGGGGCCGCCAAGATCGAGGCCCGTCTGACGCATCTGCTCCGATTGTTGCAAGAGCAGCCCCATCTCGGCGTCAGAACCTCGGTACGCGGCGTACGCCGTGTCTTCCTGACGCCATACCGATACCTGATCGATTGCTACCTCGGCGACGAGATCATCGTGCAAAGGTTTCGCCACACGGCGCGACAGCCTCTCGAATGACCGGTTCTGTCAGAAGAACGACCGCACCAGACCACTGACCAGCAGGTTCCAGCCGTCGATCAGGATGAAGAACAGCACCTTGAACGGCAAGGAGATCACGGTGGGCGGCAGCATCATCATGCCCATCGACATCACGATGGTGGAGACGATGATGTCGATGACGAGGAAGGGTAGCACGATCAGGAAGCCGATCTCGAAGCCCCGGCGCAGCTCGGAGATCATGAAGGCCGGGATCAGGATGCGCAGGTCGATCTTCTCGCCGGCTTCGGCCTTCGGGAAGTTGCGGCTCGCTAGGTCCGTGAACGTCTGAAGATCTTTTGGGCGCACGTGCTGGGTCATGAACTCGCGGAAGGGCTCGACGATCTTGGTGAAGGCCTCCTCCTCGCCGATGCGGTTCTCCTGCAGCGGCTTCACGCCCTCGTTCCAGGCGCGGTCGAAGGTCGGTGCCATGACGTAGAAGGTCATGAACAGGGCGAGCGAGACGAGGAACAGGTTGGCCGGCGTGCTCTGCAGGCCGAGCCCGGAGCGCAGGAACGAGAAGGCGACGGCAAACCGCGTGAAGCTCGTCACCATGACGAGCAGGCCCGGCGCCAGCGACAGCACGGTCAGCAGCGCGACGAGCTGGATGATGCGCCCGGATGCGGCGCCGTTGCCCGGCGGCAGCAGGGCATCGAGGCCGGGCACGCCGGTGACGCCGCCGGGCGCCGCACCCTGCGCCAGGGCGGCGGTGGCGGACAGGCCCAGGACGGCCGTGGCGAGTGTCAGGCGCCGAATCCTCCGCCTGCTCATTGCACCACCAGCGATTCGACGATGAGCTCGCGCACCGCCCCCTTAGTGCGGATCGCCACGCGCTCGTTGAGGTCCTCGCGCAGGTGCTGGAGGCCGTTGGCGCCCTCGATCTGCGCCATCGACATCGTGCGGAGATAGGCGAGCGCGTCGGCGCGGATCTCGGCCAGCGTCACGTCGGGGTTCGGCAAGGAGCCGGTCTTGAAGACGACCGAGGATTCGATCCGCACCCAGGAATCGGTCGGCTCGGCGAGGTTGGCCACCACGGAGCCGACGCTGCGCAGGGAGAGGTCGCCGGTATAGTTCAACACCTTCACTGCCTTGTCGGCTTCCTCGCGCTTCTTGAGGTCGACCGATTTCTCGACGCTGCCGAGGAGGTAGACCCCGAGACCGCCGCCGGTGCCGACGGCGACGAGGGTGACGAGCGCGAGCGCCCCGATCCAGCCCTTGCCGACCTTCTTGCCGTCCTTCGCGTCCGCCAACTCGATCCTCCTGGGTTCGCTCGCATCGCTTCGCGGTAGGAGCGGTTTGCCGCAACGGCGGCGCGCCGTTCGCGCGAGCGCGCTCGGAGCGCGCCGTCAGAACGGCGCCACGGTCTCGAAGACGCGCTGGCCAAGCGTCGGGCCCTGCACGTCGGTGATGCGGCCGCGCCCGCCGTAGGAGATGCGCGCCTCGGCGATCTTGTCGTAGTCGATGGTGTTCTTGCGCGAGATGTCGCGCGGACGGACGATGCCGGCGACTTCAAGCACGCGCACCTCGTTGTTGACCCGCACCTCCTGCGAGCCCGAGATCACCACGTTGCCGTTGGGCAGCACCTCGGTGACCACCGCCGCCACCGAGAGGCTGAGCGATTCCTTGCGGTCGATCGAGCCCTGGCCCTTCGTCTCGGTGCCGGAGCGGATGCCGGTATCGGCCGTGGCCGTGTCCTTGAGCGCCGAGATGCCGTAGCCGAAATCGAAGCCGAGGCTGCTCTTCTGGCTGCGGCCGCGCTCGCTCGCGTTGTCGAATTGCGCCTTGTCGTTGATGGCGATGCTGACCGTGATGACGTCGCCGACGTCGCGGGCGCGCGGATCCTGGTAGAGGGCGGCGCTCGCCGGGCTCCAGGTCGAGTGGTAGCTGTGGCGCGGGCTGAGCGCGCCGAAGGAGGTCGGCAGCGGCTCGCGAGGTGCGTTGAGGCCGGTGCCGATCGGCGTCAGCACGGGCGGCCGGCCGATGCGATCGAGATCGCTCTGGCAGGCGCCGAGCGAGAGGGTGAACAGGGCCGCCGCGGCGGTGGCAGGGATGCGCATCACGACCTCTGGTTCTTCTTCGCCGCCGGCGCGGTCGCGTCTTTGCTGCCGGATTCCGTCATGGCGCGGGCGAGCCTGGCGGCCCGCGCGGCTTCCATCTCCGACAGGATGGCGCTGGCCGTGCGGGCGTTGAGCTTGGTCAGCAGGGCGGCGGCCGCCTCGTCGGGCATGTTGGCGAGCTGGAGCGCTGCCGCGTCGGGCCGCATCTTGGCGTAGACGGCGACCACGCTCTCGTCGGCCTTAGCCAGGAACTCGTTGCGGCGCTTGAGCCATGCCTCGTATTCGGCCCGCTTCTCTTCGAGGAGCTTGATCCGCTCTTCGACCTGCCGCTCCATCACCGCGAGCTGCTCCTTCTGCCACGCGAAGCGGGCATCCGCCGCGGCGTCGGCGATGTTGGCGCAGTAGCCGGTCTTGGCCGGCTCCTTGGCGACGAAGTCCTGGGCCGAGACGTCCTTCGGCGCGTCGCGGGCGGCGAGCGCCCGCATCGCCGCTTCTTTGGCCGGGTCGGCCTGCTCGCCGCCGGCGGCGAGAGCCATACCGGAGAGGGCGAGCCAGCACAGGGCGGTGCGCAGCGTCGTCTTCATCACTGCACCACGAGCTCCGCCTGGAGGGCGCCGGCGGTCTTCACCGCCTGCAGGATCGCGATGATGTCGGTGGGCTTCAGCCCGACCTGATTGAGGCCGCGAACCAGCGTCTGCAGGTCGGAGCCGCCGAGGATCGCGAGCTTGCCGCGCTCCTCCCGCGCCGTCACCTCGGTGCGCGGCACCACGACGGTCTGGCCGTTGGAGAAGGGCTCCGGCTGCGACACCTCCGGCGCTTCGGTGACGCGCACCGTCAGGTTGCCATGCGTGATCGCGACCGTGGAGATCGTCACGTTGCGCCCGATCACCACCGTGCCGGTGCGCTGGTCGACGACGACGCGGGCCGGGGTGTCGGGCTGGATCGTCAGGTCACCGATCTGCGCCACGAGCCGGGTCTGGGCCATCTGGCGGGAGCGCATCACCACGACCGCGCGCTGGTCGCGGGCGCTGGCGATGCGGCGGCCGAAGGCGCCCAGCGACCACGCGTTGATCGCATCCGAGATCTGGGTCGCGGTCTTGAAGTCGGGGTTCTTCAGCTCGAACACCAGTTCGGGCAGATCGCGGAAGGTGCCGGGCACCTCGCGCTCGATCAACGCGCCGTTGGGAATGCGGCCGGCCGTCGGCACGCCCTGCGTCAGCTGTTCGGCCTGCCCCTGCACCGAGAAGCCGGAAACGGCGAGCGGCCCTTGCGCCGCGGCGTAGACGAGGCCGTCGCCGCCGGTGAGCGGCGTCATCAGCAGCGTGCCGCCGCGCAGCGAGGTGGCATCGCCCATGGAGGTGACGGTCACATCGATGCGCGAGCCGGTGCCGGTGTAGGGCGGCAGGTCGGCGGTCACCATCACGGCGGCGATGTTGCGGGTGCGCAGGCGCGCGTCGCGCACGTTGATGCCGAGCCGGTCGAGCAGCGATTGCAGCGACTGCTCGGTGAACTGCGCGTTGCGCAGGGTGTCGCCGGTGCCCTGCAGGCCGGTGACGAGGCCGTAGCCGAAGATCTGGTTGTCGCGCACGCCCTTCAGTGTGGCGATGTCCTTGATGCGAGTGCCGGCGGCGAAGACCGGACCGGTCATGACGGCGAAGCCCAGGCCGGTGAGCAGGCCGAGCAGAACCGCGAGAAACAGGCGGCGGAGGGGGGTCATTGCGCGCCGATCCGGATGCGGCCGTCGGCCATGACCGTGCCGAGGATGATGCGGTTGGTGTCGGTGTTGCGCACGCGGATGGTCTCGCCGAGCCCGCCGTTCTGAAGCGGTGCGCCGATCGCGGTGATGACGAGGCCGTTCTCCTCGAAGATCATCTGCGTCGGAGCGCCCCGGCTGACGAGGCGGGGGTCGTCGACGGCGTTGACCGGCACCGGCTCGCCCGGCAGCAGCATCCGCCGGGCGGTGCGGCCGGCGATCGCGGCGGAAGCGTCGATGACGGCCGTGCGCGCCCGGTAGGTCGCGGGATAGGCTTGCATCCGCAGCATCGAGTCCTTGATCGTGTCGCCGGGATAGATCGTGACGGTGGGCACCGGCAGCATGAGCTCGGCATTCGCCATGCCCTCGGCGGCGCGCGCCGGTGCGGCGACGACCGGGCCGGCAGCGAGGGCGGCGAGCACGAGGCCGCGGACGAAGGTCTTGCGGGGCATGGAAGATCGCGCCGGAGGAGGGGAAGGGAGGAACGTCGCGCAGGACGCAGCGGGCGCTAGCGGATGCCCTTGGAGACGGTGCCGGCCATCTCGTCGGCGGCCTGGATCACCTTCGAGTTCATCTCGAAGGCGCGCTGGGCCGTGATCAGGCTGGTGATCTCCTTGACCGGATCGACGTTCGAGCCTTCGAGGTAGCCCTGCTGCAGCCGGCCGTAGCTCACGTCGCCGGGATTGCCGACGACCGGCGCGCCGGAGGCCGGGGTTTCGCGGTAGAGGCCGTTGCCGAGCGGCTCCAGGCCGGATTCGTTGGCGAAGTTGGCGAGCGTGAGCTGGCCGATATTCTGCGGCGCCACCTGGCCATCGATCTTGGCGAAGACCTGACCCGATTCGTTGATCGTCACCTGGGTGGTGTTGGCCGGGATCAGGATCGCCGGATCGACGGCGTAGCCTTCCATGGTCACGAGCTGGCCGGCGTTGTTCTTATTGAATGAGCCGGCGCGGGTGTAGTTGATCTCGCCGGCCGGGCTGGTGATCTGGAAGTAGCCGCGCCCGTTCACCGCCAGATCGAGCTGGTTGCCGGTGTTGGCGAGCGACCCCTGCCGGTGCAGGTTGCGGATCGCGGCGGCGCGCACGCCGAGGCCGAGCATCGCGCCCTCCGGCACCGCTTCCTGACCCGCCTGGTTCGGCACGCCCTGCTGCCGCTCGGCCTGGTAGAGCAGGTCGGTGAACTCGGCCCGCGCGCCCTTGAACCCGGTGGTGTTCAGGTTGGCGATGTTGTTGGCGATGACTTCGAGGTTGAGCTGCTGGGCGGACATGCCCGTGGCGGCGATGGCGAGCGCGCGCATGGCGAGGATTCCTTGAGGTGACCGATCAGATCGGCATGCGGCTGAGTTCGAGGTAGGCGGCGACGACCTTGTCGCGGATCGCCACCACGGTCTGGAGGCTCTGCTCGGCGGACATCACCGCCTCGACCACCTGCTGCGCGGTAGCCTTGCCCTGGATGCCGGAGATCGCCGTCGCCTCGCCGGTGCGGATGGCGTCGCGGGCGCTGGCCGCGACCTGGGCCATCACGTCGCCGAAATCGGTGGGCGCCGTGGTGGCGGGCCCGGCGATGCCGGAAACGGCGGCGGGGCTGAACGCGGCCTTCTGGGTCGGCGCCGTCTCGGCGAACGAGGTGCCGGCGATCTTGTCGAAGGCCGAGAGGGAGGAAAGAGCTTCGATCATCGCGGGCGGTCTCAGGACTTCAGGAGATCGATGACGCTGGCGACCATGGCCCGGGCCTGCTTGATGACCTGGAGGTTCGCCTCGTAGGAGCGATTGGCCTCACGCATGTCGGCCATCTCGACGAGCATGTTCACGTTGGGCAGCTTGACGTTGCCGCTCTCGTCCGCTGCCGGGTTGGCCGGGTCGTGCTCGGTGCGGAACGGGGCGGTGTCGGTGCCGATCTCGCGCAGGCGCACCGAGGCGAGGCCCGCCGCCCGGTCGAGTTCGGCTCGGAAGGTCACCGTCTTGCGGGCGTAGGGGTCGGCCCCCGGCGTCGAACCGGTCGATTGCGCGTTGGCGAGATTCTCCGAGACGACCCGCATGCGCAGCGATTGCGCTTCAAGGCCGGCGCTGGCGAGCCGCGAGGCGGAGAGCAGGGGATCAATCATGACCCGCTCCGCACCGCGGCCATCAGCATGCGATGGAACGACTTGACCACCGCCGTATCGAGATTGTGCTCGCGGGAGACGGTACCGGCCTTGAGCATCTCCTGCTCCAGGCTGACCGCGCTCGATGATTCGAGCACTTCCCAGTTCCCCGTGGACGCGCCCTCGCGCACGGGGATGCGGTTGCCCTGAGCTTCGAGATGGGCGGCGCTCGTAGAGGACATGTCGAGCCCGGTCCGCGCCAGAACCTGGGCGAAGGGGACCACGTCCCGTGCCTTGTAGCCGGGAGTGTTCGCGTTCGCGACGTTGCCGGCGATGGTGGCCTGCCGCGTCGCGAGGTAGCGCGCGTGCTGCGAGGCGAGGTCGAACAGGTAGACGCCGGTTGTCATGGCAACGCCCCCATCCCAAGGGCTCCGGAGAAACACGGGACGCGGGGCATGCCCGGATGGTGGACCCTGCGTCGGATGGGAGGTTTAGGTAGGCAATCTTGCACGAGGCTGGCTCGTGCCTTGACAGGCGCGGTCCTCGCGTTAGCGCCTGCAGGTGATGGACCAGATCGATCAGCGGGCCGGTGCGACGGCCTCCGAAGCGGATGACGGCGCCTTGGGCGCGACCCTGCTTCTGCCGGCCCTAGCTCGCTATGCCGGGGGCGCCGGGCCGGGGGGAGGCGAGGGGCTGCACCGCATCACCTCCAACAATCGCTTCTCGCGGGTGGGATTGAGTTTTTCCGATCTCGCTCCCGGCACCTGGGCCTGCCTGCAATTCGGCCTCGCCTTCGCGGACGACGAGGAGGCGGCGCTCGCCGTCGATGCTATCGCCGCCGGCTTCGACTTCCTGGCAGCGGACGGCTCCAGCCTCGACCTCGATCACGTGCCGGGGCTCGCCCGCAGCCTGCTCGACCCGCAGGTCGCCTGGATTCCGGGACCGTCGCTCGTCGATGCCGAACCCTTCCGGATCGCCTTCCGCGTGCCCGATCAGGCGAGCGGCGTCAGCGTCACCCTGCGCTCGTGGAAGAACAGCCGCGACGTCGTCATCACCGAACCGGTGCTGCGCCCCGGTCCGCCTGATCTCGTGCCGGGACCGCGTCGGCGCCCGCTGGCCGGCGACGGGATGAAGCTGACTTATGTCCTGGCCGAGGAGCTTGCCCTGGTGCTGCGCGGGCAGATCTACGCGGCGCGCGTCGACGAGCATGCCGCCCGCGTGCGGCTCCTCTACCGGGACCGGGCGGGCACGGAGATCGCGCCGCCCTACGCCGACGCGGTCTCCGTGCCGGGGCTCGGGGCGGTCATCAACCTCTCGGCCCAGCCGCAGGCCCGTCGCTTCACCCTGGCCCTGCGCCCGCCGCCCGGTGCCGCCGCGGTCGAACTGGATTTCGGCGTCTGGGAAGACGCGCCGGAGGCGGCCGATGTCGAACTGATCGGTTTGCTTGAACTGGCGCTCGAGGACGATTTCCGCCTCGAGAGCCTGTGCGACGACGACCTTCTCGATGCGCCGGCCTTCCTCGCTCGCCTCGCCGACCGGCTCGGCCTGCCCGAGGGGGTGCCCGCCGCGTGGCTGGCGGGCTCCGGCGCGGAAGCCGCGACGATCCTCGTCCGAGCCCGCGCGCTGCGCGACGGACCGGACCGGAGCGCGCGCATCGAGGGCGACGGAGTGATCCTGAGCCTTGCCGGTCTGCCCGACTGGACCCTGCCCGCGGCGCCCGATTGGAGCGAGGACCCGTTTCGCTCGGTGGCGTGGCGCCTCGCCTACCAATCTCTGTCCTGGCTGCTGCCGCTCGCCGCGCTTCCCGGAGGCGGGATGCGCGCGCGCAGCCTCGCCGCGGCGTGGTCGCGGGCCAATCCCTGGGGTCAGCCGGCGGACGGGTTGAGCCTGCACCCGGCGGCACTCGCGCCCCGCGGCGGCGTGCTCGCGCGCCTCATCGCGGAGGAGGACGAGCCCGCCCGTGCCGAGACTGCGGCAGAGGCCGCGAGGCACGGCTTCGCACTGGCCGAGATCGTCGGGCAGAACACCCTGGCCCGCGCCCTGCACGGCCTTCAGGCGGCGGCTGCCCTTTTCGCGCTCGCGCGGGCGCTTCCCGGCTTCGCCTTCGCCGCGCATTGGGACAGGCTCGCCCGCGACAGTCTCGCCCACGGCTTCGACGCGCTCCTTCCCGAAGACGGGGCCTTCGCCGAAGCCTCACCGGTGCGGCGCCTCGATCTTCTGAGTCTCGGGCAAGCGATCGCTGCGGCGCTGGGCGAGACCGAGCCCGGTCCGACGATCCGCCGCCGTGTCGAGGCGGCGCTGCCTGGGGTGGCCGGGCTGCTCGATCCGGGCGGACGGCTACCGCCCTTCGGCGACGCGCCCGCCGGCCTCGACCATGCCGCCTGGATCGCCCGACTGACAGCGCAGGACCGCGATCTCGTGGCGGAGCGCGACGCGGCCTCGGCTCCGCAGGGCCGCACCGCCGGCCTGCTCGCCCTGCGCCACGACGGGCCGGAGCGCGGCTGGGGCCATTTCGCCCTCACCTACGCGGCGCAGTCGCCGCACGGGCACCGCGACTGCACCTCCTTCACCTTCGCCACCGGCGCGCGGCGCTGGATCGTGGAGGGCGGGGGCGCCGAGGGCGTCGAGGTCGGCCCGGCGCGCCACCACCTGCTCTCGGCCCGTGCCCACAATGTCGCCGTTCCGGACGGGCGCGAGACGGTGGCCGGGTCGGGTCTGCTGACGGCGCATGTCGCGCTCGATGGGGCCGAGGCGCTGCGGCTCGCCACCACGGTGCACGGGCCCGACTATGCCCATGCCCGCCTCTTCCTCGTGCTCGACGACCTGAGCGGGATGGCGGTGGTCGACCGCTTCGCCCGGCCCGGCCGGGCCCTCTCGTTCGAGGGGCGGCTGCATCTTGCCCCCGATACGCTCGTCGCCCTCGCGAGCCCTCGCCGGGCGCTGGCGCAAGGGGAGGGGCGGCGCCTGGACGTCTTCGCCGTGCCGCTGAAGGGCCAGCCCGCGGGCTTGGAGGCCGCCATTGGCCGCAACGACCGGCCGGGCGCGATGCAGGGCTTTTGCGCGACGGGAACGGGCGGCCTGAGGCCTGTGCCGGTGCTGCGCTACGCCTTTACCGGCCGCGACACCGTTTGCGGCGGTGTCGTCCTCGCCGGGGATGCCGCGGCGGAGCAGAGGCTCGTGCGGCTGCTCGCCGAGGATGCGGTCAGGAGATTGGTGGAGGGGTGAGGAGTCACCGCATTTCGTTGGAGCGAGCACGATCCCACGTGCGCGGCGCATTCCCATTGTTCCGCCGCGGCAACACCCGTAAGATAGCATAAAGTGCTATCTTCGAGGGTGGCGAGGGTCCTGCCATGGCATCGAGCTACACGTTGGGAGACCATTACGAGCGATTCGTGAGGAGCCTTGTCGCCAGCGGCCGCTACGCTTCCGCGAGTGAAGTCGTGCGTGATGGTCTGCGGCTGATGGAGGAGCGCGAGCAGACGCGTCTCGCCAAGCTGGAAGCCTTGCGTCGGGACATTCAGGACGGGCTCGATAGCGGTCCGGCGGAACCGCTCGATATGGATGCCATCAAGGCCGAAGCCCGCGCTCGGCGACGCGCCGGAAGGACAAACGCTGCGCGTGGCTGACGTCGTTCGTCGGCCCCTTGCGCGGCAGGATCTCCTCGATCTGTGGGATTACATCGCCGATAGGGATGAGACCGCAGCCGACGGTGTCCTCGATCGAATCGAGGCTGTCTTGGCAATGCTGGCCAATCATCCCGAGGCCGGGCGACTTCGGGCTGAGTTGTCCGACGATCTGCGGAGCTTCCCCGTGGGAAGCTCCGTGCTGTTCTACTGTCCGAGACAGTCAGGAATTGAACTTGTCCGCGTCCTCAGCGGGTACCGCGATATCGGGCGCGAGGATTTCGACACGTGAGCGGGATCCTCAGAACCCGACGCTGATGACGGCGACTGCCCGGTCGATCGACAGGTAGAACACCCCGAAAGCCACCATCGCCGCGGCGGCGAATTCGAGCGTCTGGTTCGGCAGGGTCTGGAAGCGGCGCATGGTCTCGCGGCCGAAGTAGGCCGAGGCCCAGGCCAGCGTCAGCACGGCCGGCATCACGAACAGGTAGGAGAGCGTGCTCTCGATCCGCACCGGGCCGGTCGGGTCGATCAGAGCGCGGATGTTGCGCACCCACGGCGCCGAGGCCGCCGCGTAGAACGTCGTCAGCCACGCGAGGCTGACCGCCACGCCGAGGTGGAAGGTGAACAGGCGATGCAGGCGCGAGAAGTCGTCGCGCGCGTCGTCGAGCGTCATCCGGCAAACCCCCAATTGTACCGGCCGCTGATTCTTGTCCGATCCGGCCATGAATCGGGAGATGCCGGGCAAGGTGGGGTTTTTTGTGACGAGGCCGGGAACGGCGGCGCTGGGCCGCCGTTAAAGCCTGTTACGCCACTGTCTTGGGCCGGTTCTCGCGCATCAGCTTCACGAAGCGCTCGAACAGGTAGTGGCTGTCGCGGGGGCCCGGAGAGGCCTCCGGGTGGTGCTGCACCGAGAAGGCCGGGCGGTCGGTGAGCGAGAGCCCGCAGTTCGAGCCGTCGAACAGCGAGACGTGGGTCTCGACCGCTGTCTCGGGCAGGCTTTTCGGATCGACCGCGAAGCCGTGGTTCATCGAAACGATCTCGACCTTGCCGGTGGTGTGATCCTTCACCGGATGGTTCGCGCCGTGGTGGCCCTGGCCCATCTTCACCGTGCGCCCGCCGAGCGCGAGGCCCATCAACTGGTGGCCGAGGCAGATGCCGAAGGTCGGCACCCGCTCGTCGAGCAGCTTGCGGATCACCGGCACGGCGTATTCGCCGGTGGCGGCCGGGTCGCCGGGGCCGTTGGAGAGGAACACGCCGTCCGGCTTCAGCGCCAAGATGTCCTCGGCCTTGGTCGTGGCGGGCACCACGGTGACATCGCAGCCGGCTTCCGCCAGCAGGCGCAGAATGTTGCGCTTCACGCCGTAATCGATGGCCACGACCTTGAGGCCCTGGCCCGGCGCGCGCGAGCCGTAGCCGCCCTTCACCGCCCAGACGGTCTCGGTCCAGGCCGTGGTCTCGCGGGAGGTCACCGGCGGCACGAGGTCGAGGCCCTCCATCGGCGCGAGCGCGGCGGCGCGGGCCTTCAGCGCCTCGCGGTCGAATTGTCCGCCGGGATCGTTGGCGATGACGGCATTGGGCATGCCGCGATCGCGGATCAGCGCGGTCAGGGCGCGGGTGTCGATGCCGGTGATGCCGACGATGCCCCGGGCCTTGAGCCAGCCGTCGAGATGCGAGGAGGAGCGCCAGTTCGACGGCTTCGTCACCGCCGAAGCGATCACCGCGCCGCGCACACCGGAGGCCGGTGCCGCCTCGAGGCTCTCGAGATCCTCGTCGTTGGTGCCGACATTGCCGATATGCGGGAAGGTGAAGGTGACGATCTGCCCGGCATAGGACGGGTCGGTCAGGATCTCCTGATAGCCCGTCATCGCCGTATTGAAGCAGACCTCGCCGTCGGCAACCCCGGTCTGGCCGATGCCGAAGCCTTCGAGCACGGTGCCGTCGGCGAGCACGAGCAGGGCCGTCACCAGCGGCTCGCTCCAGGGCTCGGGGGCCTTGGGCGCCGGGTTCGTGCGCGCGGGATCGGCGCGCAGGGTCGCGGGTTCGTCTTGCAGCATGGGTCCGATCCGGCTTATGTCCGCCGCCTCGCGCGGCCGCATACCGGGCCGCGGGGCAAGGCGATATCTCGCGGGGCTCATAGCGAGCCGGCCGCGCCCGGGTCAATCTGGGCGCGGAGGCCGCCCTGCGCAATGCCCTGGACAAGCAGGGCAGACACGCCGAATCATCTGACTGGAGCTCGATCACCATGCTGCGCGCGCGCATCACCGCCGAGATGAAGGAGGCCATGAAGGCCGGCGAGAAGCAGAAGCTCTCGACGGTGCGCATGATCCAGGCGGCGCTCAAGGACCGCGACATCGCTGCGCGCGGCGAGGGCAAGGGCGAGACGAGCGAGGAGGAGATCCTCGCGCTGCTGCAGAAGATGATCAAGCAGCGCCAGGAGGCCGCGGGCGTCTACGAGCAGGGCGGTCGCCCCGAACTCGCCGAGAGCGAGCGCGCCGAGGCCGAGATCATCCAGACCTTCCTGCCGCAGCAACTCGACGAGGCCGAGACCCGCGCGGCGATCGCCGACGCCATCGCCGAGACGGGTGCCGAGAGCCCGAAGGACATGGGCAAGGTGATCGGCGCGCTGAAGGGCAAGTATACCGGCCGCATGGATTTCGGCCGCGCGAGCGCCCTGGTGAAGGACGCGTTGGCAGCAAAATAGGCGATCGCTCCGTCATCACGAGGCGGAGCCGAGGTGATCCAGGGCGCGCCTTTTCAGGAAGGGTCGCGGTGCTGGATCGCTTCGCGGACACTCGCGATGACGGTGGAACTGAACCCCCTCACGCCGGCCCCGCGTCGATCCGCATGCGGAAGATCGCGTAGGGCGGCTCCTGCCGGTCGATGCCGCCGTTGTGCTCCGGGCGGCGGTTGGCCTGGGCGGACGACAGGTAGAGCCAGCCGTCGCCGGTGATCCAGAACGTGTCGGGCCAGATCAGCCGCCGATCCGTGGCGAGGACCTCGATCCGACCGTCCGGATCGCGTCGGCCGATGCCGTTGAATTCTTGCAGGCTCAGGTAGATCCGATCGCGGGAATCGGCGATGAGACCGCCGGTCAGGCCCTTCTCACCGAGATCCATCACCGTCGCCGCCACGGCGGCGTCGTCCTTGCGGGCATCGAGGAGGGCGGCGGTCTCGACCGCATAGAGGCGCCGGCTCATCAGCGGCGTGTAGTACAGCCGCGCACCGTCCGGGCTCAGCGCGATGCCGTTGACACCGCCCTTGATCGGGCTCGTCGTGCCGTCGGCCTCGCGCTTCATCAGCACCCGGCCCTCGACGATCTTCAGGATACCGTCGACGGATCGCGTGCTGGCATGCGCCGCGAGCCGGCGTACGGCCCGTCCGCTCACGAGATCGACGGCGATCAGCGCGCCCTCGCCGGTCTGGCCCTGATCGGTGATGTAGGCCGCCTCGCGCCCCGGCCGCACATCGACCCGCAGGTCGTTCAGCGAGGAGGTCTTCGTCACGACCGATTGCAGCGGGATCGTGCGCACGATCGCGTTCGTTGCCGGATCGATGCAAACGAGCTTGGCCGCACCCGGGACCGGCTCGCCGGAGGAGGCCATCAGCCCGGCGTCGAGCAGCCAGAGGCGGTTTGTCCGGTCGAACACGCCGTTGGGGACGTGGAACAACGTCTCTGCGGGCCGCGCCGGATCGGGTCGGTTCGCCGCCTCGCTCGGATAGGGCACGACCCGCCCGTCCGGAAACACCTCGCCCGCCGTGAACACCGTCTTCTCGTCGAAGCGCGGCATGAACAGGAACATCCGGCCCTCGGTGGAGAGCGTCAGTCCGGTCGGCGTCGTCGGCGCCCGCGCGGCGACGACGAGTTCGAGGGCGCCGAACGGACCGGTCGCCGGTTGCGCCAGACCCGAGCGCACCGCCATCGCCGGCGCGAAGGCGGCAGCGGCGACGCCGGTCAGCAGCGTCCGGCGCGCGAGTCGGTTCGTCATCGTCGTCTCCTTCAGGTGCGGACTGCCGCGCCGCGAACCCTTGTCTCGACCGCGAGCACCCGCTTGCCGGCGCAGAGGAACAGCCTGCGCCCGTCCGGCCCCCCGAAGGCGATGTTGGCGCAGGGGCCCTCGGTCGGAATGTGTCCGAGCGGGCGGCCATCGGCCGACCAGATCCGCACGCCGTCGCCGGTGCCGGCATAGACCCGTCCATCGGTATCGACCTTCACCCCGTCCGGGACGCCCTTCGCCACGCGGGCGAAGACGCGCTCGTTGGCGAGCCGGCCGTCGGCGACATCGAAGGCGCGGATCTCGCTCGGCGCCTTCTCTCCGGCCGCGGCGCCCGATTCACAGACGTAGAGGACCCGCTCGTCGGGCGAGAAGGCGAGGCCGTTGGGCTGCACGAAGTTCGAGGTCGCGACCGCGAGGGTCCCATCGGGCGCGAGGCGGAAGACGTGGCGCCCCTTCTGCTCGGTGGCGCGCGGCGTGCCCTCTTCGGCCTGGGTGATCCCGAACGTCGGATCGGTGAACCAGATCGCGCCGTCGCGCGCCACGACCACGTCGTTGGGCGAGTTGAGCCGGCCCCCATCGAAGCGCTCGGCCAGGACGGTCAGGGCGCCGTCGTGCTCGCGCCGCACCACCCGCGAGGTGCGGTGCTCGCAGGTGATCAGCTGCCCCTGCCCATCGACGGCGTTGCCGTTGGCGTTGTTGGAGGGCGCGCGAAACACCTCCGCGCCGCCACGCTCGCGGATCAGCATCATCCGATTGCGCCGCACGTCGCTGAAGACGAGGCCGCCGAGCGCGGGGGCCCAGACCGGCCCTTCGCACCATTCGCCTTCGTCGTAGAGGGTTTCGACCCGTGCCGCAGGATCGAGCACCGCGGACATGTCATCGTCGGCCCGTGCCCTCGAGAGGCATGCCCCGAGCAGGACAAGGCCGAGGAGGGGACGGCGGGCGATGCCGCGGCGGGGAGCAGGCGAGGCGTTCGTCATCGCGCCGCCAACGCATCGCTCGTGCGAAAGCTCCGCGCGGAACCTCTCATACGGCGTCTGCCTCGTTGCTTCGGGGGCCTCTCCGTCATTGCGAGGCGAAGCCGTGGCAATCCAGGGCGCAGCCCAATCCGGAGAGGTCGCGCCCTGGATCGCTTCGGCTCCGCCTCGCGATGACGGCAAGGCATGGAACCGACGTGATCAACCAGAAACCGCATCACATCGCGATGCTCCGCAAACGCCCGATGGCCGGCTGCCACACATCTTCCGGTGACTCGTCGTCACCGCCGGACGGCATTAACAGTCGGTCAGGCGCCCCCGCGCTAAACTGCACCCCGCAAGGCCGGTCCTCGTCGTCCACGCGATCCGCTTCAAGCAGAGCCCCCGTGCGCTACCCGCCCCACATTCTCGAAGAGATCCGCGCCCGGGTGCCCGCCTCCGAGGTGGTCGGCCGCCGCGTGCGGCTGAAGAAGGCCGGCCGCGAGTGGCGCGGCCTGTCGCCGTTCAACGCCGAGAAGACGCCCTCGTTTTACGTGAACGACCAGAAGCAGTTCTACCACTGCTTCTCGTCGGGCAAGCACGGCGACATCTTCAAGTTCGTCATGGAAACGGAGGGCCTGAGCTTCCCCGAGGCCGTCGAGCGGTTGGCCGGCGAGGCCGGCGTCACCCTGCCGAAGATGACGGTGGAGAGCGAGCAGGCCGAGGAGCGGCGCAAGGGCGCTCTCGAAGTGATGGAGCTGGCCGCCGCCTATTTCGAGGAGCAGTTGCGCGGGCCCGCCGGGGCCGAGGCGAGGGCCTATCTCGACCGACGCGCCTTGAGCGAAGCCACGCGCCAGAAATTCCGGCTCGGCTATTCCCTGTCGGGGCGCTACGCCCTGCGCGACTTCCTCGCGGGCAAGGGCGTCGATCGCGACCTGATGCTGGAACTGGGCCTGCTCGCCGCGCCCGAGGGGGTGAACGTCCCCTACGACAAGTTCCGCGACCGGATCATGTTTCCGATCCTCGACATCCGCGGCCGGGTCGTCGCCTTCGGCGGCCGGGCTATGCAGGCGGAGGCCAAGGCGAAGTACATGAACTCGCCGGAGACGCCGCTCTTCCACAAGGGGCGGATGCTCTACAACCTCCATGCTGCCCGGAAGAGTGCGCATGACCGGAGCCGGATCATCGCGGTGGAGGGCTATGTCGACGTCATCGCCATGACGCTCGCCGGCTATCCGGAGACCGTGGCGCCGCTCGGCACGGCGCTCACCGAGGACCAACTCGCCCTGCTCTGGCGCCACGCCGACGAGCCGATCCTCTGCTTCGACGGCGACGGGGCCGGCCAGCGCGCCGCCTTCCGCGCGCTCGACGTCGCCCTGCCCATGCTGGAGCCCGGCAAGTCGCTTCGCCTCGCGAGGCTGCCGCAGGGCCAGGACCCGGACGATCTGATGCGCGCCGGCGGCCCCCCGGCGATCGAGGCGGTGCTCTCGAGCGCGCGGCCGCTGGTCGAGATGCTGTGGGCCCGCGAGACCGAGGCGGCCAGCCTCGACACGCCGGAGCGCCGGGCCGGGCTCGCCCGGACGCTGCGGGAGGCGGTGGCCGGCATCCGCGACGAGACCGTGCGCCGCTTCTATCGCGACGACATCGAGGAGCGGCTGCGGGGATTGACCGGCGGATCGGCCGGAGGATTTTCCGGCGGACGGTCAGAGCGCGCGGCCGGAGGGCGCCCGGCGGGGCCACGCGGCACGCCCTTCCAGCGCCGACCGCGCCCCGGCGATCCGCCGCCCTCGCCGCGCATCACCACCGGCTTCAATCCACTTCTGAAGATCGCGGCCATGGTGCCGGCCGCCGGCGGACGCGCCGCCAAGCGCGAGGCGATGATCGTCATGAGCCTGCTCGCGCACCCGGAGTTGCTCGGGATCGAGGAAGAGGCGCTCGCCGCCCTCGAACTCGTCAACCCGGATGCCAGCGCACTGCGCACCCTGCTGCTCGACCGGGCGGCGGAGGCCGGCACGCCGGAGCCCGAATTGCTGGAGGCACGCTTGCGCCGGGCCGGGCTCGAAGAGGCGCATGCCCGGCTGTTCTCTCTGGTCAATCCGGGCGACCGCTGGATGCTCGATCCGAACGCCGACCCGCAGCGTCTGGAACATACCCTGCATCAGGCCGTGATCTTGCACCGGCAGACGGGCGCGCTACATAGCGAACTCCACCAAGCTGAGAGAGCTCTTGCCGAGGATGGGTCCGAGGCCAATTTCGCTTGGCTATGCGACGTGCAGCAGCAATTGGCAGTGATCGCCGCGGCCGAGGCGGAAGCGGAGGTCTCTCAGGAGGAATGAATTCGTGCCGGCGTGACCGGAGGGTGACGGCGGCGGAAGGCCGACTTGGTTAACGGTCGGTCAACGCACGGCAAGTAAGAGCGAATGCAACGAGAATCGGCGCGGGCACTCGACAAGCGCGCCATTCCACGACATTGCGACGGGTCTTTCGCGGAGCGCGCAGGCTCAGCCTGCGGCGCCGCCACGAGAATAATAGGCTGAGCATGGCAACGAAGGCAACCGAGCGGGACGATGCGGACGCCGCCCAGGACCAACCGACGGACGGCCCGCTCCTTGACCTGACGGATGCCGCCGTCAAGCGGATGGTCAAGCTCGCGAAGAAGCGCGGCTACGTCACCTACGAAGAGATCAACGAAGTCCTCCCGGACGGTCAGGTCGACGGCGACCAGATCGAGGACGTGCTCGCGCAGCTCGACGACATGGGCATTCGCGTGGTCGAGGCGGAGGAATCCGAGGAGACCACGACCGAGGCCAAGGCCAACGGCGAGGCCGCCGAGGAGGAGGAGAGCACGGAGGGCGGCGAGGTCGCCGAGGCTTCCGGCTCGCGCGCCGTCGCGGTCGCAACCCCCACCACCCGCGAGCCGACCGACCGCACGGACGATCCCGTGCGCATGTACCTGCGCGAGATGGGCTCGGTCGAGCTGCTCTCGCGCGAGGGCGAGATCGCGATCGCCAAGCGCATCGAGGCCGGCCGCGAGGCCATGATCGCGGGCCTGTGCGAGAGCCCGCTGACCTTCCAGGCGATCATCATCTGGCGCGACGAACTCGTCGACGGAAAGGTGCTGCTGCGCGACATCATCGATCTCGAAGCCACCTATGCCGGCCCCGACGCCGCTCGCGGCGCGCCGGCGGAAGCGGAGAGCGAGAACGAGGAGTCGGAGGAGGGCGAAGGCGCTGTCCCGCCGGAAGGCGCCGACGACGAAGACGACATGGAGAACAACGTGTCGCTCGCGGCCATGGAGGCCGAGATCAAGCCGCGCGTTCTCGAAACCTTCGACAACATCGCCTCGAATTACCGCAAGCTGCGCAAGCTCCAGAACGAGGAGACCGACCTGAAGGCCGGCGGCGGCACGGTCACCTCCGCTCAGACCAAGAAGCAGGCCGAGCTCAAGGACATCGTCGTCACCGACGTGAAGTCGCTGTCGCTCAACGCCAACCGCATTGAGGCGCTGGTCGAGCAACTCTACGACATCAACAAGCGCCTCATCTCGCATGAGGGCCGCCTGATGCGCGCCGCCGAGCACCACGGCGTCGCCCGCGACGAGTTCCTGCGCCACTACCAGGGCTATGAGCTCGACCCGAACTGGATGGATCGCGTCGCCACGCTCGGCGGCCGGGGCTGGAAGAACTTCGTCGAGCGCGGCGGCCGGCAGGTCGCGGACCTGCGCGAGCAGATCCTGACGCTCGCCTCCGAGACCGGCCTGCAGATCGGCGAGTACCGCAAGATCGTCGCCATGGTGCAGAAGGGCGAGCGCGAGGCCCGCCAAGCGAAGAAGGAGATGATCGAGGCCAATCTGCGCCTCGTGATCTCGATCGCCAAGAAGTACACCAACCGCGGCCTGCAGTTCCTGGACCTGATCCAGGAGGGCAATATCGGCCTGATGAAGGCGGTCGATAAGTTCGAGTACCGTCGCGGCTACAAGTTCTCGACCTACGCCACGTGGTGGATCCGGCAGGCGATCACCCGCTCGATCGCCGACCAGGCCCGCACGATCCGCATCCCGGTGCACATGATCGAGACGATCAACAAGATCGTCCGCACCTCGCGCCAGATGCTGCACGAGATCGGCCGCGAACCGACCCCGGAGGAGCTGGCCGAGAAGCTGGCCATGCCGCTGGAGAAGGTGCGAAAGGTCCTGAAGATCGCCAAGGAGCCGATCTCCCTCGAAACGCCGATCGGCGACGAGGAGGATTCGCATCTCGGCGACTTCATCGAGGACAAGAACGTCGTCCTGCCGATCGACGCGGCGATCCAGTCGAACCTGCGCGAGACCACGACCCGCGTGCTCGCCTCGCTGACGCCGCGCGAGGAGCGCGTGCTGCGCATGCGCTTCGGCATCGGCATGAACACCGACCACACCCTTGAAGAGGTCGGCCAGCAATTCTCGGTCACCCGCGAGCGCATCCGCCAGATCGAGGCGAAGGCCCTGCGCAAGCTCAAGCATCCGAGCCGGTCGCGGAAGCTCAGAAGCTTCCTCGACAACTGATCCGGATCACCAACCGGCCGCCCCTCGGGGCGGCCGTTCTCGTTTCAGCGGGTCCTGCGTCGCGCCGGGCGCCAGGCGCGGCGGGCGAACAGGGCGGCCACGGCGCCGAGCCCGCCGACGGGCGCGTATACAGCCACGAGTGCGAACCCGAGGCCCGCCTCCCCGAACAGGTGGTCGCTGAGCAGCCCGACGAGGAGCGGCCCGAGGCCGAAGCCGGCCAGGGTGACGGTCGCGAGGAAGAGCGCGTTGACCCGGCCGCGCAGCCTCCGCGGGGTCAGGAGCTGGATGCCGGCGAGGCCCGGCGGGCTGCTGAAGCCGAGCAGCGCCACGAGGCCGGCAAAGCCGAGGAGCGACAGCGGCAGGTCGGGGCTCAGGCTCGCCAGTGCCGTCATCGGTACGGCCAGGATCAGGCCGAGCGCCAGGAGCATCGGCGCGGCATCGACGCGCCCGGCGCTGCGCAGCCGATCCAGGGCGAACCCGCCTGCCGCGTGGCCGAGCGGCGCGGCGATCAGCACCAGGAGGCCGAGGCGCAGGCCGCTCTCCGCCGGGCTGAAACTGAAAGCGCGGACGTAGAAGGTCGGCGCCCAGGCGGTGAGGGTCTGGGTCATCAGGACCGCGGCCGTCGCGGCAAAGGCATGGGGCAGGTACGCCCGCCGTCGCCGCGCGATCCAGGGCACCGCGCTTCGAAGCGGTGATCCGTGGGGCTCGCGCCTTTCCTGTCCTCGACGAGGCCCGATGCGCAGGATGAGGATGGCGAGAGGAAGGTTCGGCAGCGCCGCGAGCATGAGCAGGGCCTGCCAGGGGCCGAGCGGTTCGAGGCCGGGTAGGGCCAGCCCGCCCCGCGCGGTCAGCCATGCCAGCACGGCGCCGCCCGCGAGCAGGGCGAAGCTGCGCCCGAGTGTGGCTGCGGCGGTGAGCGCGGAGAGGCCCCGTCCAAGCCGGTCCGGGCGAAGATGCACGCTGATCAGCGAGAGGGCGGCGGGCCCGAACCCCGCCTGACCCAGCCCCAGCGCGAGCCGCGCGGCGAGCAGCGCGACGAACCCGCCTGCGAGCCCGCTGGCGAAGGTCGCCATCCCCCAGAGCGAGAGGCCGGCCAGGATGAGCCCGCGCTGATACCCACGGTCGGCGACGATGCCGAGCAGCGGCAGGGCGAGCGCGTAGGGCAGGGCGAAGGCGGAGCCCTGAAGCAGGCCGAGCTGCGTATCGCTCAGCCCCAGCGACTGCTTGAGCGGGGTGGCGACCAGGGTGAGGAGGAAGCGATCGGCAAAGGCCGCGAACTGGATCGCGGCCAGCAGCGTGACGAGCGGCCAGCCCGTGAGACCGGCCCGCTCGGGCACCGCACCCGGCGGGGAGGTGATGGGAGCGGAGGAGATCACACGGTCAGGCGAGGGTGCGCGACCATGCGGACATCAGGCTCGCGGCGCTCGCGCCGGGCAGCGGTGCGCTCGATGCGCCGCCGCGCGAATGGCGCATCTCGGCGCGATAGCGGCCCGGCGGCAGACCGAACGTCGCGCGGAAGGCCCGGCTGCAATGGCTCTCGCTGGCAAAGCCGTGATCGAAAGTGAGGGTGGTGATCGAGCGCATCTCGACCGGGTTGCGCAAAGCGGCACCCAACCGTTCGAGGCGGCGGGTCCGAATGTGGTGGGCAACGCCGCCCGTCGGCTCGAACAGGCGGTAGAGCGCGCTGCGGGACAGGGCCGCGCCGCGAGCCACCGCATCCGCATCGAGGGACGGCTCGTGCAGCCGCGCCTCGATGAAGGCTTCCGCTCGGCGCCGACGCAGGTCGGCGAGGATCGCACGCGCGGCCTCGTCTCCGGGCCGGACCTGACCGAGTACCCCGGCGAGCAACTCGGCCAGGGCGCGGGCGGTACTCTCCGTGGTCTTCGCGGTGGCGACGGCGGCGCGCCGGGCGAGCGAGCCCATCAGGTCGCCGAGGAGGCCCGATACCGCCTCCGGCAGCACCTGCCCGTGGAAGCGTCGCGCCTCGGGCGCCGCCCGCTCCACCAAGTCGCGGGGAAGGCTGACGGTGACGGTCCGCGCGGCATCGAAGCGCGAGCGCTGCGGCCGGGTGAGGTCGAACAGGATGATGTCGCCGGGAGCCAGACGGCGCTCCGCATCGGGGCCGCCGCCGAGGAAGCTGCCGTCGCGCAGGAGCTGGAGCGTGAAGTGGTCGAAGCCGTCGCGGCGGACGCGAGCGGGATCGCGGCTATGTTCGACCCCGCTCACGTTCCGCTCGAACACGTTCATCCGGCCGAAGCGATACCCCTCCACCTCGGCACGGAACGCGGCTTGCGTCGCCATGACATCCGATCCGGCGGCATACAGCGTCCGGTAGCCGTCGAAACCGTTGGCCTCGTTCGTCGAGGTGAAGGTGAAGGACTGGGTCGCCACGGGTAGAAGCCGATGAACTCCTGCCTCCCTCGTGGGACGGCACGCGCTCTTATCAGGATGGTTGCGCGCAATCGCAAGCAGGTTGCTCCACCAGATCGTCGCGCTCAGTGCCTCTCGACTGGGCAACGTTCGCCGTGGCCGCGCAGGACGGCCGTCTCCGCTCTCGCCCTGCGCGACTATGACTGAGAAACCGATGCCACTTCGAAGCGCGTCTCGCCGGCCTTGCGGTTCCAGTACAGGGCCACACGGCTGACATGGCACAGGTTGACGCTGCGTCCCGATCGCTTGATCCGGCGTCTCGATCCGATGCATGCTCGCTGGGCCGCCGCATCGCGTCCCGGCCTTCCGTCCCGATGCGGCCAAGCCGATCCCCTGCGCCGCCCGGCCAGGGCAAGACCTTCCCCGGTCGCGGACGTCGCGCACGTCTCGTGACGGGTGCGAAGCCTTGCTTTGGCGACCCGAGGACCCACCTTCCCCCGATGCGCGACGCGGACGCCCCGAGACCAATGCCGACGGCCCTCGCCGACGGATCGGAAGCCGAGGACGTCCCGTTCGGAGCACTTCAACCCTGCGTTGGCATCCGCGACTGGTTACTCGGCGAGGGCGCTCGGCTGCCGAAGGCCGACGATCTGCTCGCGGGGTTGGCCGAACGTCTCAACGCCATCGGCGTACCGATCGACCGCGCCTCCACCGCCATCGACACGCTGCATTCCGAGTATTCGGGCGTCGGCCGCGTCTGGACGCGGGGTGCCGGCTCCACGGTGCGGCTGTTTCCCCACGGCGAGGTTTCGGCGAAAGCGTATCAGGCGAGCCCGTTCTACGCCGTCCACGGATCCGGCGAGTGGCTGAGCCTCGATCTCGCGAAGACCCCCGACAATGCCTTCGCGATCATTCCCGAACTGAAGGCCGCCGGGTACACCCACTACCTCATCGCTCCGCTGATCTTCACCAACGGCACCAAGAACGGCATCACCTTCGCCACCCGCGCCGAGGGCGGGTTTCGCGACGACGACATCGCGATCCTGCGCTTCGTGATGCCCGCGCTCGCCGCGGTGATGGAGATGCGGTTGCTCAACAAGCAGCTCGATACGGTGCTTCGGATCTATGTCGGCGACGAGCCGCACCGGGCGATCCTGTCCGGCGACATCCGGCGCGGGCAGGTGCGCCGCATCCGCTCGGCGATCCTGTTCGCGGATATGCGCGACTACACCCGCCTGTCCGCCGACCGGACGCCGGAGGGCGCGGTCGATCTCCTGAACGCCTTCTTCGACTGTCTCGTCCCGCCGATCGAGCGGGAGGGCGGCGAGGTGCTGAAATATCTCGGCGACGGCCTGCTCGCGATCTTCCGCGAGTCGGGCGACGACCTCGGCGGCGCGGCCAAGAGCGCGCTCACGGCCGCCGAGGCGGCGCTCGCCGCGCTCACCGAGGCGAATGCGGTCGGACGCTTCGGCGAGGGCGAGCCGGCGGTGGATGCCGGCATCGCCCTGCATCACGGCGAGGCGGCCTACGGCAATGTCGGCTCCGGTACCCGGCTCGACTTCACGGTGATCGGCCGGGACGTGAACCTCGCAAGCCGCCTCGCGCGGCTCAACCGCACGCTTCAGGAACCGCTCCTGATGTCGAAGCCGTTCGTGGACTTCCTCTGGGGCGATCCGGAGCCGCTGGGGAGCCATGCCCTCGACGGCTTCGAGGAGCCGATGACAGTCTATCGCCCCGGTCGCCGGCCGGCCGCGAAGGCCGCAGCCGCCGAATAATTCTTTCGAGAATGCGCCGCCGGCCACCGGCCCGTGCACGGCTGACGGTGCGGTGCGTAGGCTGATTTGTTCGATCCCAATCCGGAAGGGATTGACCGCGCGACCGACTGGGCCCACATCCGGGATGTTCCAGGGAGATCCCCGACAAGGGGCTGAGAAACCGCTATCGCCGTCACCGGCAGCGCGGAAATCCTTCGAACCTGATCCGGCTCATACCGGCGTAGGGATTGGACCTGAGGGTCGCTCATTCGAGCGGACCCCCGCTTCTTCGAGAAGCACATGGTGCCGGTTCCTGCGGGCAGATCCGCGGAAGGCCCGTTTTTTCGATGTCCGACTTGCTGACCTCGCCGATCGGCCAGCGCCGCTCCCTCGCGATACGCCCGCGCACGGCCGCGTTGCCGCAGCGCGCCGACATTGCGGTCGTGGGGGCCGGGCTGATCGGCCTGTCGATCGCGTGGCGGCTGGCGCAGGCCGGGCGCTCGGTCACCGTGGTGGAGCGGGGACGCGTCGGCAGCGGTGCGAGCCTCGCCGCCACCGGCATGCTCGCTCCGGCCGCCGAGCACGAGCCCGGCTCCGACCTGCTGCTGCCACTGGCGCTCGAATCCCTGCGCCGCTGGCCGGCCTTTCGCGACGCGCTCCAGGCGGCGTCCGGCCAAGTCATCGATTACCGCGCGGACGGTACGCTCGTCATCGCCATCGGCCGCGACGAGGTGGAGCGTCTGCGTTTCCGCCACGACCTGCAGAGGCGCTCGGGCGTCGCCGCCGAGTGGCTCTCCGGTCCGGAGGTGCGCGCCCGCGAGCCGCTGCTGCGCCCCAACGTCACCGCCGGCATCCTCTGTCCGCTGGATGCGCAGGTCGATCCCCGCCTCGTGATGGAGGCGCTGCTCTGCGCCTGCGAGGCGGCGGGTGTCGCCATCGTCGAGGATGTCGCCGTCGAAGGATTGGAGCGCCAGGGCGGGCGCGTCACAGGTCTACGCGCGGATGGCCGCGTGCTCGCAGCCGAGACGGTGATCTTGGCCGCCGGTGCCTGGAGCGGGGAGGCGGGCCTGCTGCCCGACGACCTCGCGCTTCCGGTGCGCCCGCTCAAGGGTCAGTCGCTGGCGCTGCGCACCACCCGGCGCACCGGCACCCTCTCCCGCATGGTCTGGACCGACGCCGTGCACATGGCGCCCAAGGGCGACGGGCACCTCATCGTCGGCGCGACCGTGGAGGATTGCGGCTTCAACAGCGGCGTCACCGCGGGCGGCCTATTCGCCCTGCTCGAAGGGGCGCGTCGCGTCTTGCCCGGCATCGAGGAGATGGAAATCGATGCGGTCTGGAGCGGTTTCCGCCCGACCTCGGACGACGACGCGCCAATCATCGAGGAGGCTGCACCCGGCCTCGTGGTGGCCACCGGCCATCACCGCAACGGCTACCTGCTCGCGCCCGCCACCGCCGACGCGGTCGCGGCCCTCGTCGGCGAGGGCGCGCTGCCGGATTTCGCCCGCGGCTTCGGCCGCGCGCGCTTCGCGTCAAACGAGAACCGGGGGAGGGCCGTGGCATGAGGCTGACCGTCAACGGAGAGCCTTGCGAGCGCGAGGTGCCGGACCTTGCCGCCTTGTTCGCGGCGGAAGCCGAGGAGCGGGGCATCGAGAGTTCTGAAGGCATCGCCATCGCCGTCAACGGCCGCGTCGTGCGGAAAACCGCCTGGGGCCAGACAGCCCTCAACGAGGGCGACCGCATCGAGATCGTCCGCGCCATGCAGGGAGGCTGAGCGCATGAACCATCACGACACCACCCTCGCCCAGACATCCGCTGAAGGGGACGACGCGCTGGAGATCGCCGGCGTGCGGCTTGCCTCGCGGCTGTTCATCGGCACGGCGGGCTATCCGAGCCAGGAGATCATGGCGCAGTCGGTGCGGGCCTCGGGCGCCGAGGTCGTCACCGCCTCGATCCGCCGGGTCTCACTCCAGGGCCACGGCTCGGACACCTTTCAGAAGTTGAAGGGCGCCCGCTTCTTGCCCAACACCGCCGGCTGCGAGACGGCACGCGACGCGATCATGACCGCCGAACTCGCCCGCGAGGCGCTCGGCACCAACTGGATCAAGGTCGAGGTGATCGGCGACCGCGAGACGCTCTATCCGGACGTGACCGAGCTGCTCGAAGCCTGCCGCCACCTCGTCGATGACGGATTCACGGTGCTGCCCTACTGCAACGACGATCCGGTGATCTGCGAGCGGCTGGCCGATCTCGGCTGTGCCGCGGTGATGCCGATGGGTTCGCTGATCGGCTCCGGCATGGGCATCGCCAACCCGGCCAATATCGAGCTGATCTGCCGCCGGTCAAAGGTGCCGGTGATCGTCGATGCCGGTATCGGCACCGCCTCGGACGCGGTGATCGCCATGGAACTCGGGGCGGCGGCCTGCCTCATCAATACCGCGGTCGCCAAGGCCGACGATCCGGTGCGGATGGCGTCTGCCATGCGCCACGCCGTCGAGGGCGGCCGCCTCGCCCACCGCGCCGGGCGCATCCCGCGCCGTGGCCGGGCCGAGCCGTCGAGCCCGCAGCTCGGCCTCGTCGGGTCGTGAGGGCAGGTGGCGCTTCCACCCCTCCTCGTCGTCACCGATCGCCACGGCGCCGACCGGCCGCTGCGTGAGACCGTCCGCGCGGCGGTGGCGGGCGGTGCCCGCTTCGTCTGGCTGCGCGACCGCGATCTCGGACGCGACGCACGGCTAGATCTCGCCCGCGACCTGATCGCGATCCTGGCGCCGGCCGGCGGCTATCTCGTCGTCGGCGGCGACGTGGATCTCGCGGCAGAGACGGGCGCACACGGTGTCCACCTGACGGGCTCGGGCGGGATCGAGGGGATCCACGCAGCGCGGCAACGTCTCGGCCCCGCTGCGCTGATCGGGTTCTCGGCCCATTCGGTTGCCGAGATCGCGGCGGCGGCGGCGGCGGCGGGCGCCGACTACGCCACCCTCAGTCCGATCTTCCCCACCGCGAGCAAGCCTGGCTACGGCCCCGCCCTCGGCCTCAATGCGCTTCGTGCCGCCTCGGTCCACCGCCTACCGGTCTTCGCGCTCGGCGGGATCGACGCGGATAACGCCCGCGCCTGCCGGGAGTCCGGATCTGCCGGCGTCGCGGTGATGGGCGGCGCGATGCGCGGACCCGATCCGCGGGGCGCGGCCGTCCGCTTCCTCGCCAGCCTCGGCTGAGGACGGCGCGCCCCACTCGGCGGTTCCTGCCGGATACCGGCCTTGCGCCGATCACCCCTGGCGCTGCGGCGCAAGGCGTATAGAAGCGCTGACAGATTTTTCTTCCAGCAGGGCCTCCTTACAGGGGCTGCGAGCCGACTTGCATGATCAACTCTCCCCTCATGACCGTCATGGTCGATGCCGTGCGCAAGGCCGCCCGTGGGCTCAAGCGCGACTTCGGCGAGATCGAGAACCTTCAGGTCTCCCGCAAGGGCCCCGGCAACTTCGTCTCGGCCGCCGACCGGAAGGCCGAGGAAGTGTTGCGCGACGCGCTGATGAAGGCGCGGCCCGGCTACGGCCTCATCATGGAAGAGAGCGGCAACATCGAGGGTACCGACAAGAGCCATACCTGGCATGTCGATCCCCTCGACGGCACCACGAACTTCCTGCACGGCATCCCGCATTTCGCGATCTCGGTCGGGCTGGAGCGCGACGGCCAGATCGTCGCCGGCGTGATCTACGATCCGGCCAAGGACGAGCTGTTCATCGCCGAGCGCGGCAAGGGCGCCTTCCTCAACAACCGGCGCCTGCGCGTCTCCGGCCGCCAGGACTTCGCCGACGCGCTCGTCGCCTACGGCACGCCTTATCTCGGCCGTGGCAGCCACGGCCGGCTGCTCAAGGAGGTCGCCGCGGTGATGGCGGTCTCCGGCGGCACCCGCCGCCTCGGCTCGGCGGCGCTCGATCTCGCCTACGTCGCCTGCGGACGGACCGACCTCTACTGGGAGCGCGACCTCCAGACCTGGGACATCGCGGCGGGCATCATCCTCGTGCGCGAGGCCGGCGGCTTCGTCTCCAGCGCGGATGGCGGCGCCGAGCCGCTCGCCGCCCGCTCGGTGGCCTGTGGCAACGAGGTGCTGCACCGCGAGTTGATCGGCCTGCTGCGCAAGGCCGCCTGACAGGACAGAGGCTTGGCTTCATGCCGAGCCTTCTGCTCTAACCGCCGCGATCTTCGAAAAGAATCGAGCGCCCCGCATGGAAGTCCGCCGCCACTCCGCCCTGAAGGACTCGATCCGCTCGATTCCCGATTACCCGAAGCCGGGCATCATATTCCGCGATATCACCACGCTGCTCAGCGATCCGCGCTCGTTCCGTCGCGCGGTCGATTCGCTGGTGCATCCTTATGCGGGCGGGCGGATCGATCAGGTCGCGGGCATCGAGGCGCGCGGCTTCATCCTCGGCGGCGCGGTGGCGCACCAGCTCTCTTCGGGCTTCGTGCCGATCCGCAAGAAGGGCAAGCTGCCCCACAAGACCGTCTCGACGGCCTACGCGCTGGAATACGGTACCGACGAGATCGAGATCCATGTCGATGCGATCAAGCCGGGCGACCGGGTGATCCTTGTCGACGATCTCATCGCCACCGGTGGTACCGCGACGGCGGCGGTGAACCTGCTGCGCCAGCTCGGTGCCGAGGTGATCGCCGCCTGCTTCGTCATCGACTTGCCGGAGATCGGCGGCGCCCAGCGCCTGCGTGACCTCGGCGTCACGGTCCGCACGCTGATGGAATTCGAGGGGCACTAAAGGCCGCCCCTGCAACCGGCTCTTTCGGCCCCGTTGAACGGGGCCGAGAAGCCTCAGGCCGCCAGGCTGTCGAACAGCCCCTTGCCGTCTGTGCCACCGACGAGGCCGTCCACGAAGTTTTCCGGGTGGGGCATCATGCCGAGCACATTGCGCGTCTCGGAATAGATACCGGCGATGGAGTTGAGCGAGCCGTTGCGGTTCGCATCCTCTGTCAGGGTCCCGCCGGCGTCGCAGTAGCGGAACGCCACGCGGCCTTCGCCCTCGAGGCGGTGGATCGTCTCGGAATCGGCGAAGTAGTTGCCCTCACCATGCGCCACGCAGACGTCGATCACCTGACCCTCGGTATAGGCCGAGGTGAAGCGCGTGTCCGTGCGCTCGACGCGCAGGAACTGCCGATGACAGATGAAGCGGCGGTTGACGTTGCGCATCAGCACGCCGGGCAGGAGGCCGGACTCGCACAGGATCTGAAAGCCGTTGCAGATGCCGAGCACGAGGCCGCCGCGGGCGGCGTGCGCGCGCACCGCATCCATGGCCGCCGCCCGGCCGGCGATGGCGCCGCAGCGCAGATAGTCGCCGTAGGAGAAGCCGCCCGGCACCACCGCGAGATCGGTGCCCGCCGGCAATTCGGTGTCGGCGTGCCAGACGCTGACGACCTCCGCGCCGGAGCGGCGGAGCGCGCGGGCCACGTCGCCGTCGCGATTCGAGCCCGGAAAGACGACGACGGCGGCGCGCATCAGGCGATCTCGACGGTGTAGTTCTCGACGACGGTGTTCGCGAGCAGCTTCTCGCAGGCGGCCTTTAGCGTCGCCTCGGCCTGTTCGCGGCTCTCGGAGGCGACCTCCAAGTCGAAGACCTTGCCCTGACGCACGCCGGAGACCTCCTCGATCCCGAACGACTTCAGGGCCGCTTCGATCGCCTTCCCCTGAGGGTCGAGAACGCCGGTCTTCAAGGTGACGACGATGCGGGCTTTCATGGCAGAAACTCGTTTGGAAGAGGCGCGGGTCGGACCGCAGGAGAGCTATGCTCGAGGAACCGGTGCCCGACCACGCGCGAAAAGTCCGAATACCGCGTCGCGGTCGGAACGCAGATGACAAACGGATCGCAGCAGAAGGAAACTCTATCGCGATTTCGTGATAGCGTCACCGCGACATCCTCCTCTATCGACGTTTCGCCGATCCGATCGGCTCGGCTTCCGTGGCACGGCGCCAGAGCTGGACCATGATCCAGGCGGCGACGAGGCTGAACAGGCCCATGAGGATGTGACCGACTTGGTCGCCCAGGTCGAGCAATCCGGCGAGGGCCCAGCCGGCAGCAATAGCCGCGGCGAACACTTCCGTGCCGACCAGCACCATCAGCCCCAGGATCGTGATGAGGTTCCGCATACGCGCGTAAGCCTGTTCAACTCTTCGAGCGGCGAAGTAGCCCGAGGCCGGTGTCCGGCGCAACTGCCCGTTCCGGCGCTCCGCCGCCTATGCGGCCAGCGGTCAGGACAAACGAGGTGGAAAACGAAACGGCCGGCGGTGTCCCGCCAGCCGCTCGGATCCCGCTCGTGCGGTCCTCTCCGTCAGCGCGGCGCGCGCTTGGCGAGGATGCGCTGAAGGGTGCGCCGGTGCATGTTGAGGCGCCGGGCGGTCTCGGACACGTTGCGCCCACACAGCTCGTAGACCCGCTGGATATGCTCCCACCGGACCCGGTCGGCCGACATCGGATTTTCCGGTGGATCGGCGCGCTCGCCCGGCTGCGCCATCAGCGTGCCGTGGATCTCGTCCGCATCCGCAGGCTTGGCGAGGTAGTCGAAGGCGCCGAGCTTCACCGCAGTCACGGCGGTCGCGATGTTGCCGTAGCCTGTCAGGATCACGCCGCGCGCCTCGGGGCGGCGCTCCTTGAGGCGGGCGATCACGTCGAGCCCGTTGCCGTCGCCCAATCGCATGTCGATCACGGCGAAGGCGGGCGCTTTGTTCTCGACCGCCGCGACGCCCTCGCTCACGCTCTCGGCCACATGCACCTCGTAGCCACGCGCCTCCATGGCCCGGGCAAGGCGGGTCGAGAACGGCCTGTCGTCGTCAACGATCAGCAGGCTGCGATCGCTGAAGGCGGCGAGAGGATCGGAATCGGAAAGAAAAGCGGTGTCCGAGCCTGGCACCGTCGTCCCGCTCTGCGTCAGCATGCGGCACTCCTCGTCGGTTCGTGTCATCTATGTGCATTATATGGGTGCGGCATCGCGTTCCGTTAGGGGTCGCAGAGAATTGTGCGCAACGCGATGGGGCGCAATCGCTTCCCTCTCGAAAACGTGACGTGCCCAGGTCACGCGCACCAGGGCGCCATGGGCTCCGGCTTCCGTGATGTTCGACAGGAGAAGCTGCGCGCCGGAGCGTTCGATCAGCGTCTTGGCAATAAACAGGCCAAGCCCGAGACCGCCGCCAGCCTCGTCGGGATTGCGTGAGCGACCAGGGCTCCGGGTCGTGACGTAGGGCTCGCCCGCGCGCAGCAGCACTTCGCTGGGAAAGCCCGGCCCGTCGTCGCGGATCGTCAGCGTCACGCGCTCGGCGGTCCAGCGGGCCTCGACCAGAACCCGCGACTCGGCGAAATCCACGGCGTTGTCGAGGATGTTGGCGAGCCCGAACATCACCCCCGCGTTGCGACGACAGACCGGCTCCGGCCCTTCGCCCTGCTTCGACACCTCGACGGCGATGCCCAGCGCGCGCTGGGGGGCGACCAGTTCCTCGACGAGGTGGCCGAAGGTGACGGTTTGCAGGAAGGTCTCCCCTTCCTCGGTCTCCTCCCCCATGGAGGTGAGCTTCGAGAGGATGCCGCGGCAGCGATCCACCTGATCGCGCAACAGGCTGAGGTCCTCGGCGATGGCCGGCGAAGCGGTGGGGCCGAGCTGCCGGTCGAGCTCCTTGGCGACGAGCATGATGGTGCCGAGCGGCGTGCCGAGTTCGTGGGCCGCCGCCGCGGCGAGGCCGTCGAGCTGCGACAGATGCTGCTCGCGGGCGAGCACCAGTTCGGTCGCCGCGAGCGCGCGGGCGAGCTGGCGCGTCTCCTCCGCCACCCGCCACGCGTAGACGCCGGTGAAGGCGGTGCCGAGGAGGATCGCGGTCCAGACCCCCGAGACGTAGAGGAAGGGCAGCTCGATCCGCCCGTCGGCGAACCAGGGCAGGGGACGGTGGACGAGGGCAAGCAGGGTGGCGAGCCCCACCGCCAGAAGCCCCAGCGCCAGTGTCCGCTCCGGCGGTAGCGCGGTGGCCGAGATCAGCACGGGGGCCAGGAACAGGAGCGAGAACGGATTCTGCAGGCCGCCGGTGAGGAACAGCAGGCCCGCGAGCTGGACGATATCGAAGGCCAGCAGGAGTGCGGCCGAATCGTCGCTCAGGCGGTAGCTCGCGGGAAAACGGATCCGCAGCGCGAGGTTGAGCCAGCACGAGGCGGCGATGACGAGGAAGCACCAACCGAAGGGCAGGTTGAGGCCGAGGCCGAACTGCGCGCCGACGACCGCTGCGCTCTGTCCGGTGAGCGCGAGCCAGCGCAGGCGCACGAAGGTGTCGAGGCGCAGGTGGCGGCCCGTCGGCGTGAACGTTTCGTGGGCCGCTTCCATCATGGTGCGGCTACGATAGGGCCGGCCTGGGGCGAGTCCACCGGCCTGTTCAAAGATGCCGCGGCCGAAAGCGTGGTCTTGCCGGATTTCTCCGCCAGCAACATACGATAAGATCGACTCGGTACCGGTCGATTGGCCGACCGGAACGGGGGAGTGCCGAAATGGATCTGGCGTATCTCTGGTACGAGACGGCCCGCGCGATGCTGACGCCGGCCCGCATCGCGGCGGATGCGACCCGACACAGTCTGGGCAATCCGAGCAACCCCCTGGCCTATGGTCCTTACGCCCGCTCGACGGCCGCCGCGCTCGAGATGTTCGAGCGCGTGACACGCCGCTACGGCAAGCCGGCCTTCGGTCTGTCGAGCACCGTGATCGACGGCCGGATCGTTCCGGTCTCGGAGCGTGTCGTCTGGGAGCGGCCCTTCGCGCGCGTGATCGCCTTCGACCGGGCGCTGCCGGCGGGGCACACGGAGCCGCAGCCCAAGCTTCTGATCGTAGCGCCGATGTCGGGCCATTACGCGACGCTCCTGCGCGGCACCGTCGAGGCGATGCTGCCCAACCATCGGGTCTTCATCACGGATTGGTCCGACGCGCGGATGGTGCCGCTGCTGGACGGGCGCTTCGATCTCGACACGTATATCGACTACCTCCAGGCGATGTTCCGGGACCTCGGTCCGGACCTGCACATCATGGCCGTCTGCCAGCCCGCCGTGCCGGTCTTCGCCGCCGTTGCGCTGATGGAGGCAGCCCATTCGGCCCATGTGCCGGTTTCGATGACCCTGATGGGCGGGCCGATCGATACCCGCCGCTCGCCGACCGCCGTGAACGGCCTCGCGCAGGAGCGCGGCATGGCCTGGTTCGAGAAGAACTGCATCACGGTGGTGCCCCCGCTCTATCCGGGGGCGATGCGCCGGGTCTATCCCGGCTTCCTGCAGCTCTCGGGCTTCATGGCGATGAACCTCGATCGGCACGTCACCGCGCATACCGACATGTTCCACCACCTCGTGACCGGGGACGGTGATTCGGCGGAGAAGCACCGCGACTTCTACGACGAGTACCTCGCGGTGATGGACCTTACGGCGGAGTTCTACCTCCAGACGGTGCAGACCGTGTTCGTCGACCATGCCTTGCCGCGTGGGCGCATGCGCCATGCCGGCCGGCTGGTGGATCTCTCGGCGATCCGCCGCTGCGCCATCCTCGCGGTCGAGGGCGAGAACGACGATATCTCCGGCGTCGGCCAGACCAAGGCCGCCCTCGACCTCACGCCGAACCTGCCCGATGCCCGCAAGGCCTATCACCTGCAGGAGAAGGTGGGGCATTACGGCGTATTCAACGGTTCCCGCTTCCGCTCGGTCATCGCGCCCCGCATCGCCCGCTTCCTGCGGGAGATGGAGGGGAGCGCCTGATCGCGGGCGAGCGCAGTGCTTGAGCATCGTCCTGGAAATCGATTCAGGACGATGTTCTCCTCTCTTGTTTTCGCATCGTCTTTTTCCGAAAGCCGGCGGCCACCTTTCGGGACGATGCTTGAGCGGGTGAATTTCCGGTGAGAGACGGATTGCTGGGATGGCTGAGCCGGCCGCCTGCGGCTAGGTTTGCCGCCATGACGCGCGCCCTGCTGCGACGGCCGGATCCGGATCACATCGAGATCGCCCATGAGGGACAGACCTTCCGCGTCGCCGTCCTGCGGCGCCCCACCGCGCGCCGGCTGACGCTGCGGGTCTCCAGCGCCACCGGCGCCGTGGTGCTGACGCTGCCGACCCGCTCGTCGCTCGCCACGGCGCAGAAATTCGCCCAGAACCACGGCGGCTGGATCGCCACCCGCCTCGCCAAGCTGCCCGAGCGCGTCCCCTTCGCGGCGGGCTCGGTCATCCCGTTGCGCGGCGTGCCGCACCGAATCGTGCCGCGCGAGGGCCGCGGCACGGCCGAGGCCGATCCCGAGAGCGGGACACTCGCCGTTCCGGGCGATCCCGCCCACATGCCGCGCCGCGTCCGCGAATTTCTGACGCGGGAAGCGCGGCGCGACCTGTCGCAATCGGTGGCGGCCTACGCGGCTCGGCTCGGCCAGCGGCCGGCGCGGGTTACGCTGCGCGACACGCGCAGCCGCTGGGGCTCCTGCACCGCCCGCGGCGAGCTGAACTTCTCCTGGCGGCTGATCCTCGCGCCCCCGGTGGTGCTCGACTATCTCGTCGCCCACGAGATGGCGCATCTGCGGGAGATGAACCATTCCCCGCGCTTCTGGGCGCTCACCAATGACCTCTGCCCCCATGTCGAGGAGGCGGAACGCTGGCTGAAGCGGCACGGCTCGGAGCTGCACCGCTACGGCTGAGGCGTTCGGCTCAGTACTTCGTCACGACCGCCCGGCTACGCGCGGCAGCCGGTTCGGCCGGCCAGGTCGGGCGCGGATCGACGTGGCCCGGCCACAGCGTGCGGGGCGCGACGTTCTCGCAGACTTCGCGCTGACGCAGGTAGGTTGGGCGGCCCGAGGCGTCGCGGCGCAGCACCGTGCCCCCGTCCCGGCAGAAGCCGGCGATGGCCGCCGCATCACCGCGCAGGCGACCGCGCGGGTTCCTCTCCACCGGCGGGTGCTCGATGGTGAGCGGCGCTTGATGGTTGAGCGAGCGCTCGACATAGGTCGTCGTCGCTTCCGGCGGCAGGTAGTCCGATTCCTCGAAGGGCAGGGACAGGGCGGAGGCGCCCCCCGAGCCCAGCGCGGCGAGGAGCGTCGCGAGGGCGAGGGAAGAGGCGAGGCGGCGCATGGCGGGTTCCTCGGATGATGGAGAGCTTGGCCTTAGTGTAGGGCAGTGCGGCGCCAAGCGGTAGCCGGTTCGCCTCAATCTCGACACACCCTCGCCGCGATCGCTTGACACCGGGGACCCTGCATGGTCCCAACGCCCCAGCCCGTGCGGCGCTTCCCACAGCCTCATTGCGCCAGCGCGAGGGGCACCCGCCCGGGACCGGACGCCGCCTCAGGAAGCGATCGATCGGAGTTCGTATGAGTCTGTTTGCGGGCGTGGTTCGCGCGGTTCGGCCGGAATCCGGTCGCCGTCTTGCGCTGGCGGCCGCGGCCATCGCTACGATCCTGGCCGGAGGCGGCGCCGCGCAGGCTCAGGGCAACGTGCGAAAAACCTTCGATGACTGGCAACTGCGCTGCGAAACGCCGGCCGGTGCCAAGGCCGAGCAGTGCGCCCTGGTGCAGTACGTGGCGGCGGAAGACCGGCCGAACCTCAGTCTCGTGGTCATCGTGCTGAAGCTCGCGGACAACCGCGGCTACCTGATGCGGGTGCAGGCACCGCTCGGGATCCTGCTGCCGTACGGTCTCGGGCTTAAGATCGACCAGACCGATATCGGCCGCGCCAGCTTCGTGCGGTGCATCACGCCGGGCTGCATCGCCGAGGTGGTGATGGACGAGGGCCTGATCAAATCGCTGCGCGGCGGCTCGCAGGCGACCTTCATCGTCTTCCAGACGCCGGAGGAGGGGGTCGGCATCCCGGTCTCGACCAAGGGGTTCGGCCCCGGTTTCGACGCGCTCAAGTAGGATCGTTCGGCTCCGGAGCGTTCGAGGGGACCGCCAGGGAAGGCAGGGAACGGTCAGACGATGCGCAGAGGCTTGATCATTTTCGCCGGGTTGGTGCTAGCCGTTCCCGGAGCGGCGCTGGCCGAATCCGGCGGCTTCTTCAAGAACATGTTCGGCGGGGGCGAGGGCGGGTCATCGTCCGTGACCGCGCCCCGCGCGCAGGACCCCGACGACGTCTATTGCCCGCCGGTCTTCGTGCCGGATGGCGGCGCCGCGATTCAGGCCTTTGCCGGAGCGGCAGGCGACAAGACCCGCCTTCGCCACCAGATCGTGTTCGCGCGGCTCAGCCGCGAGTGCAAGGCGCGGCCGGACGGCTCGGTGGCGGTCCGCGTCGGCGTCGAGCTGCGCGCCCTGCTCGGCCCGGCCGGCGCCGCCGGGCGCTTCGAGGCGCCCGTGACCATCGCGGTGAAGTACAACGAGCAGCCCGTCATGGCGCGCACCCACCGCGTCGCCGTCTCCGTGCCGGCTGGCGCCGTGCAGGGCGAGGCGACGGTGATCGAGAACGATCTCTCCGTGCCCGCCGACAAGGCGACGGGCTACGACATCGAGGTGACCCTGGCCGGTGCGGCGCGGGCGAAGCCGGCTGCGCGCCGCCGCAAGCCCGCGCCCGCCGTGGCGGCGGAGCAGAGCGAGGCACCGGCCGACCCATGATCGCGTCGCTTTCGCGCCACGGCACGGCCCATGCCGGAGGACGGCATCGCTCATTCTGATGCCTGGCGCGGGGCGCGGCGGAATCTCTGGCGAGGCCGGGAGACGCCGTTCTCGCTCGCGCTCACCGATGACCCGCTGTTCGACCGCCGTCTCCTCGTGCCGGATGCCTTCCGCAACCCGCAGAAGGGTCGTTGGCTCGTCCTGTCCTATACGTTGCCGGCGCGAGCCCGGCCGCAGCGGCCGCTGCTGCGCCTGCTGCGTGCAGGGGGGCGGCATGACAGCTTCGTCCTGCCCGGACTCGCCCTCGGCACGGCACACTGGCTCGGCTACCTGCCCGACGACTGCGAGCGCATCGAGATCGCCGCGGAACCGGGCTTCGTTCTGGAGCGGGTCGGGCTGCGTAGGAGCGCGAGCGTCGTCGCGGAAGCCCTGCTGAAGCGGCCCCTGCGCGCGGCCGCGGCCCTGCGCGCCGGGCTCGTTCGCGACGAGCGGCGGTGGCGCGACAGCCTGCGCGGAGCCTGCGCCGTGACGCCGCTCGGCCGCTACCCGGCCTGGAAGGCGGCGCGTCCGTCTCGATCGGGGCCGGCCGAGCCCGCATCGGGCGCCTCGATCCGCCTTGTCCTTCCCGCAACCTTCGCGCGGGCGGATGCCGTGGCGCGCAGCGTAGCGAGCCTGCTTGCACAGACGCATGCCGATTGGTCCCTCCTCATCGCCTGGACCGATGGCGATCCGCCCGGCAAGCCGGCAGGAACCGATCCGCGCGTGTCGTCTGCCACCTGGGATCCGGTTGCCACGCTCCGAGACCTCTGCGGAAACGTCGACCTCTTCGGACTGCTCCGCCCCGGTGACGTCCTGGCTCCGGAAGCGCTGGGCCTGCTCGCCGGCGGCTTCGAGACGGAGGCGGCCGAGTGGGTCTACGCCGACGAGGAGGTCGGCGGGCAGACGATCAGGCCGCGCCTCAAGCCGGATTGGAGCCCCGACCTTGCCCTCGTCACCGGCTATGTCGGCGCCCCCGCCCTGGTCGCGCGCACCTTCCTGGCCACCCTGCCGGCCGAGCCGGTGGGCTCATCCGAGAACGCGGCTCTCGCCCTGGATCTCGCGGCCGGAACCGCGGCCCGCGTCGCCCACATCCCGCGGATTCTGTGCCGCCGTGAGCCTTTCGCCGTCGACGCATCCGCCCGCGCATCGCACCTCGACCGGCATCTGCGCGCCGCGGACTCGCCGGCGCGGGCCATGTTCCATCAGGATCGCCTCGATCTGCACTGGCCGCGCCCCGAGCCGGCACCGCTCGTCAGCGTCATCATCCCCTCGCGCGACCGGCTCGAGCTTATTGCGCGCGTCACCGAGGGCGTCCTCCAGAAGACTGACTATCCCGCGATCGAGCTGGTGATCGTGGACAACGGCTCGACCGAGCCGGCGGTGCTCGCGCTGTACGACCGGCTGCGCGCCGATCCGCGGGTGCGGATCGAGCCTCATCCGCATCCCTTCAATTTCTCCGCGATGGTCAATGCCGGCGCGCGCGCGGCGCAGGGCGAGATCCTCGTGTTGCTCAACAACGACGTGGCGGTGCTGCGGCCGGATTGGCTCGACGTCCTCACGGCCCAAGCCGCCCGCCCCGAGGTCGGCGCCGTCGGTGCCAAGCTCCTCTACGAGGATGGACGGCTCCAGCATGCCGGCGTGGTGGTGGGACTCGGTGGAGAGGCCGGGCACATCCTGCGGCGGCGTCCCGCCGGCACACCCGGTCATCTCGATCGCCTGACCGTGGCGCACGAGGTCTCCGGCGTCACGGCGGCCTGCCTCGCCGTGACGCGGGAGAAGTATCGGGCGGTGGGCGGCTTCGACGAGGCGACCTTCCCGATCGACTTCAACGACATCGATTTCTGCCTGCGTCTCGGGGCGCGGGGCTGGAAGACGATGTGGACGCCGCACGCCGTCCTGTCCCACCTCGAATCAGTGAGCCGTGGCCGGCCGGTCGGCGCCGCGCGGGCCCGCTTCGAGCGCGAGGCGGCCGCCTTCACCGAGCGCTGGCGCGGCGTGATCCGGCACGATCCATTCTACCATCCGGCCCTGTCGCTCACGACGTTCGGCGAGGAGCTGGAATGAGCGCCGAGGGCCGGCCCGACATTTGGCCCGACGCGCTGCGCTTCGCCGCCGAGCCCGCGCCGGGACGCCTCGCGCTCGCCCTCCGCGCTCTGCGCCATCCGCGACGCCTGCTGCCGATCCTGCTCGCCCGCCTCTCTGGCCGGCGGCTGCGAGCGGCGCAGCGCTTCATCGCTCTGGCCGGTGCCCATCATCACCTGCGCTGGCCCGCCGACCTCGTGCCGTCCCCCGAGCCGCCCGCCGCCCTGGCCGCGGCCGGAATCGCCTGCGTCGCGCCCGATGCGGAGGGCGCGATCCGTATCGCGCCGGACGGACAGCCGATCGTTCTCCTCTCGACTGACGGCCAGCAGGTCGTGGCCGGCGCGTCCGCTGTCATTGCCGCCGCCTTCACCGATCCGGATCTCCACGCCCTGTACGGCGACGCCCTGTACCGCCGTGGGCCCAGGGGTCCCTGGCTCCCTCTGCTGCGCCCGGCCTTCGATCGGGATTACCTGCGATCGGTTGATTACCTCGGCCCCGTGATCGCCTTCCGTCGCGCCAGCCTCGTAGGTGCGGCGCCGATCGCCGGTGCTGCCCCTCTCGACCTCGCCTTGGGCGTCGCGGAAAGGTTCGGCTCGACCGCCGTGCGCCACCTCCCGCGCATCCTTTCCCTCGGACACTTCGAGGGGGAGGGGGGCGGACGAGAGGAACGCCGCCATGCCCGCTTGAGAGCCGTCGAGCGCGATCTCGACCGTGCGGGGGAGGGGGGCACGCCCGTCCTCCTCGAGCGGGGCGGGGTGATCCGGCTCGACCGATCTTTGCCGGAGCCGCGCCCCCTCGTCAGCCTGATCGTGCCGACCCGCGACCGGCTCGACCTGCTCCGGCCCTGCATTGAGAGCCTGCGCCACCGTACCGACTGGCCGGCCAAGGAGATCCTGATCTGCGACAACGGCAGCTGCGATCTCGCAACGCTCGCCTATTTCCGCACCCTCGAGGAGCAGGACGCGGCACGGATCGTCGCCTGTCCCGGCCCCTTCAATTTCGCCGCCATCAACAACCGCGTCGCCGCGCAGGCGCGCGGACGCCTCCTCGCCTTCATCAACAACGACGTCGAGGCCGAGGCGCCGGACTGGCTGGAGCGCATGGTGCGCGAGGCGTTGCGCCCCGAGATCGGGGCGGTCGGCGCCCGCTTGATCGACGGCGAGGGGCGCATCCAGCACGGCGGCATCGTGCTCGGCACCGGAGGGCTCGCCACCCACGGCCACCGCCACTTTGCCGGGGACGCCGCCGGCTATCTCGGCGCCCTGCGCGCCACGCGACGCGTCTCGGCCGTGACCGCCGCCTGCCTCGTCATCGAGGCCAACAAGTTCGTCCGCGCCGGCGGCTTCGATACATCGGCCTTCGCGATCGACTTCAACGACGTCGATCTTTGTCTCCGGCTGAACGCGCTCGGGCTGCACACGCTCTATGTCGGCGGCGCCGTGCTTCACCACCGGGAATCGGCGAGCCGCCGGCCCTCGCCGGAGGCCGCCGCCCGCCATCGTCGCGAGGTCGAGGCGTTCAAAAAGCGATGGGGACCGCTGCTAGCGCAGGACCCCCATTATCATCCGGGCTTCGATCCGGACCTCTCGACCTATCTGCGCCTGCGCCGCGGCTGGACCGGCCTGGAGCCGGCCGCATTGCGCTAACGGTTTACTGCACCAGGCGCGGGCCGCCGGTCTGGACCTTCTCGTTCTCGGACATGATGCCGAGACGCTTGGCGACTTCCGTGTAGGCCTCGATCAGACCGCCGAGATCCTTGCGGAAGCGGTCCTTGTCGAGCTTGTCCGACGACTTGATGTCCCACAGCCGGCAGGAATCCGGGGAGATCTCGTCGGCAACGACGATGCGCATCAGGTCGCCCTCCCACAGGCGACCGGTCTCCATCTTGAAATCGACGAGGCGGATGCCGACGCCGAGGAAGAGGCCGGACAGGAAGTCGTTGACGCGGATGGCGAGCGCCATGATGTCGTCGATCTCCTGGGGCGAGGCCCAGCCGAACGCGGTGAT
>JAESFL010000134.1_pt1 | contig 72971 bp, 62 predicted proteins | sample 9269401 | NCBI WGS metagenome assembly JAESFL01 (sample SAMN14506025, study PRJNA617098) | algae metagenome | isolation source: Gloeocapsa sp. UFS-A4-WI-NPMV-4B04 and co-occurring heterotrophs from desert... | place: USA: Utah | collected 2006-10-01 | reverse complement strand
GGGCATGGCTGGCTTCACCCCGAGCCTGCTCGACGACACCCTCACAGCAATTCCACCTCAGGCCGCCTGACCGATGGCCGCTCCAACTCCACCCCGAATTTCCACCTCATTGACGGACACGACCTGATGAAGCCGCCGCGCGCGAGCGTCAGCGTATGAGCGTATCGGGTCTCGAGATGCTCCGTCACGCCGTGAAGGCTCATACCCCTGGCGATGCGGCGCAGGACCGGGGTCGCGAGCCTGGCGTCGAACAGGACGTCGGCATCTCTCCTCGGCGCGTCCGCCGCGATGATCCCCTCGGCGACGAGGAGCTTCCGCAGCCGCGTCTGATGCTGCTGAGCCGCGGCAGCGGCCGTGACGAGGGAGTGCGTCTGACGTCGCTTGACCGGCAGCCCGACGACGACCGCCCCGGGTCCGTATGGGATCGTGCGCAGGGCATGCCGGAACACGATCTCCCGCACGGGAGCGTAAGCGGGATCGGGTGTGGGGCGCGTGAGAAGCTCGTTCAGGAGCCCGTACACGATCGGCGCGCCTTCCCGGCCGATCCCTGTCGACCTGAGTCCGTAGCGCAGATCGTCGAGGAGATTCTCGACCGAACGCCGGCCGGCATCGATGATCTCAAAGCCGGCGTGGGCTGCGCGCCGCCGATCAGTCTCGTCGAGGGCGGCGAGCGTGACGGACGCCCGGTACAGGGCAACGGCTCCGACCGCCTCGCACGTCCGCGCCGCGGCGTACCACGGCATCTGATCGAGCAGGGGCGACGGCCTGGGGGACTCGTCGAGCCGCGCCCTCAGGTACGCCTCGGCGGCCGAAGGCGGGACGGCGACGGCCTCGTCGGCGCACCTCTCCAGGGTGTGCAGCAAGGGCCAGATCGTCCGCGCGAAGTCGTGGGCGATCGAGCGGTGGAGAGGCCGGCCGAATTGCTGCAGGAGAACCCCGTGCCGGTCGCACGCGCGGATCGGCCTGAACTGCCAAGCTGCGCGTCCATAGCAGGCGGCGATCGGCGGGAAGCGTGACCCGGCGATGTCCTCGAGTAGGCACCGTGGGCAGACGTACATGCGGCTGCGCCGCATCATCGGCTGGGGCGCGATCTCACCCTGATACGAGTAGATCGCGCCCTCGCGCCGGAGGCTCCGCCGAGCGAGCTCGTCGACCGGTACTGCCGTCAGATCCGCGAGCTGGTCGAGAGCGGTCGGATCGCCGGCGACGATCCTAGAGAAACGCAGGCCGAGATAGCGGGAGAACGTCCACACCGAGGAGAGGCCGTGAAGGGCCGCGAGGCGAGCGCAGAAGCTCGTCACGCTCTCCCCCGGCATCAGAGGGACGAAGGGGTGAAGCTTGCTCAAGGCTACTTCCCCTTCCGCGAGGCAGTGCGCATCGGCGCAGAGTCCGGATCGTCGCAATCGGACCTGCGGTCGAGCGTCTGGAAGGGATCGGTCGATTTCCAGTCGTCCGCGACGAAGGGATTGTCGGCGGCTTGAACGCCGGTGTTGCGCGCATAAGCCTTGGCGAAGTCGGCTGGGCAAAGCGCCCGACCGGACATCTTGTCCTCTGCGGGCAAGCGGTCGATGCGCTTGAGCCGCTCCTGAATGGCGTCATGGACATACTCGATCGATCGGCCGAGCTGATACCCACCCGCATGGATCAGGCGGGGGGCAAGCGCGTCGGCGTGTTCGGCGGTGACCTCCAGCTTCGCGAGGCCGGTGAGTTGCCGAATGATCCACCCGATTTTCTGGACGTCACCCTCCAAGGTTAGGTCAGCCAGTCGTACGAACTTCAGGCGAGCTTGAAGCTGCCTGTCCTTCTGCAGAGTACCGGTGAGTTCGGGGATGCCGGAAAAGATCACGCCTATGGGCCACTCTTTATCGATCATCAAGCATTTGAAAGTGTTGATGATCCTCTTGATCTGCCTCACGTTGGCAGGCTGAGTGATGTGGTGGGCTTCGTCGATGTGCAGGATCTTCGCGCCCATGAGGCGCAAATGATCACGCACCATGTGGGCGAGCCGAGTCTCTTGACGGGGAACGTCCTGGACCGGCGTTCCTAGCGCCCGTAGGGCGTCGATCGTGAAGCGATCGAGGGTACAGTCGCCTTGCGGGATCACCGTCACCAGGGGGCAGCGCGACCCCTCCTGGCCGTAGCCGGGGAAGGACGGACTCTGCTTGAAGATTCGGCGAAGTAGGAAGCTCTTGCCTGCGCGCGGCTCACCGATAACCGCTATTCCGTATGCCTCGTGCTCACCGGCCGGCTGGGAAGAAACGCGCTGCTCTTGAAGAAAATCGAGCAGGTCTTCGACATACTCTTCGATCTCGCTGTGTCGCGTGTGCCGAAAATAGGTCCCCCGAATGACTTGCATGATTTTGATACGCTCACGCCGCTGCTCTGAGGCGACGAGGCGGAAATGATCGAGCGGACCCGTAAATTCGTCAGACATCGGGCGTCTCCATCGTCCAGTCGTTGCCGTCCTCATCCCCATCGTCGCCCGGCGGTGGTGCGACGGGTGGTGGCGTGGATTCGCCGCGTGATCGGCGTGTCGATCGTTTCGGCGCGGCGTCTGGGCCGGGCTGGCCGGTGACCGGGATGCCCTTAGCGAGTGGATCTTCGCCGGGTGTCTTGACCTGACGGCTGGCGTCTTCGGGGATGTCGAACCCGTGCAGAATCTCCTTCTCAGCGCGACCGATCGCGTCGGCGTCGTAGGTATGCGGCGCGATGTTGAAGCGGCGTTCGGCCTTGGCCGCGATGGCCCGGATTTGCCGGAGCGCATCGACGATGATTGGCCGACTGGCTGCAGCGGCGATCGAGTATCGGCGTCGCTGGTCTTCGACGACAGCGAGCCATTCCTGGATCGATGCCCCCTCCAGCCCGCTGGTCGCACAGGAGACGGATCTCCAGGTCCTGCCGATCTGGACGGAGATCCAGCCGAGATTGTCCGGGTCGACCCGGACCGGGATCTCGATCTCACCCTTGTCGGCGAGTAGCGCCGCGAGGTCGCTGGACTGGTAGTGCAGGCCGAGGAACCGGATGCCTCGCTTGCCGACGGTCCGGGTGAGAGGGATCCCGAAGATCGCCCTCAGCTGGTGCGCGCCAGGCGTGACCCGCGAGCACCCGCTCTCGACCATGAGGCGCTGCCAACAGTTGCGGGGCGTCTCGCCGTATAAGCCCTCATGCGGAGAGTTGTGATAGATGTCGACATCGTACAGGACGAGCGCGCGGGCGAGCTCGTCGACGAAGAGGTTGGCATTCTTGCCGGGGTCGTAGTCCCCTTTGTCGCCGATATTCGCAAAGGTCTGACCGGCGAATTGCGTCAGGAACTGCGTGCGTGTCGTGCCGAAGCTGCGTTCGACATGTGCCCGCTTATTCGGCTGTCCGACCTGGGGTGCGACGAACGTAATCCCGAGGTCCGCGAGCATCTGCCGGAACCGGTCTGACCGGAACGCGGCCCCGGCATCGGTCGCGATCGCATGGGGGAGGCAGGCATAGTCCCACGGCGTCCTCGCACCCATCGCGGTAGCGAGCGGGGTCTTGTCGTTAATCATCATCCGCAAGAGGACCGCGGCCGCCGCAGTGGTCTCGGTCGGCGCGAGGACCTCCGCGAGGATGCAGCGAGAGGCGACATCGATCGCACGGAGGAGGAACCACCGCTCCTTCGGCACAGCCTTCTGCTGTTCGGGGGTCAGCGTCGCCCAGAGGCCGCTCTCGACGGCCATGTTGACGAGCGACACCTTGCAGCCGTCCACCTGGGCGAGCTCGCCGATGCGGGTGACCTCGAATTTCCGCCGGACGCCGCAGTTCCGGCGGATGGCGTATTCAATGCCATGACGGGCGCTGTCCTGCTGGAAGCGCGAGAAGCGGGCGATCTGTGCTCGGAAGGTCGAGGCACCGATCTGCCGCAGCGGCGGCAAGCCTGCCTCGGCGCGCTTCCCGTTCTCTTGCTCAAGCGCGTCCTCGTAATCGCTGTAGCACTGCTTGCGAGACGGGCGTTTTCGACTCATGTAGGCGTACACGGCCTCCATCAGCCTCGCGTATTCGTCGGGCTCAAAGCGAGGTTCGTGATTGCCGCTGTTGCAGTGACACTGCCGCAGGCCCCACGCTTGGCAGCCCGCTTCCTCGTAGGCCAGGATCCAGCGCCGCAACGTCGTTGGGCAGGGCGGTGAGCGGAGGACGACCGTCCGCCCCACGCGAACCTTCCGAGGGTGGCCGGACTTGTTCAGGCTCGGACGCTTCTGCGCCGCCTGCTGAGCCGCAGCCTTCTTGGCGTAGTCGAGCTGCATCAGACGCGGCCCGGCGCGCCGCATCGCCTCCTCGAAACCGGGCAGGGTCCGATTGACCCTTTGCTGACCGGCCGGCGGCGGGTTGCGCTGATCCTTGGTCTTCTCGTCGTAGTAGGCGCGCACGCAGGCTTCCCGCCAGCGCACCTCCGGGAGTTCCTCGGCCGGGATCTCGTCGTCGCTCTCGATGAGCGTGCGCGCCCGGGCCCGTGCCCGCGGCTCGGTGTAGAACATCGTGTCTTGGCGGAAGTCGGGGTGCTGCCGCTCCTGCTCGAACTGCTCGAACGAAACGTGGTCGGTGCTATCCGAGCCGAACGGCTGCAACAGGTAGCCGGTCGCTGTGAGACCCTTACAGGTCAGGATCTGGCCGCCGCCCAAGACGAGGCGGTCGGCCGGGTCGACTCGGTAGCGCGGTGTGATCGGTGTGCCGCCGGTCATCGCGCACCCTCCTCACCCGCCATGCAGACGAGGGTGTCGGCCGTGATTGCGGCGAAGCCCTTCGTGGCGATGCGTCGAGAGCCGATCAGGCGGACGATGGCGCGGAACGCCTCGCCGCCGTAGCCGGTCGTATCGCGCAGATCGCCGATGCTGATCTGGCCGACCACGGTCGACAGCGCAGCCAGGACCGCGGCATCGGCCTCGCCAGGCGGATCCCGGCGGCAGTCGTGGAGGAGCGCCGCATTGCGGATGGTCGCGCGCGGGATATCAGCTTCTGTGACGAGCACGATCTCGTCGGCGACCTCCGGCGAGATTCGCCCGGCGAGGTCTTGAAGGAACGCCTCGAAGTTGAGAGCTTCGACCCGCTCGCTCGGCTTGTAGGCCAGGGCCTTGCGCACGCCGTCGCGCATCCGCACGACGAAGTCGAAATAGTGCCGCCGCGTCACGCCGGCGTGGTCGCGGTAGACCGCCTCCTGCTGCTCCCGGACATCGACGACATCCTGACGGGCAAGCAGGGTGGTGAGCAGGCCGAACTCACCGAGGCTCGCGAAGAAAACCTGCCGTGGCTCCGGCTCAGTCGTGACCAGAACTCCTTGGGTGGAGGCTCGGGAGCGGAACTTCGTCTGCGGGCGGTCGGCCACGCTGTCGCGGGGCGACACCCAATCGTGGGCAGCGGGGTCGAGATCGTGGGGCATCGTCATCTCCAGGTGCGTCGGGGTTCGCTCGGGGCGAGCGGTCGGACGGAGGCAGCCGGGGGCGTTCGCCTGCGGGGGCAGGCGTCAGGCTCCGGCAGCGGAGAGCGGGTGCGCGTGGGCCGACGGCAGAGGGACTTGCAGGCGGAGTCCGCCTGTGAGAATCTGACCTCTGCAAAGGGCTCCCGACGCCCTGGCGCTCGTCGCCAGTTCGCAGGTGCGCTCCTGTCACGCCGACCCTGAGTTCCGCCAAGAAATCAGGGGGTCGACGCGCTCAGCTTCGAAAGCGTCCAGTCTCGCGATTGGGCGCTTTCGTCATTTTCAGGCTCGGCATTCGGTTCACGGCATCGGCGGGCCTCCCCTCGGTTGCACGCATGAGGATCGGCTCGCCGAACGGATCGAGTCAACACGACGATCCTGCGAAAAGCCCTCGGATGACTGTTCGCGCCGTGCGATGTGCTTGGATTTCCAAGCAATGGAATGACAGTCTTCGCCGTTCCGCGCCATCTCGATCGCATCTCGGCTCATCTCGACTTTGCTAATCTGACGCGATATCGAGCCGAGATGATCCGAGATGACGGATACTGTCCGGAATCGGGTCGGATTCGGCTGGTCTAGGCTTGGTCTGCGCACGATTCGCGGCAATGAGTCGCGGGCGGCGGCGCTCAAGTAGAGGTCGAGATGAGGGCGAGTCTCTCGCATGGCCGGATCTCAGAAGAGCCGATCTGAGAAGCGGATATACGCGTCCACCTCGGTGACCATCGGCTCCAGGGCATCTGGAAAGCCGAGGTCGTCGAGGTAGCGTAGCTCGGCCTCAACCTGGTCGCGTTCGACCTCGCGGTGCCAAGCGCGCGGCCGGCCGTCCTCACCGACGTTCCAGCGATAGCCGCGCTCGCGCAGCAGGTCTTTGACCTCGAACGGCGCGCCGAGAGCCCAGACACGGACGGTCGGCCGGCGGGCGTTCTCTAGGAGCCTGCCCATGGCGATCTCGTGAGATCGCGGCAGCGGCATCTCGAGGATTTCCAGCAGCGCGTAGCAGTCATCGCTGGCGCGGTGGCCTTCGAACCAGAAGCCTTGCTGAACGCTGATGTAGAAGAGCTTCGTGCCCTCGACGCCCTCGGCCGACCACGGGATTTGGCTCTGTGAACACGCCCAAGCCTTGTCGATGAAGACCGGGCAGAGGCGCTCGCAGAACCGCCGATCGAAGTTCGCGTTGTGCGCGATGATGAGATCGGCGTCCGCAACGAACGCGCGGAGCGCGGCTTCGTCGATGCGATGGCCGGCGACCATCGCGTCGGTGATCCCCGTCATGCGGGTGATCTGCGTCGGGATCGACTTGGACGGCTCTCGGAAGCTCTGGAACTCAGCCACCGGTCCGAGGATGGTGCCGCTCGGGTTGTAGGCGACGCGCAGCATCCCGAGTTCGATGATCTCGTCGGTGTGCGGGTTGAGGCCCGTCGTCTCACAATCGAGAAGGATCGCGATCTTCACGCGATCCGGCAGCGGCCACTCGTAGGGACCGCGCCGTTCGAGCTTGCGTAGGACCCGGTAGTGCGACGAGCTCTGCAGGGCGATCGCGTGCAGCTCGGCCTGGAACCGATCCATGAGCCCGCTCCTCGAATCCGAACGGCCCGAGTGCTGCTAGGAACAAATGCCAAGCGCGTCGGGCTGATGTCCTAGAACTGGAACGAGAACGAAAGCGGAACAACTCAGTAGAAACCACGCAGCCGGCGGGCCCGGCATTAACCATATTTTGCTGTCGATTTCCGCTATCGCGAGTCACCGACTCGCAGATTCGCAGTCGAATTCGGAGCGAGACACAAGAAGTCGCTCGCACCCTTCGATTGCGCTTGTCCCCGCTTTCCACAGGTTTCCACCAATCGGAGCGTCTGTGATCTGCATTAGGGGCAGGTGCGCGTAGCGATCCGCTCTAGCCATTCGCCGAGGACATGCTGCTCGTCAGGCGTCAGCATCGTTGCTTGGTCGAGCGCGGCCCGTAGCGCGATGGCTGCGCCTGCGGGACTGGTCTTGCTGGTTGCCCGCGCAATCGATGTGATCGCCGCGACGACAGCTTCTCGGGCGAGATCGGCGAGAGCCAAATCACGATCCCGTTCTGGTGTGCCGATGAGGTCCAGTACGACTCCCGTGCATGTCGCATGCGTGAGCGCGACGGCTCGGCTCTACAGCCCATTGGATAGGGTTCGATCGATTAACATGCACCCGGATCGAGACACGCCAGCACGTCAGCTCCGGCGGCAGGTGCTGAGGTAAGACCGCACCTTCTGCTCGCCTCCCGCGAGCGGCAGCTTGTCGAAGCCGAGAAAGATCGGTGCTTGCGCCGTCGGGCGGAGCATCATCCCGACGGTCTGCGCCTTCGCAATGGCGGCCAGCAAATGGGGACTGAGGTTGTACACGCCGTTGTACCAACCGTTCTTGATGTCCTTCACGTTCGGCGTGACGGGGATGTTCTCACCGTCGATGACGAGGTCATGCTGGCCGAGTTCCATCACCTCCTCCGTCCGTCCCTGCGGGTCGAAGATGACGTGGAGGAAGGGCTGTTTCGATCCGCAGTAGACGATGAACTTGTTGATGCCGAACGCCGTGTTGCGTTCGCCTTTCAGATATACGAGGTCATTGTTGCCCTCGATCGTCCACTTCGGGCGCTCGAAACCTTTGTTGACCGCGCCGATCCGCTCCAACGTCGCGTGGGGAACTTCATAGATCGTGTCGCCACCGGCCAAGGTCGAGAGCCGGTAGAGCTCGACGTCGATATCCATCTCCTTCATGTACGTGACGATGAAGGCGGACAGCATTTGAGCGGTGTCGGCATCGAGATTGCCGGGTTTCGTCGCGTAGAAGCGGTGCACGCCGAACCGTGACTGCTCGGGCAGATACCGGAAGGTGCCGCCGAGATAGGCGAGGGTGCAGGAACTCATGCACGCTCCGGCGGTGACGCTATCGTAGGTCGGGTGGACTTCCTTGCGCCCGACGGTGGTGCTGAGCCCATATTTGCGGATGACCCGTCCCAACTCCATGCCAGCGCCGAGGCTTCCACCCGGCGAATTCAGGACGACCGTCGACGTGTAGGCCACGTTGTTCTTCTTCAGAAAGGCTTCGAGGCGCGGCCCCGCCTGCGCGTCGATCTCTCCCTCGAGATAGACGTAGCGACCCTCGCCCATGATGTGGGCCATGGTCCCCTTGAGAGGCTTGGACAACGAGATGCTCAGGGTGCCGTCAGCGGCCGCCGCCGTCAGCCCGGTCGTCAAGGCGATGGCGAGGATGAGGCTGGCAAACGCAATCCGAAACACGGGGCTGACCTTCTTCGCGGCGATGGCAGAGTTGAGGGGTATCGAGCGAGACGGGGACTGCGAATCGCTATTCGCCGTCAGTCCAGGACGAGTTGAAAATTTACCCGAGGCTTTCGACCACTGATAGGGCCAAGCTTGCGTCGCGCGTAGCCGGAGCGCCGCTAGCACGCGCTTGGCGGCGTCGCAGGTTGTCCACAGCCGTCCCCAGGCACAAAATTTCGCTCCGTGAGGCAGCTTGCTTCGCAGGGAACCGGCGGCCCATCTGTTCGCGTTTCGTTCCAGAATGGGAGGGGCTCGATGGCGGTCGCATGGATCGAGGAACTCCAGCCCGGCGGCCCCGACGCGGTGCGGATCCCGCTGATCGGTCAGAGCCTGTGCGCGGGCTTCCCGTCGCCGGCCGACGACTTCCTGGAAGGCGCGCTCGAACTGCCGCGGTGGCTCGCTCCGAACCCGCCCGCGACCTTCCTCTGGCGCATCGCCGGCAACAGCATGCGTGGGGCAGGAATCTTCGACGGCGATCTCGCCTGCGTGGACCGCAGCCTTCAGCCGACGGACGGCAGCGTCGTCGTCGCGGCGATCGACGGCGAGATGTCGATCAAGCGCTACCGCCTCGAGGGCAACCGCGCCTGGCTCGCCTTCGAGAACCCGGACCTGCCCGTCTTCGCGGTTGAGGAGCTTCAGGATGGTGTGATCTGGGGCGTCGTGCGGTTCACGATCCACTGGCACACCGCGAAGGCGGCGCTGAAGCGATGAGCCGGGCGATCGCGCTCATCGATGGCAACAGCTTCTACTGCTCCTGCGAGCGGGTGTTCGACCCGAAGCTCGCGGGCAAGCCCGTCATCGTGCTGTCGAACAACGACGGCTGCGCGATCGCCCGCACGGCCGAGGCCAAGGCGCTCGGCATCAAGATGGGCGCGCCGTACTTCCAGATCCGGGACATGTGCCGATCCCAGGGCGTGCGCGTGTTCTCGTCGAACTACACGCTCTACGGCGACATGTCGGCCCGCACCAACGCGGTGTACCGTGACTTCGCGAAGGACGTGGAGATCTACTCGATCGACGAGAGCTTCTTGGATCTCTCCGACGTGCGCGAGCGGGATCGCCTCGCGCTTGCGCAGGATCTCAGGGCAACGGTACGCACCTGGACCGGCATCCCGACCTGCGTCGGTCTCGGGCCAACGAAGACGCTGGCGAAGCTCGCCAATCACATCGCCAAGACGGTGCCGGATCTTGGCGGCGTCTGCGACCTAACCGATCCGGTCCAGTACGCTCACTGGCTCTGTCGGATCCACGTCGGCGAGCTCTGGGGTATCGGCCGGGCCTCGCTCGCCAAGCTCGAGGCCATGGGCGTCGACAGCGTCGCCGATCTGCGCGACCTCGATCCCCGACCGGTGCGCAAGGCGCTCACCGTCGTCGGCGAGCGCATGATCCACGAGCTGCGCGGGCTCTCCTGCCTGCCGCTCGAACTGGTGCCGGCGCGGCGCAAGGGCTGCGCGGTCACTCGCTCCTTCTCAGGCCGTGTGAGCGACCGGGCGACGCTGGAAGAGGCGGTCGCCGCCCACGCCGCACGGCTCAGCGAGAAGCTGAGGCGCGACGGGCTTGGCACCGATCAGGTGACGGTCTTCTACCACACGAGCGAGCATGACCGCGGCGAGCCCATGCGCTCGGTCTCGACCGTGGTCAGCCTGCCCGAGGCTACGAATGACAGCCTCGCCCTCATCAAGGCCGCGACACACGGTGTCGCCAAGACCTGGCGCGAACCTGGGCAGGTGCCCTGGCGCTACTCCAAGGCCGGGGTGATCACCACCGATCTCGTCGCCCTGGCCGACAGCCCGCGGGCGCTGATCGGGCGGCTCGACCGAGAGCGGTCGGGTCCGCTGATGGCGGCGCTCGATGCCTGCAACGCGCGCTGGGGTCGCGGTGCCGTCGTCCCGGCACGGGCTGGGCTCACGACGAAGCGGGATTGGAACACGAAGTTCGAGATGCGCACGCCCTGTTACACCACGCGAGTTGCGGACCTACCGCTTGCCCTAGCTTAGCGGTAGGAGTCCTGGAAAGGACAACCTCAGGTGCCGGGCAGACGTGATGGATACGAAAGGGTTCCCGAAGCCGATCAACGACACGCAGCGCGAGTTCCTGCGTCTGTGTGAGCTAGGCGGGGGCGCTCGTGGTGGTCCCCCGCGTGGCAAGGTCCTCGAGGTGCTGCGGGCAAACGGCAAGAGCCTCAATATGCTCGCGCATGCGGAAGCGCAGGCTCACCTTGCAGCCTACCCGGATGCGAACCCTTGGCACCTCTGCTTCGCGATCGGTCTCTCGTGGGGACACTTGGCGCGCTTGGATGTGGACTTTACAGGCGCAGTGGCCGGCGTGCTCGCGAACTGGAACAGCGGTGATCTCGCCGCGGCGAAGTCGTTCCACATGGAGCGTGGTCCGGAGCCCATCGAACAGTCGCTGCGTGGGGCTCATTATCTCTTTGCCCGCGTCATCCTTCCGAAGACATTACCGAGCACCCTGGATCGCCTGGACACCGCGCAGCAGCGCTGGATCTCCCCGATCCTCACCGGGTCAGATCGGCCGCGCTACATCGGCAGCTGGAACGCGACGGCGATGTTCATGGCCGCGCTGTTCGCTCAACCGTCACTGGCTGCCCTACAGACCGAACCGAGGCCTATGCTGCCGCCTGGTGGCCCGATCTTCAAGGGCCTGCAGATGCTGCACAAGGCTGGGCTTCTCAAGGATCCCCCGTCCGGCAGCGAATTGGATGACCAGGCGTTTGAGCCCGGGTCCCTGTATGAGAACAACAAGCACCTAGCGGATCTCTGCGCCGGCCTCCCCGGCTGGAGCCTCATCGATGTTCACAGCGGCGTGTACATGTTGGGTACGCGTCACCCGCATTCGGGCAAGTGGGTCTAGAAATCCAGCTCTGCGAAACCGTGCCGTAGACGGTGGTCCTTGAGATACGGGGCATGCCCCGCACTGACTGACACCGTGACCGGCCGCCCATCGGTTAGGACAGCCGTCGCTCGGTCTGATAGCTTCGGGCTTACAAGGAGATTGCCATCGTCGCTGAAGCTGACGAGACCTTGATCGAAGGCAGCGTCCCACAGAGCCGAGAGTAAGAGACCGTTGCAGACGTCGACCCTCTCGTAGTCGTTCGATGCGGCCCAAGGCTTGATGTGAGAAGCCCGAAGTAGGCCTCGGTCCTGCACCCCTGTGATCGCACAGGTCTGGTTCCAGTATCTGTCCAGATGCTGTCGAAAGATGCCTTGCGCTGTACGGACGATGGCCAACCTTTCAGCGTCGGTCGTCGCAGGCATTGATTGGGCCGCGTCCAAAAATTCCTGGTAGGCTGATGGCGGTAGTTGCTCGATAACGAGGTGGTAGATTCGAGAAAGAGCGTCTCCGAGATCGACAAGGCTGCCGAGCGCGCGGCCACTCCGCCCTGGCATAGGACCGGTGTAGTCGGTGCCTGGGAGGATCGCTCCATCGATGCGCGGTTCGCTGAACGACAAAACCCATGGCCCGCCTTCACCGTGAGCAGCGACGTGGACTTGGAAAGGTGTTGTCGCAGAGCGCAGAAGGTACCAGCCGTCTTGAATCATAGGCTGATCAAGGCCTCTGTGAAACCCGTTCCTGTAAGCAGCCTGCCGGATATCGATCCATATCGCAGCCGAATTATAATTGGGATGATCGACTGACATCACTCAGCAGCGATCAGCCCCAACTTGCCGTCAGCAAGTTGATCGTAGGCCCGAATGACGAGGTCTCTGGTACGATAGGCCCTGTGGCGCGATAGGTCGTTGTTCTTGAGTACGCGGAACGTTTCAGAGGGGTGATCGGCACCTTTTGCTTCAGCGGGATCGAGAACATAGATAAGCTCATCTCGGCTTAATCCGTACGCTCGTGCGTACCACGCGTCGAGTCCAGCCCGCAGGATCGCACGCGCATCATCGTCCCAGGCGAATGGCTCGCCGTCGTATCCGAGATCCTGCGCGAACGGTCTCATAGAGTGGCTGGTATAAGTGAGTACGAGAACACGCTGTACAATATAATCAATGTCGTCCGGCTGATAAAATGTCGGATCTAGAACAGGAAGCTGCTTGAGGCACCCGACAGTTAGGTGAGTTCCACCCACTTTCGTCCGCGTGACGAAGTCGAAAACGAGTGAATTAAAATTGGCGTAAAGTGCCGCACAGTGTGCTGCCGGGGCGTCTACGAACAACAGCGGGCACGTATGGCCAACCGCAGTCCGCGGCATGATGCTGAAAATGGCCGTTCGCTCATCTGTTGCACGAGCGATATCCCGCCACCCCAGCAACCAGCCACGCGTCCATTTTTGTTCATTGAGACGTGCCTCAACCTCATCTTCTGGAACCCAGTAACGTGGGATCGGCTCGTAACAAGCGTCAGTTTTCCTACTCGCAGTTGGTACTTGTTCGCTCACGTCGGCGTACGAGTACCAACGGTGATCATACTGGTGCATCATCTTGGCTTCGTACAACGGGACGTAGCAAGACTGCTGGCTGCCGTCTTCAGCAGAAGAGCGCCAAGCGTTGCCGTCAGGGCTGTACCCTGCTGCCTCAAGCTGGGCCGGATTGCGGAACCACCGGGAGTCTTCGGCCATATGCCACAGCCGAGTGTGAATACGGAAATTCCACGATTTGACGCTTGATCCATCGCATTCGCGCCATAGCACGGGAGTTGATTTATAAATCTTATTCGTTATCTCGGCATCCATTTTCGTCCGGAAAACGGGTGCAGTTTTCGTATTCGGATTGATGCGGGCAATGTCGTCAGATGATAATGAAAAGAGACGTTCTGAACTGGACAGCTGCTCCGTTCTGGTAAGAAAAAAGGCGTATCTTGTGATATCGATATGACCTGCAACGCCTAAGATACTAAACTTGTAGCGGCTATCTACGGCCGGGAATATGCCCTCCTTATTTTCGAAATCTAATAGCACAGCCAACTTTCGATTGTCCGTTAGATAATTGAAGAAAGAAGACGTTGTAGTCTCGGTGGCAATTCCAGTTGGAACAACTATTCCCGCGCGCCCCCTCGCTGACAGAAGCTGAGTAAACAGCTCTGAGAATAATGCGTATGTGTTGACGTCGCCTCGCCCAGTCAATGGGAAGCGACCCTGCCTTGTTTCAGCCAAACGCATGAACAGCGAAGCCGCTTCTGATGTCCGTTTGGCAGTCTCATAAGCCTCGTAGATCGCGCGTTTGCGCGTGTTGGGCGCTGCCTTCTTTGTCTCTTCGATCAACTCTTCCCGAGCCGCAGCGTTCGGCGCGCCTGCAATCTCTGGATCGAGGCTTGCAAAGAACTCCTGTTCCTGCAGCTTGATGCGCTCCCATGGCGGGTTACCGATTACCACGTCGAAGCCGCCACGGTCGAACACATCGCCGAAGGTCAGTCCCCAGTGAAGCACACGTGCAGCCTCTGTGCGCTCCTGGCAGGCACGCAGCATCTCGGCGTTGACGCTTCCCTGATGCAGAGCGTGGATGATATCTGCCGTGCGGGGCACCAGTGTCCGTTGGTAGGGGTCGTCGCCCGCTCCCTTCCGGGTCAGGAAGGCTCCAAGGTAGAGATCCGCGGCTTGCTTCTTCGCGATGAGGCCGGGGTCGTTCATGGCCTTGATCCAGAGTTCCTGGCGCTCCTTGATCTGGCCGGGCGTGTCCTCGGCCATCGCCTTGAAGGTGCTGATCAGTTCGGCCGTATGCTCTTCGAGCAGCTTCCAGCCTTTCTGGTCGAAGAGGTTCAGCGCGCCGGTGCGATCGTCGCGTTCGGCGAGAACAAACCGACGGCAGGCATCCCGATCATCACCGGTCAAGGGCTTGTAGGCCTCCTCAGGAATGCCGGCATCAAGAACCGCGTCGAGCTTCTCGCCGTAGCCGAACGTGCCGAGGAGCGCGTCACCGCAGACGATGTTGCCGTCGAGGAAGCCGAGCGGTTTGCCGGGCTCGATGGACTCGATCCAGAGCGCGACCTTGGTCAGGTCGACGGCCATAGGGTTTCGATCGACACCATGGATGCACTGACGCACGACATCGCGCACGGCGTCTCGGTACTGCTCGGCCGAGGCGACGCCATCGTTCCGGGCTCGCGCGACCCGGGCGGCCAATCGGCGCGCTGCGGCGAGCAGGAAGTGCCCGGACCCGCAGGCCGGATCGATCACGCGTAGTCCGAGCAGAGCGCGAACCGGATCGGCGGCACCGGCGACAGCCTGGTCCATGACTGGGTCGATGGTGGTGTCGAGAAGGACCTGAACCAAGCTGTCAGGGGTGTAATAGCTGCCGGTCGTCTTGCGCGCGTTCCCCCGCGTCTCCAAGCCCTCGGCGAAGAGCATCTCTCGCCCGTCCGCCGTGATACGCGGCGTGAGTTCGAGCAGGCTCTCGTAGACGGAGCCGAGCTCCTCGGTCTGCATGTCGCGCCAGTTAACCGGCATGACGCCGTCGTCGGTCTTCAGCCAGGCGAGGCGGTAGATGGCTTTGAGCAGGTCGCGGTTGCTCAAGGCGTTCTGTTCGAGGTCGTCCATGTGCTGCGACACGAACAGGCCGGCGAGTGGCGGAAGCCCGAGTTCCTCCTGACCCTCAGTAAGCGCCTCGAAGACGATTTTCAGGGCTTCCCAACGGTCGCTGTAGGCGTCGTACCCGCTGCGTCGGATCGATGCCTGACGCAGGGCACCGACGCTGTAGCCTTGAGCGTAGCGTTGGCGCTTGATCGCTGCCGTCTGCCTCGGATGCAAGAGATCGCGATCCTCGGCGACGAACAGGAAAATTAGGCGGTAGACGAGGTGTAGGCACTGCTCGAAGTAGGCCTGGGCTGGGATCACGCCGCTCCCGACGAATTTGCGCAAATCCCCATTGGCTGGGTGGCTCAGGAAGCCGGTCCCGAGGGCGAGGAGCGCTTCCTCGACACCATCGCGCAGGCGATCACGGGCGACCTCGCCCTCTTTCAGTCCGGCGAGCCGCCAACGCTCCAAGGTGCAATCCGTGATCGCATCGGTCGGCTTGCCGAAGCGGGTCTCGTGCAGGAGCAGCCAGAGCACGGCGAAGTCGACCCGGCCTTCGTTCGTGAAGATCGCGTCGAGATCGGCCTCGATGTAGGCGGGACGGGTTAGGCTGGGGTTGTCGCGCAGCAGGCGCAGACGCGTGCCGCAACAGGCGATCCCCCAGAGGGCGGCGTCTTCGGCGTTGAGCCAGTCTTGCACTACGCTGGCCGCGGACCCACGCCGCCCTGCCGCCGTCAGGCTCGCGCACACGCGGTCGATGCCGTCAGATGGCGGGACCACCACCACCGGCACGCGTCCACTGAGGCCCTCGAATGTCACCGGGTAGATGTCACCATCGCGATCATGCCGCCCGACCGGGACGAGGTCTCGGAAGCCCAGGACGTCGCGCAGAAGGGCTTCCGTGAAACGTTGCGTGGCGGCGAGCGACGGCTCCGGATGGGCTGTGAGGTCCTCGTAGTGCGCCTGAGCGATCCGGTATGCGCGCGCGATCTCGTCGCGCAGGATCAGCCCGCGGGCGACGCCGTAATCGGCGGGGGTCTGCTCGTCGGCCTCGATGCGGGCAATCTGCGTCAGCATCGCCGGTGCGATCAGACCACCCTCCAGGGTGATCGCGTCGAAGACGATCGCCGGGGTGCGCTTCGCGCGACGAGTCCGCGCCGCGGGTCTCGGCTGGCGAGCCATCACAGATCTCCGGGCGTGAGGACGTAGAGGCCGACGATGTCGGCAGGCAGGATTGGCTCGACCGTGACCCGGGGCGTGCCCTGGGCTGCGGCACGGACGCGGCGGTGGTCAGCCTCAAGCGCTTCGCCCCGCTGCATGGCGTAGGCGTCGATCGCGGGCATGGACATGCTCAAGATGCGCTCGCGCCCCCGCTCGATCAGGCGGTGGCGTGCGGTCTCGGCGAGATCGCCACTGGCGGGTGCCTCGAGCAACTGCTGTGCGGCCTCGCCGTCCGCGATGGCCGTCGCGCTCGCACCCGCGAAGGCCAGGGTGACGGCTTCCTCTGCGAGCAGCATTCGATCCGATCGTCCGTGTACGGTGAGCTTATGGCGCAGACGGACCAGCACGACCGTCGTCATGACCTCGACGGCGCTGGTGCTCCACACACCGGTTCGGGCGAGTTCGAAGCCGGTATTGCTTTTGAGGTCGAGCGCGGTCTCCAGCAGACTCTCGGCCAAGGTCGCGGCGATCGGATGCGCCCGGCCGACGGTGACGGCACCGGCTGGTGCTTTGGCCTCGAAGCTGATCCGCACTTCGCCCCTGACGCCACTGGCGTCCAGACGCTCGGTGATCGCCGGCGGCAGCTTGGCGAGATCGGCGCGGTACGTCGCGCCGCGTGCGGGCTCCAGCGCCGTGTTGAAGTGGTTCATGGCATGGGCGACGAACCGTTCGACCCGATCGGGTCCGCCGATGATCGCGCGCCAGCTCTCCCATTCAGGCATCACTTCGGCAGGCTTGAGGGCGTTCTGTGCGTAGCGCGCGCGGGAGCGCTTCTCGCCCTCCTCGGCATCGCGCCACGATGCTGAGAGGGCATCGGCTTCCTTGGCGAACAGATCGAACTGTCTCTGCGCACCAGGTCGCCCGCGGTGCTCCAACATCGCGTTCAGAAGCGCCCCGGAGATCACCTGACGATCCTCGGGCAGGGCGATGATGACGCCGAGATCTTTCCGGATCCGCTCGGCCTTCCTCAGGATCACGCTGAGGACCGCGCTGTCGATCAGGCTATCCGATCCGAAAAGCAGCATCGACTTCACCAGGGGCGCTGGTTGGCCGAAGCGATCGACACGCCCTTCGCGTTGCTGATGCCGTGTCGGGTTCCACGACAGGTCGTAGTGGACGACGGCGTCGAACAGCATCTGCAGGTTGATGCCTTCGGACAAACAGTCCGTCGCGACCAAGAGGCGTTGCGGCTCCTCGGCCATGCCTTCGACCCGGTCGCGGCGATCGTCCGGTACGAGCAGACCAGTGACGCTCTCAACGGCGAGGCCCGGGAAGGTCTTGCGGAGCGCAGCAGCAACATACTCGGCCGTGGCGATGTACCGGCAGAACACGACCGGGTTCGCGCCAGCGGCGATCAGGGGCTTGAGCTCCTTGATCATCATCGCGAGCTTGGGATCTGGCTTTTCGACCAGAGCCTCCGCCTGCCGGATCAGCTTGGCGAGCGCCGGATCGGTCCCGAGGTAGGCGCTCGGCTCGGCGTCGACGGCCTCGGTATCCTCATCCTCCTCGTCGAGGACCTGCATCGACAGGCGCTCCGGATCACCATCCTGGCGGTTGCGTAGCGCGTTGAGGGCGGCCGCCGGCGATGACCCGACGCAGCGAAGCAGCGCCAACGTCGACCAGAGCGTGAGCCGCTGCCGGTGCGTGCCGTCGCCCGCGTCCTCGATGCGGTCGAGGCAGTAGTCGAGAACGGCGTCGTGAAACGCTCCATGTTCTGAGCCGAGCGAGTACGGGCGATCGAGCTTTTCGGGAAGATCTGATCGGCTTCCCACTTCTGCTCGAGAATATCCTTCCGGCGGCGCTGCACGAAATGGCGCGCGAGGGCGATACGGCCGGCATTGGTGTCGAGGCCTTCCATTGCGAAGCTCTCATCGAGCAGCTTCAGCAACCGGTCGAAGGCCTCCTCGTCACCGCTGTGCGGGGTCGCGGTTAGAAGCAGCATATGTCGCGCCGCGTCCTTGGCGAGACGCTGCAACAGGCGATAGCGACGCTGGCGGCTGCCGTGGGTACCCACGCAGGCGTGAGCCTCGTCGACGACGACGCAGGGCGGACACGAGGCCGCGAAGCTCTCACGGCGCTTCTCGGCCTTGATGTAGTCCAGGCTGACGACCGTGAAGGGGTGGACCTCGAACAGGCTCTGAGTTCCGACGACCTTCCGCTCCAGGCGCGGCGCGGACGCGGATGTGACGGCGACAGCCTCAATGTCGAACTTGGCGCGTAGTTCGCCGACCCACTGCTCGACAAGGTGAGGCGGGCACAAGACGCAGAAGCGCTCGATCTCACCGCGATCGAGGAGTTCGCGGAGAATGAGGCCGGCCTCGATGGTCTTGCCGATGCCGACGTCGTCGGCGATGAGCAAGCGTACTACGGACAGGCGCATCGCCATCAGCAGCGGCACGAGTTGATACGCGCGCGGCTCGAAGCTGACGCGCGCTGACGAGCGGAATGGGCCCGCGCCACGACGCAGGGACAGGCGGAGCGCCTCTGCCAGAAGGCGGGCACTTTCCTGCGTGCCCCGCACGTCGACCTCGGGCGGCACGAAGTGGGCAGCCTCGACCGGCACCCGCTCCAGAGCCGGCAGGATCGTCAGCGCGTCGGCCTCAGTGCCGGAGAGCGGGCGTAAGCGGAGTGCAGCCGGATCGTCGTGGGGCAGCGTGACCCATTCCCGGCCGCGCGCACGTACGAGGTCGCCGGGGGAGAACTGGACGGTCATGCCGCGACCTTGAACAGCGACGAGAGGGTGGAAGGCGGGTCTTGCTCGGGGGCTCCGGTGAGCACCACGAGAGTCCAACCGCCGTCTTCGAGTTCATCAACGATGTCCTGCGGCGGCGGCGCATAGGCGATCGCGACGTGGTGGCTGCGCCAAACGTCTAGGATGCCGTCAGCGTCGAACTTCAACCGCTTGGCGTCGCACGGCGGCAGCCCCCAACGACCGATAGCCTGCGGCCACGTCTCCGTGCTCGCCGCTGCAGGCGCAACGGTGCACACCACGGAGGTCGACCGGATCACACCGGCCGCGAGGCGGACGAGGGCCGTGCGAGCGCTCTCGTCCGTTCGATCGATGAGGGCGTGGTCCATCTGGTTGTAGTACGACAGCAGGCAGCGATAGCAGCCGCGCACGCAGAAGGCGTTGTCAAGATCCTGCAACTTTGAGGCGTCGCGGGTAATCAGCGCGTCCTGGATGCTCTCCGGCGTGAAGTGCATGACCTCTAGGGCGCGATGCGCGACCTCGGCCAAGCGCTCGGGTTCGCTGACGAGGCGGCGGAGGACACCGGCACCACCCTCGCTGGACTCGTAGGCGAGGATCGCCTTGCGCTTCCGGCGGTCCGGGACAGCCTCGGTGGCGATCTCGCCTTCCTCGACCTGGAAGACGAGGCTCAAGCCCCGGGCGATCGCGTATTGAAATGTGGCGAGCGTGGTCTCCTGGGCCTCCGGCCCGAAGAGCTTCAGCAGGGCCGCGTTCTTGTGGTCCTGAACGATGGGTACGACGCGCACGGCTCCGGGACGATCGGGCTCTGTCGGATCGGCATCGTCATCGTCCTGCTCGCGGTCAGCCCCGACCCATTGGCCATTCTGCGGATCGATCGGGTAGCCAAACCCTGTCTCAGGCTTACGCTTGCGGAGACCGAGGTTGAGCCGACTTATCTGGGCGCGCGGAGCGTAGGTCAGATCCAGGACGGTGCCGTCGTCGTCCTCGGCGACCGCAGTCAGGACGTCACTCTGGCCGTTTCGCTTGGCCCACGTGAACGTCGTCTGGATCTCGAACCCGCGACCGCGGCGGGCTTCCTCATTCGCCGTGATGCGCTCGGACGGCACCGTCTCAACGTTCTCGATGCGCAGAACCTTCTGGATGAGTTTTGAACCGTTGCCACCGATCTGTGCGCCGCAGGCGTGACACAGATTCTGTCCGGCACCCTCGTGGCCCGCGCCGCAGGTGCGGCACACGCGCCAAACCGCGAGGTTGCCCACGGCCAGCATCCCCTGCGGGTCGCGCACATCTGGTGGGATCTTGGCCCGAACGACCTTGAAGGCGCGGCCCTCGTGGTAGATCAGCGAGCCCGGTCCGAACTCGGCGATCGCCAGGAAGCGGGCCCGCTGGAGGTAGGCGGCCCGCGGTCCGGTGGAGCCCTGCTCGGGCACGTAGGCGTAGAGCGGCAGCCGCGGGAAATTGTAGCCGGGCAGATAGCCCTCGGTCGCGAGATAGCGGTGCGAGGCGAAGTCGGAATTGTCCGACTTGCCGCCGTGCTCCAGCAGCCGAATCTGGCTGTTGGCGATGCGCAAGGCGCGCTCGGCGGCATCGCGGGCCTGCTTCGTCAGGCCAGGCTTCATGATCTGTCGGCTGGCCTCCTCCATCTGCGCGAAGGCGGCGTTGTAGAGATCGCGCCAACGTCCGAACGCATTATTGAAGCGCTGCGACGCCGTCTTGGCGACATCGGCCACAAACGGCTTGGAGTTCTTCAGCCAATCGCTGCCGGGGTCGTTTAGGACGGCCGGCGAAATGGAGGTGCGGATGTTGCCCAGGATCCGCTCGAAGTCGTCCTCGACGCCGACCACGCGATCTGGATTGGCGAGCCGGTCGGTGATCTCGGCGCGCACCGTGCGCTTTGGCGTATCGAGGTCGAGGATGTCCGGGATGGCGTCGGGCAATTCCTGCCGCAGCCGACCGTCGATTCCGGCTTTCGCCAGCCAGATGGCGTTCAGGTGCGCCTCGATCAGGTCGCGATTGGCGAGATCGATGCCAGGCGGTCGCACGGAGCCGGCGACGAGCTGCTCGCGCCTCGCGAAGTAGTATTGGTCGTGCGGGCTCTGGGCCGCGCAGTAGGTGACGATGAGCGCGGCTTGGCCGGAGCGCCCGGCGCGCCCAGAACGCTGCGCATAGTTCGCCGGCGTCGGCGGCGCGTTCCGCAGGTAGACGGCGTTCAGCACCGAGATGTCGACGCCGAGCTCCATCGTCGGCGAGCAGAACAGCACCGGCAGGAAGGAGTCAGCTTCCAACGGATTGGTCTGATCCGCGCGCATCACGTCGAGGTTGCGCTTGCCGGCATCGCCCCAGCGGAACCGCGCCTCGCGCCAGAGCCGCAGATCCTTGTCGACCTGCGCCGTATGCTCACGGCTCTCGAAGCCGAGCAGGCTGTCGTCGTCGCTTGTGAGGATGTTCGCGGTCTCGCGGTAGAGGCGCGTGAAGTAGGTGTTCACGTCCGTCTTGGGAGCGTCGGCGACGAGCCGAATGGCGGAGGGCAGCAGCCGCAGGCCGGTAATCCCGTATCCTGAGACCTCCCGGACCCAGTTCTGCGCCTTGGCGATCCGGACGACGCTCTCCAAAAGTTCGTTGTACTCGTGGACCGTGAGGCGTCGACCACCCCAGAGGTGGCCGTGCCGTAGCTTCTTGCCGACGCGGCTGTTGGGCCCGGCCGTGATCAGGCGGCTGTCTGGCCCGCGTCCACTCGGCTGAGCCTTGCCGCCCGCCCCCTCCGGGACGATCAGCAGCCCGGCGTTGGAGACTGCCTCCTGCTCCGAGATGGCCCAAGGCGCGCGCAGGTTGTCGCGCGAGGACCGGCCCAGGCTCTCGGTCGTCGCCTTCTTTAGGAAGTCGCTCTCGACCGCGAGTTCCCCGCGCATGACCTCGAACAGGGCGTTGAAGACCCGCCGCCGCTCATCTGGCTTGAGGCCGCGTAGCAGCGAAGCATCCTTGAAGAGGCCTTCGTCAGCGCAGCTTTCCAGCCCCGGGTAGTGTGCCCGGATGAGCTGAAGGTTTTCGAGGTTCAGGTTGGTGTACCGCCAACCGCGACGCTGATCGCTCCACACACGGTGGCTGAGAACGCGCGTGAGATCGGTGATCGCCCGCGCACGGGACGGGCCGATGGCATCGGGCGAGCGCATCCAGTGGCGGCGGCGGTCGTCGTTGTTGTCCTCGAAACCAAGCGCCTTCTGCACGGCCGTGCCGTACTCGGCCTCGGCGAGACCATCAGGGCCAGCGGCTTGCACGGCCGAGAGGACGGCGGCCCGCAGCAGCGTCGTGAAGATGAAGTCATTGAAGTGCCCTGCCTGAAGCGCCGCGTCCTGGCGGTTGTCGGAGAACCCCAGCACCTTGCGCTTGTCGTCGGCGATCTTCGCCTCGGGACGATGCATGAAGCGCAGGAGGCTGCTCACGATGAGCGTTGTCGCGGACGAGCGACCCTCGGCGGTCAGGCCGGCAAGCTTGTTCTGCTCGCGGGTTCCGGGCTGGGCTTCCAGCTTGCAGTTCAGGCAGAACCGCCACCGGCCGGGAATGAACCAGGCCTGGCGGCCGGCGGCGTCGACGTGCCCGTTCGGCAGGACGACGGCGGCCGCAACCTGCTGCTTTCGGCGCGTGGATTTCAGTCGTGAACCGCGTGGCGTGTGCTCGACCCACTCGTCGGGGTACTCATCGAGAGCGCCCTGGAAGAACTCGTTGATTGTTTCGGGTTCGGGCACGAGATAGCCGGCGATGCCGCCGTCCGTCTCCCGCTCGTTGATCGGATCGTCGATCGAGCGCGCGACGAAGCGGTCGCCGTCCTCGTCGTCGAGGCGCATGACCGGGTGATATTCGTGCCCGCAATCGCGACAGAAGTGGGTCGAGAACAGCAGAGCTGTCTTGTCGTCCGGATGGTGGGTCTGACCCTTCAGCGTGACGCGACGGATGCCGGTGGGGCCGGCGGTGCGCAGGGTCGTGTAGACGAGGCCGGCACCGGAGATGAACCGGTGCAGCTTGAACGCCAGAAACGCGCGGGAACCTGTGCCGCCGCGCTCCGCACCGGGACGCGCCAGCAGGCTGAGCATCTCGCGCAGACGCTGCTCGCACAGCTCCGCGTCGCACCCGGTCTCATCGGAGAGGTCTTTCGCTGCATCCACTAAAGTCATCGGTGGACGCCGCTTGAATTGAGGCTTGTACTCCAACCCGATCCGCAGCTCGATCCAGACGGCAAGCGGATGGATCTTCAGTTCGGCATCGGTCGCGTTTGTTGGCACCGGGTTCTGGATGCAGGCGGCGAGCTGACTCTGTACGCTGGCGACGGTTAGATCCTCGTCGGTGGCGCGCTGAAGGGTCTCCTCGATCACGCAGTCGGTCTCGACCGACACGCCGAACAAGTCGCTGGCCACCTTAGCCACCGCTTTGATCGAATTACCCTGGTCCGGCGTCGCCATGGTCGCCGACGTGCCAATGCAGACGGGCTCGCTGTGGCCGCGGCACAGCTGGTCGCGCAGTCGCCGCACTAGGACGGCGACATCAGCACCCTGACGCCCGCGATAAGTGTGTAACTCGTCGAGCACGATCCAGCGCAGGCCGCGGGCGTTGCCTATCACCTGGGCGTCGAGCTCACTCTGCCGCGTCAGCAGCAGTTCGAGCATCATGAAGTTGGTGAGCAGGATGTCCGGCGGGTTGTCCCGGACCTCCTCGCGCTTCTCGCGGCTCTCCTGGCCTGTGTAGATTCGCACGCGCGGGCGTTGCGCTTCCGGAATGCCGCACTGGTTCAGGAACTCGGTTAGGCCCTCGAACTGCGAGTTCGCCAGTGCGTTCATCGGATAGACGACGATGGCGCGAGTACGCGGCTTGAAGTCGGGCTTTTGACGCTCCCGGATCGCCTCGTCGATGATCGGCAGGAAGTAGCAGAGCGACTTGCCCGATCCGGTGCCGGTCGTGACGACGAAGCTCTTGCCGGCCTTGGCCTTCGTCAGCGCCTCGACCTGATGAAGGTGCGGCTTGAGGACCCGGCCACGCTCTCGGAAGATATGCGTCGTGAGCGGGTGGAGGACATCGTCCTTCACGAGGTCGTCCAGCGTCTCCCCGCGAGCGAAGTGCGGGTTGATCGTGATCAGCGGATCCGGCCAGAACGCTTTGTTGTCGTAGAGACGATCTACCTCGGTCCGGATGTCATCGGCAGCGATCTTGTTGAATGATCGCGCGAACGCGTCGTAGTCCCGGATCAGGGTCTGGTCGAGGCCGAACGCATCCACAGTGTCATGTCCCCTGCATGACGGCCGATAAGCCCGACCATTCCACCCCTGCCTGGGACGCTACCCTAGGTGCTCGCATTCAGGTAGCGGAAAGCTCGGCTGTCGGCCGTGAACCACGGTTTCCACGGCAGTTAGCGGGCAAGTGTGGCCCACAGGGCAATCAGAGCTTCCGTTACTGGCAAGCCAAACCGGCGGCACGAAGGCACGAATCGCGCTCCAGGAAGTGCTGCAGCGAGCTTGTGCTCGCACTTCGTCATCTGCTGAGAAAGCGCTGACCTATCGACGGCGCTCGCGCGGCTGTGGCGCGCACCGGGTACGGGGCTGGAAGCGACGAAAGGCTCAATACTTCGGAGGTTTGCCCTTCGTATCGGGCTTTCGGTAGTACGCCACCGCTGCTTCTGACAGAGCCTCGTACGAGTAGCGGCCTTTGAAGCACCAGGGGTTTGGCGGACTGGCATAACCCACGGACCATTCAGCCCACCGACGGAAAGCACCGACGAGCGATTCTTCGAGTGTGATCGCGTCGGCCTCCGGCCACAGCGTGACGCTGGTGTAAGTGACCGTGACATCGTTGTCCCGCAACGACAGGACGCGGGGGATTGGCAGGGCGTGAATCCTGGCGATGAGGAGAGCGAGCAGGGCCTTGGCCTCGTCGGTGTGGCGCGGCTTCCGGAGGCGCTGACGCCACGCTTTTATCTCCTCGCGCAGCTGCCGTTCCTGGGCGACCGGATCGGTGGGGTGCAATGCGGGCAGGGTCAGCTTCGGGCCACCCTGACCTGCGACGAAGCTCAGAAAACCCTTGAGCGAAGCGCGCTGTCCCGGGGTTTTGCGCAGTGCGCGTGCGAGGTGGCGCTGGCTGAGCTCGGCGAGCGGTTTGTCACCGAGCGCGGCGAGCAGCGCGACCGCGGCCGTGAGCGCGTTCTGCTGGGTGACGGGCTTCCGTCCTCGGGCGGCAAGGTCGTCGCGGTACTGGCGCAGTAGGGACGCATGGGGGCTATCCTGATGCGCCATTAGGATCGAATCGACCCGATCGTTCTCGACTAGGACCTTCAGCCGGGCGCGATCCCATTCAAGCACGCCGACGTCGCACATGAACTCGATCAGGGGGGCCACACGTCGGGTGGCCTCTGCGCCGATCGCGGCATGGACATCGTCGGTGGTGATGCGACCGTAGGCCGGGTCTCTCGCCGCGATCGCGCGGCATGCTTCGGCGGCGCGGGTGATGCGCTGAGAAGCAAGGCCGTCATCCAGCGGAATGCGACCGCGGCAGAAGGTGATGAACATGCCCGACATCCACCGGATCGGGATCGTCGCGGCTTCCTCGTCGATCTGACGCTCGGGCCGGCGGCGCTGGCTGCATGGATAGCAGGGAGCATTGCCGCTCCCTGATACGACGGCCTGGCAGATCGGACAGGTGTGGGTGATCCCGACCGAGCAAGGGAAGCAGATGTCGTCAGTGGCCATCAACGGACGATGGCGATCGCAGATCCTACAGTACCCCTTCAACATGTCGGCCGCGGCATTGAGGAGGCAGAGAGCCCCCGCTCGCCGGCTCAAGCGAGCCGTTCGAGCCCTGACAGGCCACCGCGCATCGTTCATTCTTTGTTCCAATGCCGAGCGATTCTCAACGACCCTGGGGGCACGATCGTCGGCCTGTGAAGATCGGGGATATCAGCCTCAGCTTGTGCGTCGGAGGTGCGAAGGAGCCTTCCGCGATGATCGATCGTGAACACGGCGATGGCTGAGCAACCCGATGCGTTGCCTTCCCTCAAGGGGCATGGGTTCGAGATCGACCGCTATCGCGAGGACCGAGGTCGCTTCACCAGCCTGCGGCAGCTCGATGGAGTTCCTGGCTTAGCCGGCAAGACCGACGGCATCAGTGAGGCATTGTCGGTAGCAGACACGCCCGAGTGATGACCTAGCTCGCTCCCCGAGTGCCGTGTCGTACCCGGGCACCGCTCGAAGGCCCTGCTGGCTTCCGGCCGTGAGCCGACCAGATCGAGCTTGTCTCGATCCGCGATCTTCCAGATGCCTGGGATGCGTGCTGCCTCCTCGCAGCCGAGACCGCACAGCTGAGCAACGTTGCGTCTCGAAGATCTTCGATGAACCGCTCTATCCACGAGCCCTGCGGGCTCGATGGCGTTGAAGCCTGCGGTCGAGGTCAGCTGCTGAAAAAGCGCTGATTTATCAACGGCGCTCGTGCGACCGTACCAAATTATGCTGAGATCGGTGTACGAAAAGCGCCCAAAAGTGCCAATCTATGGTGCGCGTCTCAGGCGACTTGGCGGGACGTGCGGGATACCGATGAGCACTACGTTTACTCCATAGCCCTCCAAAATGAACCATGAAAATCGGCCGGAATCTGCTGAAATCTCAGCAGGTTTCCGGCCGCTTCTGTTTAATCACGCTTGTTTCGCCGGCTTGCGCGAGAAAGCCACGTTCGCGGTCGACAGAATAAACGAGGACCGTCATCATAGGCGCATCGCCACGCGAAGGAGCAAGAAAGAGCGAACCGCGCCAGTCGTAAAGGAGCAGAGCCATGGCCGTCGTAATGATAATGAGCGTTGTATTGATCGCAATGCTTTGCGTCGCAGCCTATACGCTCGCGGTCTATGCGCTGCCCTTCATGCTCGGATTGACGGCTGCGCAGTTCGCCTATCAGACCGGCTCCGGCTTGATCGGCGCAGGCTTGGTCGGGTTGGTCGCGGCCGGTGCAGCCTTCGGCGTCATGGCGCTTCTCTTTGACTCGCTACGCTCCCCGATCCTGCGCCTCGCCGTGGCGCTGATCTTTGCCGCGCCCGCCGCCGTGGCCGGCTATGCGCTGGTCCACGGCGTCACCAAGGAGTCGGTCCCGTCCGAAATCTGGCGGCAAATCTTTTGCATCATCGGCGGCGGCTTTGTCGGGATTTCGGCCTTGCTGCGACTGGCAGCACCTTCGGCCAGCGGACCCACGCCCGTCCGCTAATCCAACGACGTAATATCAAATTGACCCGGCGCTAAAGCGCCGGGGCTTTGTCACTGGCGGCCCTCCGGCTCACTACGGAGCTATGTGGGGGCGCGTTCGCCTCCGGGCCGGCGCGGCTGCCGCCGCGTTTCATCTGATCGTTATGAAGGAGATTGCTAAGGGCGTTGCCCTCGCGCGGCGCAAGAAAACTCTCTGCCCTTTCGCGGCATAAACGGCCCGCTCCCCGCAAGCGGGTCCCCTCCATTTATTCCACGGTGCCAAAGACTTCTCCTGCGCCTTGCTACCCTTGGCTCGCCGCCGGGCAAGGGTTCAGGAGCGGCGCTGCGCTGCTCTGAACCCCAAACCCGAAGGAACAGAGACATGACCAGCGCAACCGACAACAATCCCCGTATCTATGTCGCCTGCCTCGCAGCCTACAACAATGGCTATCTGCATGGTGCCTGGATCGACGCGGATCAGGACGCCGACGACATCAGGGACGAGATTGCCGCGATGCTTGCGCGCTCGCCGATCAAGGGCGCGGAAGAATATGCCATCCATGACTATGAAGGCTTTGAGGGCGTCACTATCAGGGAATATGCCAGCATCGAGAGCGTGGCGCGGATGGGCGCTTTCATCGCCGAGCACGGCGCACTAGGCGCGGGTCTGCTGGAGCAATTCGTCGGTGACATCGACCAGGCCGAGAGCGCCTTGCAGGATTGCTATCATGGCCAGCACGCCAGCCTTGCCGACTACATGGAGGAGCTGACCGCCGAAAGCGGCACCACGATCCCCGAAGCCCTGCGCTACTACATTGATTGGGAGGCTATGGCGCGCGACGCCGAAATGGGCGGCGAGTTCTTCACGATAGAAACCGCCCGCGACGAGGTGCATATCTTTTCCAACAGGTGAGACTTGGGTTGCCTTGCCTGCTCCAGCGGGCAAGGCGACGCGCAGCGCCTCACAGACTAGTAAATCACGGAAATGTTGTTAAGAAGAAAATAACTATAAATGTGCGGCCTGCACGAACAACATTCCGTATAACTCCAGCTATATCCAGTGTTGGCGATTTCGGAAACTCTCTATCCGGGCGTTGCCCTGCGCCGCCCGGCATAGGGAGGTGACGCCATGCTTAGCATTGATTGGCGTGCGCCGGCGGCTTACGGGCACGCGAAAGCTATTCCCCCCGCCGGTTTCGCCTGGGAGTATCTTCGTCGCCATGAGGACTATCATCGCGACTTCCAAACAATATCCCAGGTGAAGGAGCCAGCCGGCGACCAGCTTGATGGATTCTCGCAGCGGTGGGGTTTGCGATTTCCCGTGCGATCCCGAAACGCCGCCTGATCGGCAATCCCTGTTCTGGATTCCAAGTCTCCAGCCGCAAGCGGTTCTCTTGTCCCCTGTGCAGCACCGTAACGGGGCGACGGAACCTATAGTGACGCTGGCGCACCTGTCCGGCCTCGACCTACGGCACGCGGCGGATGGGTGGCATGGCATCTGGAATGTGGATGGCGTCGCGCATCAATTCTGGCTGCCCCAGGCCGTGCCCGACGCAGCGGCCTTCTATGCCGTATCCCTTCCGATGGATTCTTTCATGGAGCTTCGCGCCCATGCCGCCCGCCGACTTTGGCGGTCCCTCAATGGGCGAGCGCCCGGCGCGGACTTCCGCACCATGCCGGCGCAGCTCCGTAAGTTTCATATCCTGTCCCTGCGCGCGCTCGACGCCCGCTTGCGAGGCGAAAGCTATCGCACCATCGCGGAAGTCCTGTTTGGCTTTCGCGGGACCAAGGAGGATTGGGAAGCCGACCCCCGCAAGAACCAGGCCCGCCGATTGGTCGCGCACGGCCTGAAAATGATGAGGGGCGGCTACCGCCTATTGCTGCACTATCCGATCAAATCGCCTGCCGAGTGAAAGCCGGCAACGATCAGCGCCCGGCCGCGACAGCCTGTTCCAAGATGCGACGATAGCCTTCGCGTGAAAGCCATTGGGCGCGGGCAAGGTGGCTTTCCCAGCATCGCCGCGTCCGCGCTTCATCGCCGACCGGATCGCAATGCAGCACGATTCGCGCGACTTCCATCCAGTCCGCGCCTTCGGCCTTCGCGTCGAGAAGGCGCAGATAGGTGACGTAATGCCGTTCGTCATAAGGCGTTATGTCGTTTCCCGCTGGCGCTTCGTCGTCCACATCGGGATCAAGTTCGACAGGCACTCGCATGGCCGTTCCCCGTATCCGAGAGGATTTGTCTGCGGTGCGCCCCCGCAAACGATACTCTCTGACTCTTGGTGATCGGGGAGTTCGAAACCGTGGTTAGACGGCCCTATGGCCTTTAGCTCGGAGAGCCTGTTGTATACGCCACAGGCTCCCCGACCATAAGGTCAAGGAGTTCGGTGCCGTCACGGCCGGCACCAACCGCTAACCAGGGGTTTCGACGCCCCGGAGCAGCGCGTCTGCTCCACTTCCATGTCTAGCCGAACCGCGCCGGGATGTCTTTCCCTAATCAGCGCGACAGGCAATGACGCGCTGAAATCCATCGTCTTTTCAGCTTGCCGTCGCTCCCGCTGGGGTGCCGCCAGCGCATAGGCGCAAATGCGGCACGCTACGCGCCGCCGATCCCTCGCCATGGTTCGCCACAGCCCGCCGAAGTTTTCGGCGGCCACATCAACCGACGAACCAGAGGTGATCTTATGGCCATCCGCCGCAATGCGGACCTGCCGCCGCGCCTGCTTCGCACACAGGAAGCCGCGCGCTTTCTCGGCCTGTCCGTCCGCACCCTTGAGAAGCACCGCACCTACGGCACCGGCCCGACCTATCGCAAGATCGGCGGCCGTGTCCTTTACACCGTCCGCGATCTTGAAGCCTGGAGCGCGGTCGGCACACGCAAATCCACCCGCGACAAGAACGCCGGCACGGTTTTTCCCGCGCGTCCGCTCACGCCCAAAGAGCTGGGCGATTGCTGAATGCTGCGCGAGGACGACCATAGCCCCGCGCAGCCGGCCGACGCCAGCGAACGCAGCCGACTCGACCCCTTCGTGGTCGCGACCGGCGACGCCGCACCGCGCGACCAGCGCGATTTGATGGAGCGGCCGTTCTTCTCCCTTGCGAAGACGCCGCGCACCAAGCCGATTTTCTACAAAGCCGCCGATGTCGAGGTGCAGGTGTTCGGGATGCCCGAGCACGGCATGGCGACCATATGGGACGCCGACGTGCTGATATGGGCGGCCTCGCAGATCGTCGCGGCCGAAAACAACGGCCTCACCACGTCACGCTTCGTCCGCTTCACGCCTTACCATCTGCTGCGCGCCATCGGGCGGCCGACCGGCAACCATCAATACCTGCTCCTGAAAGCCGCGCTCGCGCGACTGCAATCGACCGTCATCGCCACCACCATCCGCAACGGCCCGCATTGGCGTCGCCGGCAATTTTCATGGATCAACGAGTGGGAGGAAATGACGACGCGCGCCGGCCGCGTCGAGGGCATGGAATTTGTCCTGCCCGAATGGTTCTACAACAGCGTCATCGACCGCTCATTGGTCCTGACCATCGACCCGGCCTATTTCCGGCTGACAGGCGGCATCGAGCGTTGGCTTTACCGCGTCGCCCGTAAGCACGCCGGCCGCCAGCGCCATGGCTGGCTGTTCGAGTTTGCGCACCTTCATCAGAAATCCGGCAGCCTCGCACGGCCGTCCGATTTCGCGCTCGACTTGCGCCGCATCGCGGCCCGCCAGCCGCTTCCTGGCTATCGACTCCAGATCGAGCGGGAAGACGCCCGTGAGCTGCTTCGCATCTGCCCCGAAAACCTGTCCACAGTGCCTGTTGATAACGGTGTGAATGCCATCGGCACATCAGGCGCACGGGGTATCGGCACATCAGGCGCAACCCTATCGGCAGATCAGGCGCACGAACCCCAGCTAATGCTTTGGCCTGAAACGCGCAATCCGACCGCTAACTTAGAGTCTAACAGAGAATCTAACTTTTCTTCTTTGACGCGCGCACACGCGAGGCGTGGTGCCGGTGCCGCCGAGCGAGGCGAACCATGACGCCCGCGCTCGACGCGGTGCGCCCGCGCAACCCCCAAGCCATTACCGGAGACGAACAATGACCTATCGCGCCCGTCGCGGCGCGCACGGCCGTCCGCTGCCGGACGGACCCGCGCCCTTCACCACGCTTGTCGAACTGACTTTCGAGAAACGCAAGGTCGAGTACTGGATACGCTTCGGCCGCAAGAGCTACGAACAGATCATCGACCGTCGCCGAAGCGTCGTCGGCTTCGCGCCGAACAGCATCTTCGCTTTCGTCCGCTGGGCGGCCGGCGAGCACGGCACGATCATTTCACGCATCGACATCGCGCGGGCCATCGGTCGCGGCGAGCCATTCCAGACGTTGCCCTTCGTCCGGCCTGGAGGCGACATCCTGTTACGCCTAGACGGCTGGCCGAAAGTGCAGCGCGCACTTGCCGTCATAGACGCCGTGGAAGCGCTGGGCCTCGACCCGGCCGACGTGTCGCCGGACTACTGGCGACACGCGCACAACCGCCTAGCCGCCAGTCTGGAGCCGAGCGACTACACGCCGGAACGACATGCGGCGTGGATTGGGCGTCGGAGGATCGACCCGTGACGCGCCGCCGCTATCTCGCCGTCACGGCGCTGGCCGCGATGGGCGTTGCCGTCGCAAGCGCCATCGAGACGCCGACGAAACTCATTTGGAACGCCACGGCCAGCGCGCCGGTAGGCTTCTACACCGTCGAGCCGGCCGACCGGATCGAGGTGCCCGAGCTGGTCGCGGTCATGCCGCCCGAACCGCTCGCCCCCTTCATGGTGCAGCGCGGTTATGTCGGACGCGGCGTGCCGCTGTTGAAGCGCGTCGTCGGCCTTCCAGGGCAGCGGGTTTGCCGCGCCGGCCGCACGATCACGGTTGACGGGATCGAGATGGGCGAGGCGCTGGAGCGCGACCGGATCGGCCGTGAACTGCCCGCCTGGCAGGGCTGCCGCGTCATCGCGCCCGGCGAAATCTTCCTCATGAATTGGGATGTCCGCGACAGCCTGGACGGCCGTTACTTCGGACCCATCCCCGCAAGCTCCGTCATCGGCCGAGCGGTCCCGCTCTGGACCGATGAGGAAGGCGTCGGCCGCTTCGAGTGGCGCGCGCCGACGCACTGACTTCGCGCTTCCCCAACCAATCACAAGGAGACTGACAATGCCCGCCAATATCTTTGAACCCACGGCCAACAGTTACGCCGGCCGCGTCCGGCTGTTCGGCATTGACGAGGCAATCGTGCTTGTCGCCATCGAGCCGGGCGACGGCGAGAACACGCCGGCCTATCGCATCCACCTCGACGATGAGGACGGCCCCGAGATCGGCGGGGCGTGGAAACGTGTCGGCGAACGCGCGGGGGATTACATCGCCCTGGAGATCGACAGCCCGCTTTTCCCTGCGCTGTTTCGCCCGGCGCTGTTCCAGGCCGACGACGAGGCACGCACCTTCCGGCTCGCGTGGAAGCGGCCGAAGGCGCGCGAGGATCGGAGCTAATTGGTGCGCGTTCCGATCATCCCTTTGTTCGCAGGAACGCACTCGCATCCCTTCGTCCCGCTCGGCGACAAGACGGCGGGCGCGCGCAGCGAAGGTCAAGGGCGGCCACCGGCCGGCGCTTTGCGCGCACCCTTTACCGTAGCGAGCACGCTGGCAGGCTGGCGTCATAGCGGCGACAGGAAGCCATGGCGCTATGCCGTCCTGTTGCTGGCCGGCGCACTATCAGTCTGCGCCGGATCGGGCGTCGCAGTCGCGCAATCCGCGTCGGTCGTGCGCCCGGTTGCCGTCGACCCCTATGCCGCGCACATCACTGAGGCGTCGCAGCGGTTCGGCATCCCCGAACACTGGATTCGCGCCGTCCTGCGCGCCGAGAGCGCGGGCGACGTGCGCGCGATTTCGTCGGCCGGCGCGATGGGATTGATGCAGGTTATGCCCGACACCTGGGCGGGCCTGCGTGCCCGTCACCGGCTCGGCCGCGATACCTATCAGCCCCGCGACAACATCCTCGCAGGCACGGCCTATCTGCGCGAGATGTGGGATCGCTACGGCAATGTCGGCGCGATGCTCGCGGCCTACAATGCCGGCCCCGGCCGCTACGACGAGCACCGTTCGACCGGCCGTCCGCTGCCGGCCGAGACACGCGCCTATGTCGCCGCGCTCGCGCCGATCCTTGGCGGTGCGGCTGCATCCGAAGCGCCGTCATCGGCACCGCCACCGCCGCCCGACTGGCGCGACGCACCGCTCTTTATCATGCGGCCGAACGACAGCCAGGCAATCGCCGCGCAGCCGTCCGACACGCAATCCGGCGACGCTCGCGCGACCGTTCCGGTGCGCGATCCCACCGCTATGGAACCGCAAGACGGCAGCATTTTTGTAGCCCGCGCGAGCGTCGGAGATACGCCATGAAGGTGGCATTCCCGCGCTCGGCGGCGCACGATCCGGTGTGCAGTCAGGCGGGTTCGCGTCTGGCTGCATACCGGGCCGGAGAGGCAGAGAAGGACGAAAGAGCGGAGGGCAAGATAAAGGAAACCGGCACTAGGTCGGCCGGATTTCTGAAATTGTTGTTGTCTGCACACTGGTTAGGGGAGCCGCGAGCGGCACCATGCTTTTTGATCCCGCGTGCCGCGATATTGCGCAAAGCCTTGGCTTTGCTGGATTTCGACCGGCACCATGACCGCCGAACACCCGATTTTCTTGGGTTTTGGCCGGAGGCGCGGACGTGAGCGCCGACGACGAAAACCGCTTCCGCCCGAAGCCCGGCCGCATCCGATCCGACGCGCCGAAGGGCGGCAAGACCAAGAGCTTTCTCACCCAGGCGAAGAAGATCGCGCGGCAGCACAGCACCACGTCATCCAGATCGTCGCCGCGCCCAGGCAAGACCTCGACCGCCAAGGGCGGCAAGGGCGCGCGCTCGACTGGAGGACCGGGCGTCCGGCGCGGACGCGGCGCGGCCTTCGTGCGCGCTCGCACCCTGTCAGGCGGCTGGCGTCACAGCGCGCCCGGAATGCGCCGCGTCGTCGTCAAGACCCGCTACGTCAAGGAGGCGGGCAGGAACGGAAGGGCGGCCGCCCATCTGCGCTACATCCAGCGCGACGGCACATCGCGCGACGGCGAGCGCGGGCAGCTCTATTCGGCGACCGAGGACCGCGCCGATGGCGCTGCCTTCCTTGAGCGCGGCCAGGAGGATCGCCACCAATTCAGATTCATCGTCTCGCCGGAGGACGGCGCGGACCTGTCGGACCTGACAGCCTATACCCGCGACCTCATGCGCCAGATGGAAGCCGACCTTGGCACGAAACTCGATTGGGTTGCGGTCAATCACCACAACACCGGCCATCCCCATGTGCATGTCATCGTGCGCGGCAAGGATGACCTGGGCGAGAACCTTGTCATCAACGGCGACTATCTCGCCAACGGCATCCGCGAGCGGGCGAGCGAATTGACCACGCTGGAGCTTGGCCCCGTCACCGAGATCGAGCAGACCCGCAAGCTGTCGGCCGAGATCGACCAGGACCGTTTCACCCGCATCGACCGGGCTATGGTCGAGGAAGCCGACGATAGGTTCCTCGACCTTCGCCAAGAGCCGGCCGAGCCGCGCCGCCAGTTCAACCGGGCGCTTCGCCTGCGCCGTCTCGCCAAGCTGGACAAGATGGGGCTTGCGACCGAGCACGCGCCGGGCGTTTGGGAATTGAGCGAGCGCATGGAGCCGACCTTGCGCGAGATGGGCGAGCGCGGCGACATCATCCGCAACATGCACAAGGCGTTGAAGGCCGATGGCCTGGAGCGCGACCCGCTGACCTTCCAAATCCATGACGGGCCGCCCGAAAAGCCCATCGTCGGCCGCGTCGTCGATAAGTATCTGTCCGACGAGCTGGGCGAGAACCTGACCGTCGTGGTGGACGGGATCGACGGCCGGACCCACCATGTCGCCGGCATCGACGCGGCCCGCGTCGAGGACGCGCGGATAGGCAGCGTCGTCGAGATCGGCCCGGCCGAAACGGCAAGCCGTCCGTCCGACCGGACCATTGCCGCCATCGCCGAGGATGGCGTCTATCGGCCGAGTCGCCATCTGGAACAGGCGAAGTTCGAGGGCCGCGTTCCGGGCGGCGATTATGAAGGTTATGTTGATGCTCATGTGCGCCGGCTGGAGGCATTGCGCCGCGCCGGCATCGTCGAGCGGATCGACGCCGACCAATGGCGCATCCCCGAAGATTTCGAGAGCCGCGCCGCCGCCTACGACGCCGGCCGCAACCGGCAGGCCAGCGTTCGCGTCCTTTCGGTGCTCGACCTTGAAAAGCAGATCGGCGCGGACGGCGCGACCTGGCTCGACCGGCGCTTGGTTACGCCCGACGCAACCGACCTTGCGTCGGCCGGCTTCGGCCAGCAGGTGCGCGAGGCGATGGACCAGCGCCGCGAGCATCACGTCGAGCATGGCGACGCCACGCGCAGCCGGGACGGCCGAATCTTCTACCGGCGCAATCTTCTCGCCACGCTACGCGAGCGCGAGGTTGCCAGCTTCGGCGCGGAGATGGCGGCGAGCAAAGTGCTGCCGTTCCGTGCCGCCGCCCATGGCGAAACCGTCAGCGGCAAGTTCACCGGCACCGTGCAACTGACCAGCGGCAAGTTCGCCATCGTCGAGAAATCGCACGAGTTCACCCTTGTCCCTTGGCGGCCAGTCATCGACCGCCAGCTCGGCCGTGAGATCATGGGCGTCGTGCAGGGCGGTTCGGTGTCGTGGCAGTTGGGGCGGCAGAAGGGGTTGGGACTGTAATGCTGTTTCGACCGCGATGCTGGCAACGCTGATGCCGGATACCCACAGTCCACCGGCCTGACCTAGCTCATTCACCAGATGTAAACTAAATCATGTGATTGATTTAGTGCCTGATCCACGCTAATGCTGACCGTGGGACAGGGGCCGGCACTCGTCGCGAGCGAGCGAATGGCGGCTTTCGGTTCCCCAAGATGAAGAATGGAGCACGGGCGACATGTCGGGACGAAGGATCGAACGCGGCGATCAAACTCGCGAGAAGCTGCTTGTCGCAGCCATCGATGTTTTCGGGCGTGTCGGTTTCGACGGCGCGACGACCCGCATGCTTTGCGAGAAGGCCGGAGCAAACCAGCAGGCGATTGCCTATTATTTCGGGAACAAGGAGGGCCTTTATCTCGGTGCGGCGACCTCCATCGCCGATGGCATCAAGGATCACATCGCCCCGCTGCGAAGCCTTGTCTTTGCCCGCGTCGAAGAAGCGCGCTCGGGAACAATGCCGCTCGGCACGGACGAGGCGCGTCGCCTGCTAACCGAGATCATTCAGCGGATGGCGGCGCTGTTCGTGAGCAGCCGTTCCGAGCCTTGGGCGCGCTTCATTATCCGCGAGCAGATGCAGCCGACTAAGGCCTTTCGTTACCTCTACGACGACCCGATGGGACCACTGCTCAATGTATGTGACCATCTGGTTGGAACCTTGCTCGGCGAAGACCCAGCTTCCGAGCATGTGCGCCTCAGAACCCTCTCCCTTGTCGGAAGTGTCCTCATGTTCAGGATGGCGCGCGCTTCGGTTCTCGCCGCACTTAATTGGGAAACGATAGACGACAAAGGGCTCGCCGCTATCGAAGCGCTAGCGATAGAACTCGTCGCGTCCATCGCGCCTGCTTCCCCGAACGAGGGAGGCGCATAGTGTCCCGCCGCATCATTATCCTGGCATTCATCATCGCGGGCGTCGCAGCGGCGGGATACTACACTCGCGGCTTCGGCTTCTTGGAAAAGCCCAACGAGGGGCTGGTCCTCTATGGGAATGTCGATATTCGCCAGGTGAATCTCGGGTTTCGCGTTGCAGGGCGCATCGCGGAAATGCCGATTGATGAAGGCGCGTCGGTCGAGGCTGGTGCAACTCTGGCACAACTCGACCGTCAACCATTCATCGACGCACTGGCGGGTGCCGAAGCGCAAGTTGCAACCGCCCGCGCCGAACTCGAAAAGCGGCGGAACGGGAATCGACCCCAGGAAATAGCCCAGGCGGAGGCTGCGGTCGCCGTCCGAAGGGCGGACATGGTGCGAAGCCGAGAAGCCTTCCAACGTCGGCGGACGTTGGTAGCGACGGGCGCTGTATCCCAATCAGTTTTCGAGGCCGCCGAGGCTGAATACCACGCCGCCGAAGCGCAGCTTCGGGCGGCAGACGAAGCATTGGCGCTGCTTCGCGCCGGCACGCGCGTCGAAGACATCGCGGCTGCGGAGGCGCAACTCGCGGCCGCGATAGCGGAACGCGACAGGGTGAAAACCAACCTGGCCGACACGACGCTTCAAGCACCGGACGCCGGCACGATCCTTACGCGAGCGGCCGAGCCCGGCGCCATCGTCCAGTCCGGCGCAACCATCTTCACGCTCACCATCAATCGTCCGATCCGGGTGCGCGCCTATGTAGCCGAACCTGACCTTGGGCGGATCGCGCCCGGCATGACCGCGTTCGTAACCACTGACGGCAATCCCAAAGTCTATCGCGGGGTGATCGGCTTTATCTCACCAACCGCCGAGTTCACGCCGAAGACGGTCCAGACCGAACAACTGCGCGCCGATCTCGTCTATCGCTTGAGGATCAACGTCAGCGATCCCGATGACCGTCTCCGTCAAGGTCAGCCCGTGACCGTGAGGCTCCAACAGAGCCCGGACCCAGGGGCGGGCCAGTGAAATGACAGAGGCAGTCGCCCACGCTGTAGATGTCACCAAACGCTTCGCGCCCAATGCAGCCCCGGCACTTGATGCCGTGAGCATGGAGGTGATGGGCGGCGTGATGACCGGCTTGGTCGGCCCTGATGGCGCGGGCAAGACAACGCTGATCCGTTTGCTCGCCGGATTGCTCGACCCGGATGAAGGGGAAGTTACCCTTCTCGGCGAGCCCGCCATCGCGGCCGATAGATCGGCACTAGGCTACATGCCGCAACGCTTCGGGCTCTACGAAGACCTGTCGGTTATCGAGAACCTTTCACTCTACGCTGATCTTCGCGGCTTACCCCCAGGGAAAGAACGCACGGAGCGCTTTTCCCAACTCCTGTCTTTCACGGACCTTGAGCGATTCCGCCCCCGGTTGGCTGGCCGTCTATCGGGTGGCATGAAGCAAAAGCTGGGCCTCGCCTGCGCGCTAGTGCGGCCCCCTCGCGTGCTGCTGCTTGATGAGCCTGGCGTTGGCGTCGATCCCGTGGCCAGACGGGAATTATGGGCGATGGTCCGCCAGCTCACGACGGAGGGCATGGGCGTCGTCTGGTCCACCGCCTATCTCGACGAGGCCGAGAAGTGCGATACGGTATTCCTGCTGAACGAAGGCAAGCTGCTGTTCAGTGGACCGCCAAAGCGGCTGACATCCCGTGTCGAGGGTCGGACCTATCGTCTGTTTGGCCCTTCCGAAAGCCGGCGGTCTTTACTCGCCAGCCTTGTCCTTCGCGACGATGTAAAGGACGCCACCATCCAGGGCGCTTCCGTTCGCGTCCTCATGGACGAAGGCGCTGCTGCGCCGACCATAGAACGATTCGGAATGTCGCAGGGCGACCGAATCGAAGCCGTGCAGCCGCGATTTGAGGATGCGTTCATCGACATCCTTGGTGGAGGACCGAAAGGCGTTAGCCAACTCGCCGCGAGCTACAAGCCCATCGAAAAGTCCGACGCGCCGGCCATCGAGGCGCGAGAGCTTACCAAGGTTTTTGGGACGTTCACGGCGGCAGGCGACATCGCATTCTCCGTGCCGCAAGGCCGAATATTCGGCCTTCTCGGGCCGAATGGCGCTGGCAAGTCCACGACCTTCAAGATGCTTTGCGGGCTTCTCACGCCGACAGCGGGCGAAGGCCGCGTTGCTGGCCATGATCTTCGCACCGCCAGCGCGGAGGCGCGTCAGTCTCTCGGCTACATGGCGCAGAAATTTTCTTTGTATGGCGATCTTAGCGTTAAACAAAATCTGGACTTCTTCGCCGGAGCCTATGGCTTGAATCGACGCCAGCGGGCCGAGGCCGTTGCGCGCGTCATCGACATTTTCCAGCTTGAACGTCATCTGCCGGTGAACAGCGGAACATTGCCGCTAGGCTTCAAGCAACGGCTCTCGCTTGCCTGCGCCGTGCTCCATCAACCGGCCGTGCTTTTCTTGGATGAGCCGACATCGGGCGTGGACCCTATCACCCGCCGCGAGTTCTGGTTGCACATCAACGGCCTCGTGCAACGCGGCGTGACGGTGCTCGTCACCACCCACTTTATGGAAGAAGCGGAATATTGCGACCGCATAGCGCTGATCTATCGTGCGCAGGAAATCGCCCAAGGCACGCCCGAAGACCTCAAAACCCGCGCGGCTGAAATCAGTGGCGGCACAGACCTTACGATGGAGGACGCTTTCATTGCGCTGATCGAGGAAACGGATCGAAAGCGGGAGGCCGCATGAACGACCGCTTCTATCCTCGACGCTTCATGGCCCTGCTCGTCAAGGAGTCGCTACAGATTCTCCGCGACCCCTCGACGATGCTGATCGCCTTTGTGCTGCCGCTGCTCCTGCTTTTCCTGTTTGGATACGGCGTGTCTCTCGATACGGCGAGGACGCGGATCGGCTTGGCGGTTCAAGATTCCAGCGAAGCGGCGGCCAGCCTAGCGGGGGCTTACCGATCATCCCGGTGGTTTGAGGTTCAATCCCGGCGCGACGTGACTTTGCTCAAGGATGAACTGATCGCCGGGCATATCCGGGGCATCGTGGTCATTCCGAGTGATTTCGGCCAGAGGGTCGCAGCCGGGATCGACGCACCGATCCAGGTGATTACCGATGGCTCGCTGCCGAACACGGCATCCTTTGTCGCCGCCTATGCCGAAGGTGTGCGGGCCACCTGGGCGGAAGGCCGCGCACTGGATCGTGGCGTGCGACTAGCTCCCGCAATCGCCCCGCTGCCCCGCTTCTGGTTCAATCCGGGCCTCGAAAGTCGCTTCGCTCTCATTCCCGGCTCGATCAGCATTGTCATGACGATGATCGGGACGCTTCTGACCGCGCTCGTCGTCGCGCGGGAATGGGAGCGCGGCACGCTCGAAGCGTTGATGGCTACGCCTGTCAGCATGGGCGAGTTCCTGGCCACGAAAATCATTCCCTATTTCGTGCTTGGGCTCGGTTCGATGACGCTCTGCGTCGTCGTGGCCGTCTTCCTGTTCGGCGTGCCCTTTAGAGGGTCGATCCTCGCGCTGTATGCGGTTGGCGCGGCCTTCCTCATGCCGGCATTGGGCCAAGGCTTGCTGATTTCGGCCGCGACGAAGAACCAGTTCGTGGCCAGCCAGGTCGCGCTGCTGACCGCGTTCCTGCCCGGCCTTCTGCTGTCTGGATTTCTGTTCGAGATCGGCTCGATGCCGAAATTCATTCAGGGGATGACCTATGCGGTTCCAGCCCGCTACTTCATCCCGCCTCTGACCAGCGTTTTCGTGGTCGGCGATCTTTGGCCGATGTTCGTTCGCAGCATCCTGGCGATGCTGGGTTTCGGCCTCCTGTTCTTCGGCCTCGCCTTCCGAGTGACGCGCCGGAGGATCGCATGATGAGTTCCGCCAGCTTCGCGCGACTATCTGCGATCATCGTGAAAGAGCTATGGGCGGTCTTTCGCGACCCCAAGGCTCGCATCACCCTTATTGCGCCTCCCTTGCTCCAACTCGTCCTGTTCGGATTCGCGGCGACGCTGGAAGTGCGCAACTTCGACGTTGGCGTGCTCGACCGCGATTCCGGTATCTGGAGCCATGAAATTGTTTCGCGGGTGGCAGGCAGCCCCAACGTCAGCCGCATCGTGCCGCTCGCCTCGCCCGACGACATGCGGGAGGCAATCAACAATCAGCAGGTCATCGCCGTTCTCAGTTTCGATTCGCGATTCAGCGCGGCTATCGAGGGCGGGCAGATTGGCGAGGTTCAGATCGTCCTAGACGGGCGACGCTCGAACGCATCGCAGATCGTTTCCTCATACCTGCAACAGATCATTGGCCAGGTCGCAGCCGAAGCGCGCCCCGCCGCAACTCCAGGGCAGCCCACTACCCGAACCGTCGTCACCAACTGGTTCAATCCCGCGCTGATATATCTTTGGTTCGTGATGCCGGCGTTGCTTGTGACCCTGGGCGCAACCGGCACCTTGTCGATTACGGCTCAATCCGTTGCCCGCGAGCGGGAGCTAGGCACCTTCGATCAGCTTATGGTTTCGCCGTTGAGGGTCCACGAAATCCTCATTGGCAAGATGGCACCGCCTTTGCTGATCGGATTCTTCAATGCCACGCTCTATGTGATCCTAATCCCCACGGTCTTCGGAGTGCCGCTTACCGGCTCCGTGGCGTCGTTCTACTTCTCTCTGTTCTTCTATGTAGTGTCGCTGATCGGCGTCGGGATGCTGGTATCCACGTTGTCGCAAACCCAGCAACAAGCCTTTCTCGGCATGTTTCTGGTGACGGTGCCGCTAATCCTGCTGTCCGGCTTCGCCACTCCAGTCGATAACATGCCCGGCTGGCTACAGGTGATCGCTTTCGCCAATCCCTGCCGGCATTTCCTCGTCGTCTCCGAAGGCGTCTTCCTGAAAGACATGCCGGCGGCGGTCATTCTCGCGAACACATGGCCGCTGGCGGCTATCGCGTCCGTCACGCTGACCGTTTCGGCAATTCTTTTCCGCGCTCGGATGGAGTAGCCCATGCGTCATCCCCCGTTCCCGGCAATACTAGCCTCTCTTAGCGTTGCGGCCTGCACGGTCGGACCAAGCTATGTCGAATCCAGCCCGGCGGTGGCGCCCGGCTGGATTTCGGCTGCCAACCCACATCCGATTGATGAAGATTGGTGGCGCTCGTTCAACGATCCACAGCTCGTTGAACTCGTGGAATTGGCAGTAACCAGCAACCACGACGTTCGGGAGGCGGAAGCGCGCCTACGCGAAGCGCGGGCGCTGCGCGACGTCGCACGCGGTCGCGCCGGTCCAGATGCAGCATTATCCGGCGCGGCCACGGCGAACCGCGTCAGCGAAAACGGTCAATTGCCGGTTGCCAATGTTCCGGGGTTCGATCCTCAATTTTCCCTTTTCGATTTCGGATTCGATGCGTCGTGGGAAATCGACCTATGGGGCCGAACACGGCGTAGCATCGAAGCGGCGGACGCCCGTGCAGAGGCAATTCAGGAAGCCCGGCGCAATGTCATCTTACAGGTGATCGCAGAGGTTGTCCGAAGCTACGTCGATCTACGCGGCTCCCAAACTAGGCTGTTGGTTGCTCGCGCAGACGCCAACGCACAGCAGGCCATCGCCAGCCTGGTCGAAAGGCGGTTTAGGGCCGGCGAGGCGTCGCGCTTTGACTTTGCTCGTGCCGACACACAGGCTCGGGCAGCCAGCGTAAGCCTTGATGGGATTGAGGCCGACGCGCGCGCGGCAGCCTATCGCTTATCCTTGCTAACTGGCCAAGCACCGGGGGCGACTTCACTTCGGCTGTTGAGCCCTGGGTCGCTTCCGGTTGCTCCATCGCAGGTTACGGCTGGGCTTCCATCCGAACTGTTAAGGCGACGCCCGGATATACGTCAGGCAGAGCGCGAATTGGCGGCTTTCACCGCTGACGTTGGCGTGGCCACGGCTGACCTCTTTCCGCGACTATCGCTCATTGGGTCGATTGGTCAGCAAGCTCAGAGCGCGGGCGATCTGGCATCGGGGGCGAGCACACGATTGCAAGTTGGGCCGAGCTTCCATTGGCCCATATTCTCCATGGGGCGTATCCGAGCGCAGATTCGGGCGGCGGATGCCCGAGCCGATGCAGCCATGATCCGCTACGAGCGGAGCGTAACGGGCGCGCTTACTGACAGTGAGACGGCGCTTAACCGATATGCCGCCGCACAGATCATGCGCCGGAAAGCGGAGGGGGCGACAACGCAGGCGGCCGCTGCGGTCGATCTTGCCCGCCAGCGCTACCAGGCTGGCGAGGACGACCTAACGATATTGCTGAACGCGCAATCCGCATACAGCGCTGCGGAGCGTGCGAGCCTTGATGCTCGCGTCGGCGAGTTGATGGCCGTTGTCGCTCTCTACAAGGCACTAGGGGGCGGATGGGAGGCCGCCGTCTCATGATCGGTCTGCCGCTGATTTTCCGGTCAGACATTCACAATGTCCCCGCTGTCCGGCGCGACGGTCGCCGTCGATTGACCGAGCACAGGTGAAACGGTGCGGCGGCGGCGTTCAACACCCATGATCGACCGCAAATGGGGAGTGCCGACCTCGTTGGGTTCACGCATTCCTCTAGCGTCCCTCATTCAAACGCTCGCTGTCGCCGAATATCTGAACTTCCGGCACGCTGCGAACGCACTCGGCGTCAGCCTGTCGAGCGTTAGTGCTCGCGTGAAGACGCTGGAGCAAGACCTTGGCGTTTTGCTGTTCGAGCGCCATGCGCGAGGCGTCCGGCTGACAGAGGCCGGTCGGCAGTTCGTCGAGCATGTTGCGGCCGGCGTCGATCAACTCGACCATGCCGTGAAGACCGCCGGCATGGCGGCGTCAGGAGAGTGCGGACGCCTGCGCATCGGCGTCCATGCCCTGATCCCTCGCAGCTTCCTCGCAGGACTGATCGGACAGTATCGCGAAGACTATCCCGGCATCGAAGTCGAGATCACGGAAGGCACGGCACGCGATGCGGTTATGCAATTGCGGGCCGACCGTCTGGACATCGTATTCATGGCAGGCACGCCCGAGCTACCCGACTGCCACACGCGGCGGATATGGACCGAACCGCTGGTCGCCGCGCTGCCGGATAGGCATCGGCTCGCCAAACAAGCCGCCGTCACCTGGGCCGATCTAGCGGGCGAGACGTTCCTTGCCCGGCACGGCGGCACCGGCCCACAAGTCCATGACCATATCGTGCTGCGCCTTGCCGGACGCTGGCCGGCATCATCTATCCAACGCTTCGATGTCGAGCGCGGCACGCTGCTTTCCATGGTCGGACAGGGCTTCGGCGTCACCATCGTCGGCGCGGCTACGTCGCTGCTACGCACTTCCGACGTTACTTTCCTTCCGGTCGCGGACGAACCGGAGCCGGTTCCTTTCTCGGCCGTCTGGTCGCCATTCAACTGTAGCGCGGCGCTTCGCAATTTGCTCACCCTCGCAAGAGAAATGGGGCGCACTATCCCGGCGGATTGAGTCTCGTCCGCGATTCGTTACGGTCTTCCCGCGACAGACATCCGCGCAGATAAATGAGTGGACCCAACCCGTCCTATTTGCCGCCGATAGTATCCGACAGCCCTCCCGCATCCTCTTTCCTGTTGCCTACCTCCCAAACGACTACTTTCTGATCGGCTCCATCTTTTTTCTCGACTGGAGCCGCTATGCGCGGAGGCCGAATCCTTTGGGGTCAGATCGCCGTCGTCTTCACCATCGTTCTGGTGATGACTTGGGCGGCGACGCAATGGACCGCATGGCGTCTCGGCTTTCAGGCGCAGCTCGGCAATCCATGGTTCGAGCTGGCTGGCTGGCCGATCTACTACCCACCCGCGCTGTTCTGGTGGTGGTATGCCTTCGATGCCTATGCGCCATCGATTTTCGTCGAGGGTGGCGTCATCGCAGCGTCGGGCGGGCTTATGGCCATTGCCGCCGCAATCATGATGTCGATCATCCGGGCGCGGGAGGCGCGCAACGTCGCCACCTATGGATCGGCACGATGGGCCGAGGACAAGGAAATCCGCACGGCCGGATTGCTCGGCCCCGATGGCGTCGTGCTCGGCCGGCGCGAACGCGACTATCTGCGCCATGATGGGCCGGAGCATGTGCTTTGCTTCGCACCTACGCGGTCAGGCAAAGGCGTCGGCCTCGTGGTGCCGACGCTGCTGACCTGGCCGGGAAGCTGCATCGTCCACGATATAAAAGGGGAGAACTGGACGCTGACTGCCGGCTTTCGGGCGAAACATGGCCGCGTCCTGCTGTTCGATCCGACCAACGCGAAGTCGTCGGCCTACAACCCGCTACTGGAGGTGCGCCAGGGCGAATGGGAAGTCCGCGACGTGCAGAACATCGCGGATATTCTCGTCGATCCCGAAGGGAGCTTGGACCGAAGAAACCATTGGGAAAAGACGAGCCACAGCCTGCTTGTCGGCGCAATCCTGCACGTCCTCTATGCCGAACCCGACAAGACGCTGGCCGGCGTCGCCAGCTTCCTTTCCGATCCGAAGCGCCCCGTCGAGGCGACCTTGCGCGCGATGATGGACACCCTGCACCTGGGCGAAGCCGGCGTTCATCCCGTCATCGCGTCATCGGCCCGCGAGCTGTTGAACAAGAGCGAGAACGAGCGCAGCGGCGTGTTGTCCACCGCCATGTCGTTCCTGGGTTTGTATCGCGATCCTGTGGTGGCGCGGGTGACGGCGCGGTGCGACTGGCGCATTGCCGATCTTGTCGGCAGCAAGAAGCCGGTCAGCCTCTACCTTGTCGTGCCGCCGTCCGACATCAACCGCACCAAGCCGCTCATTCGCCTGATCCTCAATCAGATTGGCAGGCGGTTGACGGAGGAATTGCACACGTCCGGCAAGCGGCATCGGCTGCTGTTGATGCTCGACGAGTTTCCTGCGCTCGGCCGGCTCGATTTTTTTGAATCCGCGCTCGCCTTCATGGCCGGATATGGCCTCAAAAGCTTTTTGATCGCGCAGAGCCTCAACCAGATCGAAAAGGCTTACGGGGCGAACAACAGCGTATTGGATAATTGTCACGTCCGCGTCGCCTTCGCGACGAACGACGAGCGGACGGCGAAAAGGATCAGCGATGCGCTCGGCACCGCGACCGAGCTGCGCGATTCTACCAACTATGCCGGCCACCGGCTTGCGCCGTGGCTAGGGCATTTGATGGTTTCGCGGCAGGAGACGGCACGGCCGCTGCTCACGCCCGGAGAGGTGATGCAGCTTCCGCCGAGCGACGAGATCGTGATGGTTGCCGGCACGCCGCCCATCCGCGCGACCAAGGCCCGCTATTTCGAGGATGCGCGGTTCATGGAACGCATCCTGACCCCGCCCGATCCGGCAGCCGATCCCGCCGCCGCGAACCCGTCATCCGACGATTGGTCGAGCCGCATCGTCGCGGCGACGAAAGCAGCGGCCCCGGCCACGGCCGGCGGGACCGAAGGCGATCCGGCCAATGCCGGTATCCGCCGCGAGCCGGAATTGCCGGAGCATGAGGAAATCGTCGCGCCGCCACGTCCGCCCGAACAGGAGTTCGACATTCAGGACGATGAACCGGACGTTGACGCCGCCAAAGCCCGCGCGCTGCGCCAGCGTATGCGGATGGTCGCGCGGCAAGCGTCGCTCGACCCCGGCGACGGCATCGAGCTTTGAGGATACGCCCATGACCACCCGAACCCGCATGAACGTCTATTTCGCCCCGGACTTGCTCGCACAGGTCGAGGCGCTGGCGCTGCGCCGCCAAGTGTCGAAATCCGCCATCGTCGAGGCAGCCGTGGCGTCCTTCCTGTCCGGCGACAGTTCGGATCGGCTGGAGGCGGCCATGTCGCGCCGCCTCGACAAGCTCGGCCGCGAGATCCACGCGCTCGACGAGGATCTTGCCGTGCTCGGCGAAACCGTCTCGCTGTTCGTCAACATCTGGCTTTCCGCCACGCCGCCGCTGCCGGAGAGCGCGCAGGCCGCCGCCCGCGCGAAAGGTGCCGAACGGTTCGAGGGTTTCATGCAGACGCTCGGCCGGCGTCTTGCGACCGGCGACAGGTTCCTCAAAGAGTTGTCGCGCGATGTCGATTCGCTTCCCGATAGTCCATCGCAAGATCAGTTCGAGGCAGATGGCAGCGTAACCTGAATTTCCAACCCGTCCTATTCGCCGCCGATAGCCGCCGATCACCGCATCCCCTTCGATACTTGTTGAATCAGCCTGATTTCAGGCTCCTTTAATCGACCCCGTTGCGGGGACGGTCTGTCGCGCCCCGTCAGGAATCGGGGCCGATATGACATCCACACACCATAAGCCGGAAGCGATACAGCGCGGCGCGCGCATGTTGCGCACCGCGCTCGGCGCGGCCATCGCCCGGTTTCTGGAAGACCCGGCCGTGGTCGAGGTCATGCTGAATCCAGACGGGCGAATCTGGATCGACCGACTTTCCGAAGGGCTGGCCGACACGGGCGAAACGATGTCGCCGGCCGATGGCGAACGCATCGTCCGTCTTGTCGCTCACCACGTCGGCGCAGAGGTTCACGCGCGATCCCCGCGCGTCTCGGCAGAGCTTCCCGAAACCGGCGAGCGGTTCGAGGGACTTTTGCCGCCCGTCGTCGCTGCACCGGCATTTGCGATCAGGAAGCCCGCCGTCGCGGTGTTCAGCCTCGACGACTATGTAGCTGCCGGCATCATGTCCGCCGACCAGGCCGTGACGTTGCGCACCGCCGTCGCATCGCGTGCGAACATCCTTGTCGCGGGCGGCACGAGCACCGGCAAAACGACGCTGACCAATGCGCTGCTCGCCGAGGTGGCGAAGGGCGCGGATCGCGTCGTCATCATCGAGGATACGCGCGAGCTGCAATGCGCCGCGCCCAACCTTGTCGCCATGCGGACGAAGGACGGCGTGGCGACGCTATCCGATCTTGTGCGGTCCTCGCTTCGCCTGCGCCCCGACCGCATCCCCATCGGCGAGGTGCGCGGCGCGGAAGCCCTCGACCTGCTCAAAGCCTGGGGCACGGGCCATCCGGGCGGCATCGGCACCATCCATGCCGGCACCGGCATCGGCGCGCTCCGTCGCCTTGAACAGCTCATTCAAGAGGCTGTCGTCACGGTCCCGCGCGCTCTGATCGCGGAAACCATCGACCTTGTTGCCGTCCTTTCCGGGCGCGGTTCCGCGCGCCGGCTGGCCGAACTCGCCCGCGTCGAAGGGCTGGGGCCGGACGGCGATTACCGCATCACCCCCGCAATCCCCAACAGCACAGGAGAACCCACATGATCCGCACGCTTTCGCGCGGCTACCGCACCATGGCGACCGCAACCGCCGCTGTTTCCATCAGCATGATCCTCGCCCCGGCCGCTCATGCGTCCGGTTCGTCAATGCCGTGGGAGCAACCGCTTCAACAAGTCCTTCAATCCATCGAAGGGCCGGTTGCCAAGGTGGTGGCCGTTATCATCATCATCGCAACCGGCCTGACCCTGGCGTTCGGCGATACATCGGGCGGTTTCCGTCGCCTGATCCAGATCGTATTCGGTCTGTCCATCGCGTTCGCGGCATCGAGCTTCTTCCTGTCGTTCTTCTCGTTCGGCGGCGGGGCGCTCGTTTGATGGCCGCCGTCCTCGAACAACTCGACGCGGTGCCGGGATTTTCGGTCCCGGTCCATCGGGCGCTGACCGAGCACATCATGCTCGGCGGCGCACCGCGCGCCATCGCCATCATGAACGGCACTCTCGCCGGGGCCGTGGGCCTTGGCCTGCGCCTCTGGCTTGTGGGCCTCGCCATATGGGCCATCGGCCATTTCGCGGCCGTATGGGCGGCGAAGCGCGACCCGCTCTTTGTCGAGGTGGGGCGGCGGCATCTGCGCATTCCCGCAAATCTCGCAGCGTGAGGGCGTGGCCATGATGAACCTCGCCGAATATCGCCGCACCGCCAGTCGCCTTGCCGACTTTCTGCCCTGGGCCGCGCTGGTCGGCTCTGGCGTCGTCTTGAACAAGGACGGCTCGTTCCAGCGCACGGCCAGGTTTCGCGGTCCCGATTTGGATTCCGCCGTTGCGGCCGAGCTGGTCGCCGTCGCCGGTCGCATCAACAACGCCTTCCGCCGTCTCGGATCGGGCTGGGCGATTTTCGTCGAGGCGCAGCGCAGCGAGGCCGCGACCTATCCCGACAGCACCTTTCCCGATCCCGCGTCGGCCTTGCTCGACGCCGAGCGCAAGGCCGCGTTCGAGGAAGCCGGCGCGCATTTCGTGTCGGGCTATTTCCTGACCTTCCTCTACATGCCGCCGGCCGAGGAAGCCGCCCGCGCCGAAACCTGGCTCTATGAAGGCCGCGAGCAATCGGGCGTCGATCCCTATGAAATGCTGCGCGGTTTCATCGACCGCACCGACCGCGTGCTCGCATTGCTCGACGGCTTCATGCCGTCCTGCCGGTGGCTCGACGACAGCGAAACGCTGACCTACCTCCATTCCACCGTCTCGACCAACCGGCATCGCGTCCGCGTTCCCGAAACGCCGATCTATCTCGACGCGCTGCTCGCCGACCAGCCGTTGACCGGCGGGCTGGAGCCGCGCGTTGGCGACCAGCATCTCCGCGTCCTGACCGTCACCGGCTTTCCCACCGCGACAACGCCCGGCCTGCTCGACGACTTGAACCGGCTCGCCTTCCCGTATCGCTGGAGCACGCGCGCGGTCCTGCTCGACAAGACCGACGCGACGAAGCTGCTCACCAGGATCAGGCGGCAATGGTTCGCGAAGCGCAAAAGCATCGCCGCGATCTTGAAAGAGGTGATGACCAACGAGGCATCCGTTCTCGTCGATACGGACGCCGCCAACAAGGCCGCCGACGCCGACATGGCCTTGCAGGAGCTTGGGGCCGATGTCGCCGGCATGGCCTACGTCACCGCCACCATCACCGTATGGGACGCGGACCCCAGGATTGCCGACGAGAAATTGCGGCTGGCCGAAAAGGTCATCCAGGGCCGCGACTTCACCGCCATGGTGGAGACGGTCAACGCGGTTGACGCATGGCTCGGCAGCTTGCCCGGCCACGCCTACGCGAACGTCCGGCAGCCGCCCATCAGCACTTTGAATCTCGCCCACATGATCCCGCTTTCAGCGGTGTGGGCGGGGCCGGAACGGGACGAGCATTTCGGTGCGCCCCCTCTGCTTTATGCAAAGACCGAAGGCTCCACCCCGTTCCGGTTTTCCCTTCACGTCGGCGATGTCGGCCATACGCTCGTCGTCGGCCCCACAGGCGCGGGTAAGTCCGTCTTGCTCGCACTTATGGCGCTCCAGTTCCGGCGCTACGACCGCAGCCAAGTCTTCGCCTTCGATTTCGGCGGCAGCATCCGCGCCGCGTCGCTCGCAATGGGCGGCGACTGGCACGACCTGGGCGGCGGCCTGACCGAAGGTTCCGACGCTTCCGTATCGCTCCAGCCGCTCGCCCGCATTCACGACACCTATGAACGCGCCTGGGCCGCCGACTGGATCGTGGCCATCCTCATGCGCGAAGGCATGACGATCACGCCGGAGGTGAAGGAACATATCTGGACGGCGCTGACCTCGCTTGCCTCCGCGCCAATCGGGGAACGCACCATCACCGGCCTCGCGGTGCTGCTGCAATCCAACGACCTCAAACAAGCCCTTCGGCCGTATTGCGTCGGCGGTCCCTATGGCCGGCTGCTCGATGCCGAAGCCGAACATCTCGGCTCGGCCGACGTGCAGGCGTTCGAGATCGAGGGGCTTGTCGGCACGGGAGCCGCGCCCGCCGTTCTGGCCTACCTGTTTCACCGCATCGGCGACAGGTTGGACGGGCGGCCGACGCTGCTCATCATCGACGAGGGTTGGCTTGCGCTCGACGATGAAGGCTTTGCCGGCCAGCTCCGCGAGTGGCTTAAAACGCTGCGCAAGAAGAACGCCAGCGTCATCTTCGCCACGCAAAGCCTGTCCGACATCGACGGCAGCAACATTGCGCCCGCGATCATCGAGAGCTGCCCGACGCGGCTGCTTTTGCCGAACGAGCGGGCCATCGAGCCGCAGATCACCGCCATCTATCGGCGCTTCGGCCTCAATGACCGCCAGATAGAGTTGATCGCCCGCGCTACGCCGAAGCGGGACTACTACTGCCAGTCGCGGCGCGGCAATCGCCTGTTCGAGCTGGGCCTGTCCGAAATCGGCCTCGCGCTCTGCGCCGCATCCGCCAAATCCGATCAAACGCTCATTGCGCAGATCGTCGCCGAACACGGCCGCGACGGCTTTCTCGCGGCCTGGCTCACGACCCGCGATGTCGGCTGGGCCGTCGATCTTCTTCCGAACTTCCCGACGCTGATCCCCCAAACCGAAAAGGAGTCCCAACCATGACCATTCGTCTTTTCCGCTCGCGCGCCATCGTCATGGCCGCAACGATGCTCGCCGCACCGCTGGCCGTTTCGTCCATGCTGGCAACGCCGGCACATGCGCAATTCGGAAGGATCGTCTTCGACCCGTCGAACTATGCGCAAAACATCCTCACGGCCGCGCGCACGCTGGAGCAGATTAATCATCAGATCACCTCGCTCCAGAACGAAGCGACCATGTTGATGAACCAGGCGCGCAATCTGGCGAGCCTGCCGTTCTCGTCGCTCCAGCAGCTTCAACAGAACGTCCAGCGCACGCAGCAGCTTTTGAGCCAGGCGCAGAACATCGCCTTCGACGTGCAGCGCATCGACCAGGCGTTCCAGCAGCAATACGGCAACGTGTCGATGTCGGCGACGGATCAGCAGCTCGTCGCCAACGCTCGCACGCGCTGGCAGAACACCGTAGGCGGCTTGCAGGACGCCATGCGCATTCAGGCCGGCGTCGTCGGCAACATCGACAGCAACCGCACGCAGATGTCGGAGCTGGTCGGCCAGAGCCAGAACGCGACCGGCGCGCTCCAGGCGACGCAAGCCGGCAACCAGCTTCTAGCCCTCCAGTCGCAGCAGCTTTCCGACCTTGTTGCGTTGCTCGCAGCCAACGGCCGGGCGGGCGCGCTGACCGAGGCCGAACGCGCAGCGGCAGCAGAACAGGGGCGCGAGCAGCGCCGCCGCTTCCTCACGCCCGGCAACGGCTACCAGCCCGGCAGCGCGCAAATGTTCAACAACGGCAATTGAGGGCGCGGCCATGGACGGCAAGATGCTGGCCCGGCTGGGCGCAATCGTATTCGTGGCCATCGCCATCACGGCGACAGCCATCGAAATGACCCGCAAGGAAGACGCGCCGGCATCACCGCCGCGTCTTCTCCAGCCCGAACGCGACCCGCTGCGCGAAGGGCAGCGCCGGTGCCAGCAGCTTGGCCAGCAGGCCGCCGACGACGCGGAATGCCTGCGTGTATGGGCCGAAACCCGTGACCGCTTTCTCGGCCGGACACGCGCGCCGGCCGCACCGGAAGGGCGGTGACGCATGGGCGGCGCAGGCGTCATCGACAATTTTCTCGGCACCTTCACGCAATACATCGACTCTGGCTTCGGCCTGTTGGGTGGCGAGGTGGCGTTCATCGCCACCACGCTCATCGTCATCGACGTGACGCTCGCGGCGCTGTTCTGGAGCTGGAGTGCGGACGACGACATCATTGCGCGGCTGGTGAAGAAGACGCTGTTCGTCGGCGTCTTCGCATATCTCATCGGCAACTGGAACAACCTCGCGAAGATCATCTTCGACAGCTTTGCCGGCCTGGGCCTGAAAGCATCCGGCACGGGTTTCACCGCGCAGGATTTGATGCGGCCCGGCAAGGTGGCGCAAACCGGCCTCGACGCCGCGCGTCCGCTGCTCGATTCCATTTCCGACTTGATGGGCTGGATCGCGTTCTTCGAGAACTTCATCCAGATCGCGTGCCTGCTGTTCGCCTGGGCGCTCGTCATCCTCGCCTTCTTCATTTTGGCGATCCAGCTTTTCGTGACGCTGATCGAGTTCAAATTGAGCACGTTGGCAGGCTTCGTGCTGATCCCGTTCGGCCTGTTCGGCAAGACCGCCTTCATGGCCGAGCGCGTGCTTGGCAATGTGATTTCCAGCGGCATCAAAGTGCTGGTGCTCGCCGTCATCGTCGGCATCGGCTCGACGCTGTTTTCGCAATTCACGCAAGGCTTCGGCGGTCAGACCCCGAGCATCGACGACGCCATGGCCATCGTGCTCGCGGCGCTTTCGCTCGTCGGGCTGGGCATCTTCGGACCCGGCATCGCTTCCGGCCTTGTCAGCGGCGGCCCGCAGCTCGGCGCGGGTGCGGCGGTCGGCACCGGCCTTGCCGTTGGGGGCGCGGCGCTGGCCGCAGGCGGTGCAGCCGGGCTTGCCGCAAAGGGAGGCGCTGCCGCCGTGCGCGGAGGCGCGACCGCAGCCGGCGCAGCATCCGCCGCCTATAGCCTTGGCTCGCTCGGCCAGTCCGGCGCGGCGGGCGTCGCGTCCGGCCTGGGCGGCGTGGCGCGGGCGGCAGGCAGCACAGCCACATCGCCGCTGCGCCGCGCGGCGGCAAGCGTCAAATCCAGCTTTTCCGATGGCGTGAAAGCCGGGTTCGGCGCGACCGGCGGCACATCCTCCATGGGATCGGCCGGCAGCACGTCCGCATCCGCGCCGGCCGCTGGCACATCGCCCGGTTGGGCGCAGCGGATGCGCCAATCCGGCCACACCGGCCATGCCGTCCAGACGGCCGCACACGCCGTCCGCTCTGGCGACAGCCACGCCTCTGGTTCTTCCGTCAACCTCTCTGAAAGCGACCGCACATGAGCATCTTCAAGCGACCCGCCGTGCATTATGGCAAGACCCCACAACCCGAAACGCCCTATCAGCGCGCCGCGCAGGTTTGGGACGAGCGCATAGGCTCGGCCCGCGTGCAGGCGAAGAATTGGCGCTACATGGCCTTCGGCAGCTTAATCCTTTCGGCCGGCTTCGCCGCCGCGCTTGTCTGGCAATCGGCGCGCGGGACCGTCGTGCCCTGGGTGGTCCAAGTTGATCGGCTCGGCCAGGCGCAGGCCGTCGCGCCGGCCACGGCCGACTATCGCCCGACCGATCCGCAAGTGGCATGGCACCTGGGGCGCTTTATCGAACAGGTCAGGAGCATCCCCGCCGATCCCATCATCGTCCGCCAGAACTGGCTACGCGCTTACGAGTGGACGACCGACAGGGGCGCGGCAGCGCTCAACGACTATGCCCGCGCCAACGACCCGTTCACCAAAGTCGGAAAGCAACAAGTCGCGGTCGAGGTGTCGAGCGTTATTCGCGCCTCGCCGGATTCCTTCCGCGTCGCCTGGACCGAACGCCACTACGAATCCGGCCAGCTTTCAACAACCGAGCGATGGACCGCGATCCTGACCATCGCAATCCAGCCGCCGCGCGATACCGAACGGCTGCGCGCAAATCCGTTGGGAATCTACGTCAATGCAATTTCGTGGTCGCGGGAGATGAGCCAATGAGGACGATCATCCGCACTTCGGCGATTCCCGCCGTCCTGCTTTCCGCAACCATGCTTGCCGGCTGCGCGACCTACAAACCGCCGCAGATCAGCTACGATGCGAGCGTGCCGCCGCTACCTGCCGTGCCCGCGGCCGTCACCGACGACCGGCCGCGGCCGATCCATATCCCGCCCGCCTGGACCGTCGCACGCGGCGGCACCGCCGCCGGCACACCGACCGCGCGCGTCGAGAACGCCAATGCCGCCGCCCGCGTGCAGCCGCGCCGCGAGGGCTATTACAACTCCATCCAGATTTACCCGTGGAGCGACGGCGCGCTCTATCAGGTCTATGCCGCGCCGGGCCAGATCACGAACATCGCCCTGGAGCCAGGCGAAAGCCTGACCGGCGCGGGGCCGATAGCGGCCGGCGACACGGCACGCTGGATTATCGGCGATACGGAATCCGGTTCGGGCGTCACACGCCGCGTCCATATCCTCGTGAAACCAAGCCGGCCGGACATCACCACCAACCTTGTCGTGACGACCGACCGGCGCGTTTACATGCTCGAGCTGCGCTCGGGCGAGAAACCCTATATGCCGGCCGTCGCTTGGGCCTATCCGCAGCAGCCGGCCGGACAGCGGCAGGCGGTGCCGACCACGCCGGTCATCCCAGCCGTCGCCGCGCGCAACTATCGCTATGGACTGACGGGCGACAATCCAGCTTGGAAGCCCGTCGCCGTCTATGACGACGGCAGGCGCGTCTATGTCGAGTTTCCGCGCGGCATCGTTCAAGGCGAAATGCCGCCGATCTTCGTGCTCGGCGCGGACGGCGAGGCGCAGATCGTCAACAGCCGCATCCATCAACACATCCTGATCGTGGACCGCCTGTTCGGCGCGGCCGAGCTGCGCCTTGGCAGCGGCGACCGCCAACAGACCGTCAGGATTGTCCGCACGGACGGGAGGCCATCGTCATGAGTGAGAATGACACCAATACCGCCGCACCGATGCGGCTTCGCGCGGAAGCCCCGCGCGTCACCCGCCTGTCCCGCAAGGTGCTTGCCAGCGTGGCGGCCGTCGCCCTGGTCGGCGTCGGCGGTGCGCTGATCTACGCGCTCCAGACCCGCGACGGCGGCACGGGCGGCGAAGAACTGTTTTCGACCAACAACCGCCAGCCTGCCGATGGGCTTGCCGGCCTGCCGCGCGACTATACCGGCCCGGTCCTGGGGCCGCCGCTGCCGGGCGACCTCGGCAGACCCATCTTGGACGCGCAGAACAGGGGCCAGCCAGTCGTGCCGCCGACGATCACTACGCCGCCCGTGGATCGCGCCGAGGAACGCCGGCTAGCCGAGGAAGAAGCCGCGCGCGTCAGCCGCGTCTTTTTCCAGACCGAGGCGCGCACAGGAATCCCGGCCGCAACGCCGGGCGGCGCGACCACACCGGGACTTCCCGGCCTCGACCTTGCCGGCCTGACAGGGCAGCCCGGCCAGCAGACCGCGCAGGACAAGCAGCTTGCTTTCCTCAATGCGCCTGTCGATCGCCGCACCACGTCATCGGATCGCGTCATGGCTCCAGCCTCGCCCTTCGTGCTCCAGGCCGGGGCCGTGATCCCGGCTGCGCTCATTACCGGCATCCGTTCCGATCTTCCGGGGCAGATCACCGCCCAGGTGACGCAGCACATCTATGACAGCCCGACCGGCAGCCTGCTCCTGATCCCGCAGGGGACGCGGATCATCGGGCAGTATGACAATAGCGTTCAATTCGGCCAGCGCCGTGTGCTGCTCGTCTGGAATCGGCTGATCCTCCCCAATGGTCACTCTATCGTTCTGGAGCGCCAGCCGGGCGCGGATAGTCAGGGCTACGCCGGTCTTGAGGATGGCGTCGATTATCATTGGTGGGATTTGGCGAAGGCCGCCGGCTTGTCCACGCTGCTCGCGGTCGGCACGGAGCTGGCCGTCAGCGACGAGGACCGCCTTGTGCGCGCCACCCGCGACGGAGCGCAGGACACCATCAACGACGCCGGCCAGCAGATCATCCGCCGCCAGTTGCAGGTTGCGCCGACGCTCACGATCAGGCCGGGCTTCCCCGTCCGCGTCATCGTCACCCGCGACCTTGTGCTCGAGCCCTACAGGAATTGACCATGAGCAAGCTGAAACTCGGCACGTTGCCCGACGACAAGCCCGTTAAGGTGTCACGCGAATTGCCCGCGACACTCTTTCGAGATTTGCAACTTTATGGACGCTTGTTGGCAGGGGCAGGACAGCCGCCGATAGAGCCTGAAAAGCTAATTGTGCCGATGCTGGAACGCTTCCTCGCCACGGATCGAGAGTTTCAGAAGGCCCGCCGCGCGGCCAGCTAACCTAGTTGGCGGCACCCGACAGCAGGGGTGCCGCCAGCGCGTGAGCGCAAATGCGGCACGCTACAGGCCGCCGATCCCCCTCCATGCTTCGCCTAATTCCGGGGCTTCCAGCCACCCGGAATCCAGCAACGAACCACGGAGGATTCCATGTGCGCGAGACGCCGCCATACCCAAAGGGGCCGCCCACGACAGCCGGCTCCGCAGACGCTTCCCGATGACCTTTACGACTATGACGACGATCCCGCGCCGCGCATCAGCCCGCCGCGCGGAAGCCCGCCCGATGCCTTCGACGTGGAGAAGCTGCCCGTCATCGACGACTGGCCGGAGAAAGTGCCGATCACCGAGGCAGAGATTCAGGTGTTCGAGCGATGGTTTGCCGATGTCTTCGACGAGATGTTCGGCCCACTTCCACCCCTGGCAGGATTGACAAGGTTATCCTCATCTGATAACAAAAAGCCATGAGCGAGGATCGTGATCCGAACCTCGACACGCTTCTGGACCTCGACGGCCAGGTGCTCGTTGTCGATCCCGAGGGCGGCCATTGGGTGAAGTTCATCGTCACCCGCGTTCCGGCATCGCCGGAGAAGCCGCACGGCCTCGATTACTCGCTCACGCTTCACGGGCCTTCGGGCGAACGGTTGGTCGGCTTCTACAACGCCCATCCAGTCGGCCGAGGCAGGCGCGGCGATCCGATGGACCATCGGCACCGCCTCCAGACAGTGAAGCCCTACGCCTACGAGGATGCGGCCACGCTGCTGGCCGACTTCTGGCAGGCGGTGGACGCGGTGTTGAAGGAGCGAGGCGTAACATGACCACATTGAAAGTCGGGATTGCCGGCTACGAAGAAATGAAGGCCCGCACCATGCGGATTGCCAAGGGCGAGGAAAAGCCCGCGCCCGGCGATCCGAAGGTGTGGTTCACATCAATGGAATCCTTCGCCAAGGTGCTGTCGGCGGGCAATCGCGAATTGCTGCGCGTCATCGACCAGCAAGCGCCGGGTTCGCTGGAGGAACTGGCCGAGATCACCGGCCGGGCCAAGTCCAACCTGTCCCGCACTCTGAAACGGATGGCCAGTTACGGCCTTGTCCGCATGGAGAAGGGCGAAGGCCGCAAGCTCACGCCCAGGGTCATCCACGACCGAGTAGAACTAGACTTGCCGCTGACCGAGCGCGCAGGGCCGCGCAAGGCGGCAGGAGGCCGGCAATGAACGTCCATAGTCCCACCGTCCACAATCCCAACGTCACGCTGCGCGCCGCCCTCTATCTGCGCGTCTCCACCACTCGGCAGGCCGAGCATGACGTGTCGATCCCCGACCAGAAGCGCCAGGGCGAAGCCTATTGCGAGGCGCGCGGCTATCAGCTTGTCGAAACATTCGTGGAGCCGGGCAACAGCGCGACCAACGACCGCCGCCCGGAGTTCCAGCGGATGATAGAGGCTGCCACCGCCAAGCCGGCATCGTTCGATGTCGTCGTGGTTCACAGCTTCTCACGCTTCTTCCGCGACGAATTTGAAATGGAGTTCTATTACCGCAAGCTGGCGAAGAACGGCGTGAAGCTGGTTTCGATCACGCAGGAGCTTGGCGATGATCCGATCCACGACATGATGCGGCGGATCATGTCGCTATTCGACGAATACCAGTCCAAGGAGAACGCCAAGCACGTCCTGCGCGCCTTGAAGGAGAACGCCCGGCAAGGCTTCTGGAACGGCTCGCTGCCGCCCATCGGCTACCGCGTCGTCGCGGCCGAGCAGCGCGGCGCGAAGGTCAAGAAGAAGCTGGAAATCGACCCGCTGCACGCCGAGACGATCCGGCTCATCTATCGCCTTGCGCTGGAGGGTGAAGGTTCATCCGGCCAGATGGGCGTGAAGGCCATCGTCAAATATCTCAATGGCAAGGGCATCTTCACGCGCGACGGCGGGCGCTGGGGCATCGGTCAGGTTCACCGCATCCTGACCCGGCGCACCTATATCGGCGAGCATCGGTTCAATCGCCGTTCCAACAAGGGAGAGGTGAAGCCCGAAGACGAGGTTATCACCGTTCAGGTGCCGGCGCTTATCGAGCGGGAGACGTTCGACGCGGTGCAGAAGCTTTTGCAGGCCCGTAATCCCAAGACCGAGTTGCCCGCGCGCGTCGTGATCGGGCCGACGCTGCTAACCGGCATCTGCTATTGCGGCAATTGCGGAGGCGCGATGACCATTCGCACCGGCAAGGGTGGCCGCTATCGCTACTATGCGTGCTCGATCAAGGCGCGTCAGGGCGAAACCGGCTGCAAGGGCCGCGCGATCCCGATGGATAAGCTCGACCGAATGGTGGTCGGGCATATCGAGGAACGCTTGCTCGATGCCGACCGGCTGGAGGACTTGCTTGGCACCGTGCTCGGCCGTCGCGACGATCAGGCCGAGCGTCGCCGGCACCACATCGCCGAACTGGAGCGGCGCGCGACCGAATCGGAATTGCGCCTCAAGCGCCTCTACGACGCCATCGAGGCGGGCGTCGCCGATCTTGACGACCCGGCGCTCAAGGAACGCATCGCCGGCCTCAAGGTCATCCGCGATCAGGCCAGGGCCGACGCCGACCGGGCGCAAGCCTTGCTCGACAGCCCCGGCCACAGCGCCATCACCCCGACCATGATCCGGGGATTTGCGCGTCGCGCACGCGAACGCATCCGGGGCAGCGAGGGCGGCTATCGGCGGGATCATCTGCGCTCACTGGCGCAGCGTGTCGAGGTCGCCGACGACGCAATTCGCATCATGGGATCGAAGACGGAGCTGCTAAGGACGCTTATTGCTGGCCAAGTGCGGCAATCGGCGGTGGCTGGCGTGCCCAGAGGGGTTCCAAAGTGGCGGAGAGGGGGGGATTCGAACCCCCGATGGGCTTGCACCCATGCCGCATTTCGAGTGCGGTGCATTCAACCGCTCTGCCACCTCTCCGCAGAGGTGTCTCATCGACGGGATGCGCCCTAGCATGCGGTGGGCTGTCCCACAAGCCGGCTTCGCGTGGGAAGTGCGGATCGCGAACGGAAGGCTCTTGCGGCGGGAGGGGCTGCGGTGTTCATGCCACGCATGTCCGACCTGTTCGTTTCCGCCGGCCTCGAGACAGGCGCGCCCCGGCCACTCGCGGATCGTCTGCGCCCGCGGCGGCTCTCCGAGGTCGTGGGACAGGAGCACCTGACCGGGCCGGACGGGGCGCTGACGCGGCTTCTCGCCTCGCGCTCGCTCGGCTCGCTGGTGTTCTGGGGACCGCCCGGCACCGGCAAGACCACCGTGGCCCGGCTTCTCGCTCACGAGACCGCGCTTCATTTCGAGCAGATCTCGGCGATCTTTTCCGGTATCGCCGATCTGCGGAAGGTGTTCGAGGCGGCGCGCAAGCGCCGTGCAACGGGCCAGGGCACGCTGCTGTTCGTCGATGAGATCCACCGGTTCAATCGCGCGCAGCTCGATGCCTTCCTGCCGGTCATGGAGGACGGCACCGTCACCCTCGTCGGCGCGACGACGGAGAATCCCTCCTTCGAACTGAACGCGGCTCTGCTCTCGCGCGCCCGGGTGCTGCTGTTCCGCGCGCTCGATGCGGCCGCGCTCGCCCGGCTGCTGGCCCGGGCCGAGGAGATGGACAGCCAGCCCCTCCCGCTCGATGAGGAGGCGCGTGCGGCGCTGATCCGCATGGCCGACGGCGACGGGCGCGCCGCGCTGACTCTGGCGGAGGAGGTGTGGCGCTCGGCCCGTCCCGGCGAGACCCTCGATGCGGAGACGCTGCAGACCCTCGTCCAGCGGCGAGCACCGATCTACGACAAGGCGCAGGAGGGGCACTACAACCTCATTTCCGCCCTGCATAAGACCGTGCGCGGCTCAGACCCCGACGCGGCCCTGTACTATCTGTGCCGGATGCTCGATGCGGGCGAGGACCGGCTCTTCATCGCCCGACGGCTCGTGCGGATGGCGGTGGAGGATATCGGGCTGGCCGACCCGCAGGCTCTCGTCGTGGCCAACGCGGCCAAGGACGCCTTCGATTTCCTCGGCTCGCCGGAAGGCGAACTCGCGCTGGCGCAGGTCACCGTCTATCTCGCCTGCGCGCCGAAATCGAACGCGGTCTACACCGCCTACAAGGCCGCGACGCGGGTGGCGAAGGCCGCCGGTTCGCTGGCGCCGCCGCGCACCATCCTCAACGCGCCGACGGGGCTGATGAAGCGCATCGGCTACGGCGAGGGGTATCGCTACGACCACGACGAGCCCGACGCTTTCTCCGGCCAGGATTACTGGCCCGAAGCCCTCGGGCGCCAGCACTTCTACGAGCCGACGGAGAGGGGCATGGAGACCCGCTACCGGGAGCGGCTCGCCTACTGGGAACGGCTGCGGCAGGACCGCCGCGGCGAGGACTGACCGTCATAGGCGATACCGAAGGATTTCGACCGAACATGCAGGCTTACGCGACGCTCGCCGCCACCTTCGCCCGCCTCGGCGCTCTGGAGGATGCGAGCGGCATTCTCGGCTGGGACACGCAGACCCAGATGCCGGACGGCGCCTCCGATACCCGCGGCGAGCAATTGGCCGTACTGAGCGTGCTCGCCCACGAGATCCTCACGGACCCGCGCAATGCCGAGCGCCTTGAGGCGGCGGAGGCCGAGGCGGGTCTCGGCGCGTGGGAGCGGGCAAACCTGCGCGAGATGCGCCGGGCCTATGCCCATGCGGCCGCGGTGCCGGGCGATCTCGTCGCCGCCGCGTCGAGGGCGACGACGCGCTGCGAAATGATCTGGCGCGAGGCGCGGCGCGATTCGGACTTCGCCCGGCTGCGCCCGCATCTCGAGGAGGTGCTGCGGCTGCGTCGTCTCGTCGGCGAGGCCAAGGGGGCGGCGCTCGGGCTCGATCCCTACGACGCGCTGCTGGACGGCTACGATCCCGGCATGCGGCGCGCGCGCATCGATCCGATCTTCTCGGAATTGCGGGCCGTCCTGCCGGATCTCGTCGTCGCGGTGCGCGAGCGGCAGGCGGCGCAGGCCCCTGCCCTGCCGTTGCCCGGCCCGTTTCCGGTGGCGATCCAGCGGGAGATCGGCCTGCGGCTGATGCGGGCGGTCGGGTTCGATTTTTCCCGCGGGCGGCTCGATGTCAGCCTGCACCCCTTCTGCGGCGGCGCCACGGATGATGTCCGCATCACAACCCGCTACGACGAGGCCAGCGCCACCGGCGCGCTGATGGGCGTACTGCACGAGACCGGCCACGCGATCTACGAGCAGGGCCGCCCGGCCGCGTGGCGGCATCAGCCCGTGGGGCAGGCTCGCGGCATGAGCCTGCACGAGAGCCAGTCGCTGCTGGTCGAGATGCAGGCCTGCCGCTCGGCCGAATTCTGCGCCTACCTCGCCCCGACCCTTCGCGCGGCGTTCGGCGGTGACGGCCCGGCCTGGGAGGCGGAGAACCTGCACCGCCTCTACACCCGCGTCGAGCCCGGCTTCATCCGGGTGGACGCCGACGAGGTGACTTACCCGGCCCATATCCTGCTGCGCTACCGCCTGGAGACGGCGATGATCGCGGGCGACCTCGCGGTGGCCGACCTGCCGGGCGCCTTCAACGACGGCATGAGGGAATTGCTGGGACTGATTGTACCGGACGACCGGCACGGCTGCCTGCAGGACATCCACTGGCCGGGCGGCAGCTTCGGCTACTTCCCGACCTACACCCTCGGGGCGCTCGCCGCCGCACAGCTCTTCAGGGCGGCCTGCGCAGCGCACCCCGGCATCCGCCCGGCTCTGGCCGAGGGCGACTTTGCGCAATTGCGCGGCTGGTTGCGCGAGAACGTTCATGCCCGCGCCAGCCTGATGGAGACCGACGAATTGCTGCTCGCCGCGACCGGCAAGGCGCTCGGCGCGGAGGATTTCCTGGCGCATCTGCGCCGCCGCTATCTCGGCACGGAAGCGTGAGGGTCAGGCCACGCTGTGACCAATCGGGGATTGCGCTCGGCGGCGCGGGACCGTAACGGGGCCGCCCTCCCCTCGAGAATCCAAGCGATCCGGTCCCATGGCGGCCTGCGGCCTCGATTTCGGCACGTCCAACACCACCCTCGGGATCGGCGCGGGAGACCGTCCGGTCCTGGTGCCGCTGGAGGGCGCGCACCGCACCCTGCCGAGCGCGATCTTCTTCGCGCCCGGCCGCGACCCGCAGATCGGGCGAGCGGCGATCGAGGCCTATGTCGAGGGCACACCGGGCCGGCTGATGCGGGCGCTCAAATCGGTGCTCGGCTCCGCCTTGATCGAGGAGACCACGCCGGTCGGCCGCGAGCGCATCCGCTTCCGCGACGTCATCGCCCGCTACCTCACCCTGGTGAAGGCTCGCGGCGAGGCGGAGGCCGGCGTCGAACTCGACACCGTGGTGCATGGCCGCCCGGTGCATTTCGTCGACAACGATCCGGCGGGCGATCGCAAGGCGGAGGACACGCTGCGGCAGATCGCCGAGAGCATCGGCTTCCGCCATGTTCGCTTCCAGTACGAGCCGATCGCCGCCGCACTCGATTACGAGCGCATGGTGACGAGCGAGGAAATCGCGCTGATCGCCGATATCGGTGGCGGCACCTCGGACTTCTCCATCGTCCGGCTCTCGCCCGAGCGGCACCGGCGCGACGAGCGGGCCGACGACATCCTGGCCAATGACGGCATCCGCATCGGCGGCACCGACTTCGACCGCAACTTGAGCCTCGGTGCGGTGATGCCGCTCCTCGGTCTCGGGAGCCCGATGAGGCGGGCGGATCTGGCCGTGCCGAACGCCTATTTCCACGACCTTGCCACGTGGTCGAGCATCAACCGGCTCTACAATCCCAAGACCCTGCGCGAGATCGATGAGGTGGTGCGCGACGCCGCCCGGCCGGAACTCGTGACCCGTCTGCGCACGGTCGTGGAGGCGGAGCGCGGGCACTCACTCGCCATGGCGGTCGAGGGCGCCAAGATCGCCGCCTCCGATGCGGGAGTCGGCACGGTCGATCTCGACTGGGTCGAACCGGGCCTCGCGGCCGATGTCGATCGCGGCCGGCTCGCCGGGCACACCGACGACCTCGCGCGCCGGATGGCGCAGCGGATCGACCGATGCCTCACTCAAGCCGAATTATCCGCCGATCGGATCGACGCGCTGTTCCTGACCGGGGGATCGACGGGTCTGCCGCATGTGCGTGCGGCGCTCACCGCCTGCGTGCCGACGGCGCGGGTGGTCGATGGCGACACGTTCGGCTCGGTCGGGCTCGGCCTCACCCTGGAGGCGGCGCGGCTCGCGGCCTGACGCGACCGGTCTTCCCCGAACCTCCTTGCACGGAACAATCGCCGCCGATTTGCGCATGTCCCGGACCCCCTCCGGTGGGATGAGCCCACCCCGTCAGGCGAGATTCCGCATGTTCGCGCGACCGAAGACGATCCGTCCGGCCCACAATTTGCGGACGGGCCTGGCGCTGTCCGCCCTGTTGCTGTTCGCGCCGATGGGCGCCGCTCGCGCCCAGTCCGCGGGCGACCCGGCGGGCCCCGGCAGCTCTCGGACAAGCGGAAGCGGCGCGAACAGCGGCGCCGAGGGAGCGGCCGCCGGCTCCGTCGGCGCGTCGGGGCAGGCGCCGGGCAGCGGCTCGGAAACCGGCCAGGGCGGCAACGTCGGCGCGCGGGGCGGCGGCTCGGCCGGTGTCGGCGAGACCGGAACCGGCATGGGCGGTTCGACCGGAACCGGGATGTCCCGTGGCGGGAGCAGCACCGGGCGCTGACGCCTCGCGCCATGCGCTGGACGCGGTCGCGGACAGAGAATCGATGCTCCCATCAGCGGCGACGCTTTGCGCCGTCATCTCAGGATGATAGCAGCGGCGCATGAAGGGACGTCCTCCACATCGCGGGTCCGGCGCGAAACGCGGGCCCGGCGGCTACACGCCGCGCCCCGGCACGGGACCGCGCACCTCAGCCAAGGACGCCGCCCAGCGCGCCGCGCGCAACCGCGGCGACGATGTCAGCGACCGCTCGCCCTGGGGCGACGACGCAGCAGCCGAAAGCGCGCCGCGCCCGCCGCGCAAGCCAAGGACGGCCGCCCCGAAGGCGGATCCTTCTCGAGAGCGCGCCGGGCCGTCGGCCCCCCGAGCCTCCGCTGCCAAGTCGGCGCGGGCCGATTCTACGTGGGCCGATTCTAAGCGGGCAGAGTCCCCTGCACCGCCTGCCGGCCCGACCCGGCGCGAGCAGCGCGCGGCCGCCTCGGCGACGCTGGCGAGCGGCGTGCAGACACTGACCGTCGCCCCCGACGAGGCCGGGATGCGCATCGACCGCTTCCTCGGTGCGCGCTTTCCGCAGCTTCCCTTCACCCGCGTGCAGAGCATCGTCCGTAAGGGCGAGTTGCGGGTGGACGGCAAGCGCGCCAAGCCGAACGATCGTCTCGAGCCGGGATCGAGCGTGCGGGTGCCGCCGCTCAAGCTGGAGCAGCCGGCCGACCGCCCGCGCAGCGCCGCCAAGATCGACGGGGATGCCGAGTTCCTGCGTTCGCTGATCCTCTACGAGGACGCGGACATGATGATCCTCAACAAGCCGTTCGGGCTGGCGGTGCAGGGTGGCTCGGGCACCGTGCGCCATGTCGACGGCCTCCTGGAGGCGCTGACCGGGCCGGACGGGCAGCGCCCGCGCCTCGTCCACCGCCTCGACAAGGACACCGCCGGCTGCCTGATCGTCGCCAAGACGCGGCTCGCCGCCGCGACGCTGGCCAAGAGCTTCCGCTCCCGCGCCGCGCGAAAGATCTACTGGGCGCTGGTGGCCGGCGTGCCCCGCACCCGCCAGGGCCGAGTCTCGACCTATCTCGTCAAGGACGAGCCCACCGATGCCGACGCGCGCATGCGGGTGGCCAAGCACGGCGACGAGGGCGCGAGCCACGCACTGACCTACTACGCCACCGTCGATCAGGCGGCGCAGAAGCTCGCGTGGCTCTCGCTTAAGCCGGTCACGGGCCGGACGCACCAGTTGCGCGCCCACGCCGCGCATATCGGCCACCCGATTGTCGGCGACCCGAAATATTTCGACGTGGAGAACTGGGAGCTACCCGGCGGCATCCAGAACCGTCTGCATCTCCTGGCCCGCCGCATCGTGATCCCGCATCCGCGCACGGGCCAGCCGGTCGATGTCAGCGCGCCGCTGCCCCCGCACATGGCCCAGAGCTGGAACCTGCTCGGCTTCGATGCCGCGCGCTACGACCCGATCGTCGAGGCGCCGGAGGCCTGAGCCGCCCGCCCTTCACGAAAGCGCAGAGCGCCTTGGAAGTCGGGGCTCTTGCCATAGGTGTCGCATCGTAAGCCTTCCGCGTGGACGGGAACACGGCGAGGTGCTTCTATCGGTGCGAACCGATGAGGCGTGGCGACCGGTTGCCGCCCCGCCTCACGGACGCCTTCGTCCCGCTGCTGGCCGCCGCTACGAGGTTTTAGGATCGCATGAGGCCCGTCACGCTGTTCTCCGTCGCGCTTGCCGGCCTCGTCTGCGCCGTCACGCCGGTCGGCGCGGCACCGCCCGGCGACAAGGCGCAGGGTCCGATGCAGGGGCAAGCCCAAGGGCCGCTTCAAGGGCAACCCCAAGGCCAGCCGCCGGCACTGCCCCAGGGACAACCGCCCTCCGCCGCCCCGCCCTCACAGGCGGCCCAAGCGCCGCGGTCGCAGGGCCAGGGCATGCGTGCCGCCGAGCGCCGACGGCGGATCTCCTACGCCGCCTGCAACCGCGAATCGCATCGCCGCAAGCTTTCGGGAGGCGCGCGCCGCCGGTTCCTCGTTCGCTGCCGCCTCGGTTACGAGCGGCGCCCGGCCTCGCAGCCGGCGCCCGTCCGTCGCCCTTGAGCCTTCGAGGCGACGCGTTCGTGCTCAAGCTGATCGTCTTCGATGTCGACGGCACACTCGTCGACAGCCAGCACCTGATCGTGGAAGCTCAGCGGCGTGCCTTTTCCGAGCACGGGCTCGAAGCGCCCGCGCGCAAGGAAGCGCTTTCCGTCGTCGGGCTGTCCCTGCCCGAAGCGTTTCGCCGTCTCGTCGGCGAGGCCGGGCCGATCGAGTCACTCTCGCACAGCTACCGCAAGGCGTTCCAGACGCTGCGCGTCGATCCGGATTACGAGGAGCCGCTGTTTCCGGGGATGGCCGAGCTGGTCGAGCGTCTGCATCGACGCGACGACATTCAACTCGGCATCGCCACGGGCAAGTCGCGCCGGGGCGTCGATCATCTTGTGGACAAACACGGCTGGGAGCGCTGGTTCGCCACGATCCAGACCGCCGACGACGCGCCGTCCAAGCCCGATCCGGCGATGCTGCTCCAGGCGATGGGCGAAGCCGGCGCCGAACCGTCGATGACAGTGATGATCGGCGACACCACCTACGACATGATGATGGCCCGGAGCGCGGGCGTGGCGGCCATCGGCGTCGGCTGGGGCTACCACACGCCCGGCGCGCTGTTCGGCGCCGGCGCGGTGACGGTGGTCGATACGGCAGCCTCCCTGAGCGACCTGTTCTCGGGTCCTCTCGACGGCTCGAAAGCCGGCCCGGTCTCGCCGCGCCTTGCCGCCTCGTAGAGAATTGCTCTTGGCCGCAGCGGACGACTCGCACGAGGCTGCGAGACATCCTATCTGCGAAGCATGAGCACTTCAGGCGACGACGTGACCCGCGATTGGCTCGGCGAGCCCGGCGGCGATGGACAACTCGATCCCATCCGAGCCGCCCGCGCGAGCACAGCACCGACGCTGCCCAAGCGCTTCTACGCGCAGGCCGGCGTCGCGGAGGCCGAGGGTGGCTTCCGCCTGGTGCTCGACGGGCGCGGCGCAAACACACCCGGCCGCCGGCCGCTCGTCGTCCCCGATCTCGGGCTCGGTGAAGCGCTCGCGGCGGAATGGACGGCACAGGAGACGGTGATCGATCCGCGCACGATGCCACTGACCCGGCTCGTCAACACGACCATCGACGGCGTCGTCGAGCGCCGCGCCGCAGTGGCAGAGGATCTCGGCGCCTTTGCCGGCACCGACCTCGTTGCCTACCGCGCCGGAACGCCGGACCGCCTCGTCGCTGAGCAGGCCGCCGCCTGGGATCCGCTGGTAGACTGGGCCGGTGAGGCGCTGGGTGCGCGGCTGTTCCTCGCTGAGGGAGTCATGCATGTGGAGCAGCCGGAGGATTCGGTGGCGGCGCTTCGCGCGGCGATCGACGCGGTCGACGACCCGTTCCGGCTGGCGGCGCTTCACGCTCTGACGACGCTGACTGGCTCCCTCGTGATCGCGCTGGCGGTGCTGCACCGGCGCCTGAGCGCGGACGAAGCCTGGGCGGCCGCCCATATCGACGAGAGCTATCAGGCGAGCATCTGGGGGCGCGACGCGGAGGCCGAGGCCCGTCTCGCCCACCGCCGGACCGAATTCGACGCGGCCGCACTCGTCGCCCAGCGCAGCCCCTGAGAGGCACCATACTTTTTCATTGGATGCGATCACTTGATGGGCAGGATGCCTTTCTTGGAGCAATGAGAAAGTAACCGTCTACCGAAACTCAAGTGTCGCTTCTCCGCACGATCGGTTCGCTTCGCGCAGGCTCCACTCTCGGTCTCGTCTGAGTTTCGAGACGAACGTGCCGATCCTTCGACGCGACACCCGGCAGGTCACCCTTATCACCGTCGCTGCCCTGCTCGTCCTGAGCAGCGCTACCTGCGCGCCCCGTCCGCACCGGTCGAGCCGACGCCGCTCGTCAACACGGGCGAGCCCGCGTCCGGCCGACGAGCCGGGCCCACATGAGGTGCATGCCATCGCCGAGCATTGGCCCAATGGACGCCCGCCGAGCCGTTTCCGAGTGCGGGAACGCGTGCTAAGGGCGATCGATCGATGCAAGGTCAAGCTCTTACGCTGTGATCTGCATTCAATAAACGATTTCGATCGTCAGGGAGTCTCGCCGGACCATGAAGGATATTCTCGAGAAGCTTGAAGAGCGCCGCGCGCAGGCCCGTCTCGGCGGCGGGGAAAAGCGGCTCGAGGCGCAGCACAAGCGCGGCAAGCTGACGGCGCGCGAGCGCATCGAACTGCTGCTCGACCACGGGTCGTTCGAGGAGTTCGACATGTTCGTCCAGCACCGCTCCACCGATTTCGGCATGGAGAAGCAGAAGATCTCCGGCGACGGCGTGGTGACCGGCTGGGGCACCGTGAACGGGCGCACCGTCTTCCTGTTCTCGAAGGACTTCACGGTGTTCGGCGGCTCGCTGTCCGAGGCGCACGCGGCCAAGATCGTCAAGGTTCAGGACATGGCGCTGAAGATGCGCGCGCCGATCATCGGCATTTTTGATGCCGGCGGCGCCCGCATCCAGGAGGGCGTGGCGGCGCTCGGCGGATACGGCGAGGTGTTCCGCCGCAACGTCGCCGCCTCCGGCGTGATCCCGCAGATCTCGGTCATCATGGGACCCTGCGCGGGTGGTGACGTCTACTCGCCGGCCATGACCGACTTCATCTTCATGGTGCGCGACACGAGCTACATGTTCGTGACCGGCCCGGACGTGGTGAAGACCGTGACCAACGAGGTCGTCACGGCGGAAGAACTCGGCGGCGCCAAAGTCCACACCTCGAAGTCGTCGATCGCCGACGGCTCGTTCGAGAACGACGTCGAGGCGATCCTGCAGATCCGCCGCCTGCTCGACTTCCTGCCCGCCAACAACATCGAGGGCGTGCCGGAGATCGAGAGCTTCGACGACGTCAACCGCCTCGACAAGTCGCTCGACACGCTGATCCCGGACAACCCGAACAAGCCCTACGACATGGGCGAGCTGATCCGCCGGGTGGTGGACGAAGGCGACTTCTTCGAGATCCAGGCAGCCTATGCCCGCAACATCATCACCGGCTTCGGCCGCGTCGAGGGTCGCACCGTCGGCTTCGTCGCCAACCAGCCGCTGGTTCTGGCCGGCGTGCTCGACTCGGATGCCTCGCGCAAGGCCGCCCGCTTCGTGCGCTTCTGCAACGCCTTCTCGATTCCGATCGTCACCTTCGTCGACGTGCCGGGCTTCCTGCCCGGAACGGCGCAGGAATATGGCGGTCTGATCAAGCACGGCGCGAAGCTGCTCTTCGCCTATTCTCAGGCGACGGTGCCGCTCGTGACCATCATCACGCGAAAAGCCTTCGGCGGCGCATACGACGTCATGGCCTCCAAGCATGTCGGCGCCGACCTGAATTACGCTTGGCCGACGGCGCAGATCGCGGTGATGGGCGCCAAGGGCGCGGTCGAGATCATTTTCCGCGCCGAGATCGGCGACGAGGCCAAGATCGCCGAGCGGACCAAGGAGTACGAGGACCGCTTCCTCTCGCCCTTCGTCGCGGCCGAGCGCGGCTATATCGACGAGGTGATCATGCCTCACTCCACCCGTAAGCGCATCGCGCGGGCGCTCGGGATGCTGCGCACGAAGGAGATGGAGCAGCCCTGGAAGAAGCACGACAACATCCCGCTCTGAGGCGGGCCTGCGAGAAGGCCGCCCAGGGGGCGGCCTTTTTCGTTCGATTACGGCGTGTGACGTCTCATACGATTTCCGGTCGATGGCTTCGCCTCGCGATGACGGAGGAGATGGGGCAGACCCGACCGGATCAGCCGGAAGCCGTATCACCCGAAATTCCCGGAACGGCTCGTGGCGAGTGTCGGCTTGCCGCCGCTCAAGCGCCGCTTGAGCCGCACCAGCGCCTCGCGCTGCAACTCGCTCGGGGCGGAATGGGCGGAGGCGACCTTCGTCAGCATGTCCACGAGCTGCATCCGCTCGGCCTCAGTCAGCTTGTCGCGAAGCAGCGGGAGCAGCGGGTCGGCCGCGAGGGAGAAGGGTCGGCGCTCCTGCGTGTAGCGCCAGGCCCGCTCGAAGGTCGCAGAGATCGTCTGGATCTCCAGCGGGTTCTCCATCAGCTCGAGGATGCGGGTCTTCTCGGAGGCCGTGATCGGGCTGCCGGTGCGCACGATTTGGATCATCAGGATTACGGCCGCGAGGCGCACGTCGTTCACCCGCTGCAGCGGCGTCCCGATGATGTTCTCGAATGCGGACTTCGCCTGGCGCTGGAGCCCCTTGGTGTCCTGATCGATCTCCTTGAGCTGCTTGACCGCGTAGTGGGCCCGCAGAAGCCAGAACAGAACGCTGGCAATGATGGCGGCAAAGATAATGAGAATCGGCAAAAGGCAGTCTCCGCGAACGCACAAATGATGCGAATCGCAGCGAACCGAACATGCTGATGCGCCAGCGTCAAATGCGTTCGGTGTCCCAGAACGCGATTTGAACGAGAATTCGAATTTCGTTGAAGTGGGCGTGGTGGGCGCGACAGGGATCGAACCTGTGACCCTTCGCGTGTGAAGCGAATGCTCTCCCGCTGAGCTACGCACCCAAGCCCCACTATGCCGCCTGCGGAGGACGGCACGGGCGTCGCCGTGGCGACGGAGGGCCGTATACGCCGAGGTTCGGCGCTCGGCAAGCGACTTCCGCACCGCCACGACAGAATCATGACGGCGAAAACGACCACAACCGATCGTGCGCTCGCGGCTTGCCGCTCCCAACCGAGTCGTCTAGGAGAGCGTACCGTACGGTACGGTACTGTTCGTTAGCCGGGACATGCAGGCAAGCGCCATCACCTTGGAAGAGCCTCCAACCGAGCGGCCCTCCCCGCGTCAGCAGGCCGTGCTGGACGCCGCACTGGCACTGATGGTCGATGGGCGCGATCCGCTCACCATGGATGCGGTGGCGCGCCGGGCAAGCTGCTCGAAGGAGACGCTCTACAAGTGGTTCGGCGACCGCGACGGCCTGCTCACGGCGACGGTGCGCTGGCAAGCCTCGCGGGTCCATGCGGGCCGCTACGAGGTCAGCGGGCTCGACGCCGATACCCTGCGGGACAACCTCCTCGACTTCGCCGAGAGCTGGCTCGCGGTGATCAGCAGCCGCACGTCGGTGGCGCTCAACCGCATCGCCATTGCCGAGGCCGGTTCGGCCAAGAGCAATCTCGGCGGCATCGTGCTGGCGAACGGGCGCTTCGCCATCGGCGAACGGGTGAAGCCGGTGCTGGAAGCCGGCCGCGCGGCGGGCCTTCTCGCCTTCGATGACAGCGAGGCGGCGTTCCGGACCTTCTTCGGTCTGGTTGGCCGCGATATCCAGATCAGACTTCTTCTCGGCGACGCGCTCGATCTTGACGCCGCCGGGATCCGGAGCGACGCGGCCCGAGCCGTCGAGCAGTTCCTGGCCCTCTACGGCCAGGCGAAACCCTGAACCGAAACGACTGATACGAAAGAGGACACAACCATGCGCGTCTATTACGATCGCGACGCCGACCTGAACCTGATCAAGGGCAAGAAGGTCGTCATCGTCGGCTACGGCTCCCAGGGCCATGCCCACGCGCTCAACCTGCGCGATTCGGGCGTGAAGGACATCGTCATCGCGCTCCGCGAAGGCTCGGCCACCGCCAAGAAGGCGGAGCACGAAGGCTTCAAGGTGATGAACGTCGCCGACGCCGCCAAGTGGGGCGACGTGGTGATGATGCTCACCCCCGACGAGCTGCAGGGTGACATCTACAAGGAGTCGCTCGAGGGCAACATGAAGCAGGGCGCCGCCCTCCTGTTCGCCCACGGCCTCAACGTGCACTTCAACCTGATCGAGCCGCGCAAGGACCTTGACGTGCTGATGGTCGCCCCGAAGGGCCCCGGCCACACCGTGCGCGGCGAGTACCTCAAGGGCGGCGGCGTGCCGACCCTGATCGCCATCGCCCAGGACGCCTCGGGCAACGCCCACGACCTCGGCCTCTCCTATGCTTCGGCCAATGGCGGCGGCCGCGCCGGCATCATCGAGACGACCTTCAAGGAAGAGTGCGAGACCGATCTGTTCGGTGAGCAGGCCGTGCTCTGCGGCGGCCTCGTCGAGCTGATCAAGGCCGGCTTCGAGACCCTGGTCGAGGCGGGCTACGCCCCCGAGATGGCCTATTTCGAGTGCCTGCACGAGGTGAAGCTGATCGTCGACCTCATCTACGAGGGCGGCATCGCCAACATGAACTACTCGATCTCGAACACCGCCGAGTACGGCGAGTACGTCACCGGCCCGCGCATCGTGACGCCGGAGACCAAGGCCGAGATGAAGCGCGTCCTCAACGACATCCAGTCGGGTATCTTCACCCGCAACTGGATGCTGGAGAACAAGGTCGGCCAGACCTCGTTCAAGGCCACCCGCGCCAAGCTCGCCGCTCACCCGATCGAGGAAGTCGGCGCCAAGCTGCGCGGCATGATGCCGTGG
>JAESFL010000133.1_pt1 | contig 73127 bp, 64 predicted proteins | sample 9269401 | NCBI WGS metagenome assembly JAESFL01 (sample SAMN14506025, study PRJNA617098) | algae metagenome | isolation source: Gloeocapsa sp. UFS-A4-WI-NPMV-4B04 and co-occurring heterotrophs from desert... | place: USA: Utah | collected 2006-10-01 | reverse complement strand
TGGCGCGGGGGATCCACCCGATCCCATCCCGAACTCGGAAGTGAAAACCCGCTGCGCGGATGGTACTGCCGGGGCCACCCGGTGGGAGAGTACGGCGCCGCCGGCCTTCTTTATGACCAACGCCCGCCCTGATCCTCGTGATCAGGGCGGGCGTTTGGCGTTTCCGAAGGTGTGCGGCGTAATGGCCGGATGCGGCGCGGGCGAGCTCGGAGCCCGGTGGCGGAGAAGGAGGCATGCGGCGAAGAGGCGAGCGGCGAAGAGGCGAGCGAATGAATTCGCGGCTACAACATCACGCTGTCCGCCTGCGCGGACACCACGGATGCCCTCGCCGGGAACGCTGCCGACCTGCACGGGGCGGCTGTGCGGCGGTGCAGTCCGCGCAGGCGGACTTCGTGAATTGCGAGCCGCGGTTTCAACCGCCTGGACGCAACGCCGGCCGTTCCGGCATCGACCCGGTCATCCGCCGGTCGTCGCTGGCTGTCCCCTGTAACCTGTCCCCTGTAACCCGCAGTTCCAACACGCCTTTCCCCGCAGCGTACCCCGCGAGTCCAACGCGAAACCATCCAAAGTGGGTCTCTGGTGACCCAATCAGCGCGAGCCGGGCGTGTTCGGCGCGCGAGGGGCCGCGAAATCGGTGCGGCATGGTTGCCCCATAGCCGTTCCCAACGTATACTGCTGGCAGCAACTGTCCTCAACTGTCATATGACCGGTCTCCATCCGCCCGCTCCTCTCCGGCAACAACAATGAGCGAAGCCCCGAGCTCGGACGTTCCGATCAGCGTTCTGATCTGCGACGACGAAGAGTTGCTGGTGAAGAGCTGTGGGCAGATCCTGTCCAGTGAAGGGTACACCGTCTTCACGGAAGGCCGCGGCAAGAACGCGCTGGACAACGTTCGCCGCCACCGGCCCGACATCGTGCTGACGGACCTGATGCTGCCCGACATGGACGGGCTGACGCTGCTCAAGGAAATCAAGAAGATGGCGCCGGAGACGCTGGTGGTGATGATCACCGGCTTCGCCACGGTGGACAGCAGCGTGGAGGCCATTCGCGCCGGCGCCTACGACTACATCCCCAAGCCGTTCACGGCCACGCAGCTGCGCATCCTCATCGGGCGCGCGGCGCAGCAGGTGCAGCTGGTGCGCGACAACGCCCACCTGCGCGACCAGCTCAAGAAGCACTACAGCTTCGAGAACATCATCGGCACCAGCGAGAGCATCCAGAAGGTGTTCTCGGTGGTGTCGCGCGTGGCGCCCACGGACGCCAGCGTGTTCATCTCCGGCGAGTCGGGCACGGGCAAGGAGCTCATCGCGCGGGCCATCCACGCCAACAGCCGGCGGTCGGGGCGCGCGTTCATGGCCATCAACTGCGCGGCGCTCCCCGACCACCTGCTGGAGAGCGAGCTGTTTGGCCACGAGAAGGGCTCGTTCACGGGCGCGGACCGGGAAAAGCGCGGGCTGCTGGAGGTGGCGTCGGGGGGCACGTTCTTCATGGACGAGATCACCGAGATGAGCATGGACCTCCAGGCCAAGCTCCTCCGCGTGATCCAGGAGCGCCGCATTCGCCGCGTGGGCGGCGACGCGGAGATCGCCATCGACGTGCGCTGGGTCTCGGCCACCAACCGCGACCCGGAGCAGGCGGTGCGCGACGGGGTGCTGCGGCAGGACCTGCTGTACCGGCTGAACGTGGTGCCCGTGCGCCTTCCGCCCCTGCGGCAGCGGCGCGAGGACATCCCGGCGCTCGCCACGCACTTTCTGCGGCGCTTCGGGACGGACTACGAGCGGGGCAACCTGCGGTTCAGCGCCGAGGCCCTGCGGGTGCTGAGCGACTACCACTGGCCCGGCAACGTGCGCGAGTTGCAGAACGTGACGGAGCGCATCACGTCCATGTGCCTGCCGGGACAGGAGATCGACACGGAGGACCTGCCGGAGGAGCTGACGATGCGGCCCACCAACGGCAACCGGCCCACCATCGCGTACTCGGCGGACCTGCCGTTCCACGACGCCAAGAACGACGCCATCACGCTGTTCGAGAAGGAGTACCTGCGCGACCTGCTGCGCCGGCACGGCGGCAACATCTCGCAGGCGGCGCGGACGGCCGGCATCGACCGCAAGACCATCCACCGCATGCTCGCCAAGTACGAGCTGGACGGCCGCGACACTGCTTGGTAGCCGTTCGTTCCCATCGCATTCAAGCCGGGGCCGCGTGATGCACGCGGCCCCGGCTTTTTGCCGTCCCCCTCGATCCATCGATCACCCCGGCAAACGCCGATCTTCGTCCCCAGAGACGTCCACGTGACGCGTCCGCATCCCGCATCCCGCATCCCGCTCCCGTCTCATCCTCCCCCGCGAGCCCTCCCCGCTGATATCAGATGCTGAAAAAGAATGGGCATACAGAGGAACAGAGCTAAACAGAGGAAGATGAATAACGATGCTGATTCTTGCTCCTCTGCCTGACTCTGTTCCTCTGTATTCCCAGGTGTCGGTTTTTCGGATTCCCGCTGAGACGGAAGCAAGTCGGGCTCGGGGTATCGTCATTCCATCCCGAATCCAACTGTTTCGCCGCCACTCGGACGCACCATGAACGCATCGGAGCAGCTTTCCATCATCGAAGGCATCCACCGCCAGGCCCGCCAGCGCGGCGTCCTGTTCCAGCAGACGGACGACGAGCTCCTGCACGGCCGCGTCATCCACCTGGAGGGGCGGCGGCTGGTGACCTTCGGCTCGTGCTCGTACCTGGGGCTGGAGTTCCACCCCGCGCTCGTCCAGGGGGTCACGGACGCCGTGCGGCGGTACGGCACGCAGTTCTCCCAGTCGCGCGGCTACGCGTCCGCGGCGCCGTACGGGGAACTGGAAGCAGGGCTTTCCCAGATCTTCGGCGGATACGCGCTGGCGACGCCCTCCACGACGCTGGGGCACCAGATGGTGCTGCCCACGCTGGCGACGGAGAAGGACGTCATCCTGGTGGACAACCAGGCGCACCGCAGCGTGCAGGTGGCCGCCACGCTCGTACGTGCTGGCGTTGAATCACGATGCCGGCGACCGCCTGCACGCCATCACCACGGCCGCGGGGCTCGGTCCGGCATCCAGCTGACACGCACGACCCGGAGTCGCGGATGAGTGATGGGCTGGCGTTCGACGCGTACCTCGCGCGGTGGGAGCTGGTCCCCGACGGTGCGCCCATCGACACGCCCCGCGCCTGCCTGCTCCCCGTGCGCCGCGATCGCGAGCCGGCCATGCTCAAGGTCGCCCAGGATGACGAGGAGCGCGCGGGGGCGCGGCTCATGGTATGGTGGGCCGGGGAGGGCGCGGCGCGCGTCCTGGCGCACGAGGGCGACGCCCTGCTGATGGAGCGCGCCACGGGCGGCCGGTCGCTCGCGGCGATGGCCCGCGCGGGGGAGGACGACGAGGCGAGCCGCATCCTCTGCGCGGCCGCGGCCGGGCTCCACGCGCCACGGGGTCGGCCGGCGCCGGAGTTCGTGCCGCTGGCGCGCTGGTTCCAGGCGCTGGAGCCCGCCGCCGCGGCGCACGGCGGCCTCCTGGCGCGCGCGTCCGCCGCCGCGCGCGACCTGCTGGCCGCACCCCGGGAGGTCACCGTGCTGCACGGAGACCTGCATCACGGAAACGTGCTGGACTTCGGCGCGCGCGGGTGGCTGGCGATCGACCCCAAGGGATTGATCGGCGAGCGCGCATTCGACTTCGCGAACCTGTTCCGCAACCCGGACCGGGAGACGGCGGCCGCGCCGGGGCGGCTGGCGCGTCAGGCGGACGTCGTCGCGGACGCGGCGGGGGTGGAGCGGGGGCGGCTGCTGCGGTGGGTGCTGGCGTACGCGGGGCTCTCCGCCGCGTGGTCGCTGGAGGACGGCGACGATCCCGGATCGGCGCTGGCCGTGGCCGAGATCGTGGCGGCCGAGCTGGGGCGGACGGAAGGGGGCGGCATCCCGGCGTGAGGGGGCCGCCCTCCCCGTCATCCCGTCACCACAGGGAGAAGAGGAGGAGCAGGAGCGAGAGGCCCATCGCCGCGATCGCCACGATGATGCCGGTGCGCGCCCGCTGGGAGCCGCGCAGGTAGGCAGGAATCCCGCAGGCCAGCGCGATCAGGCCGAACGGCAGCGGCCAGATGAAGATCGCGATGATGCCGCAGACCAGGGAGACGGTGCCCAGCGTCTCCGCGGCCTCGTCCTCCCGTTCCTGCCGCTCCCCGTGCGGATCGCGCGCGGGCGACCAGGTGGACGGGCCCGGGTGGACGTACTGGATGGGCCGGCGTCCCGCCACGTCCTGCCCCAGCGGCCGGCTGCACGATACGCAGCGGACGGCGCCGATCCGGTTCCACGTGCCGCAGACGCAGCGCAGGGGATCGGGCGGCTCCGGCGCGGGCGCGGGCTCCGGGGCGGGGACGACGGCGGTTGCGGGCGATGCGGACGGCTCCACGCGCGGCTCCGGGGGCGCGGCGCGGAGCGGGTGGCCGCACTGGGGGCAGAACGGCGCCTGGTCCGATACGCTGTGGCCGCAGGCGGGGCAGGGGACGAGGGGCATCGGCAGTGCGGTACGGCAGGAAGACGAGGCGTTTCGGCCCGGTTAGGCGGGGAGCAGCAGCGCGCGCACGGCGGCCTCCGGATCGTCCGCGCGCATGACGGCGCTGATGACGGCGACGCCGGCCGCGCCCGCCCGGATCACCGCCGGCGCGTTCCCGATCGCGATCCCGCCGATCCCCACGACGGGAATCCCTACGGCGGACGCGACCTGCGTGATTCGCCCCGTGCCGATGGTATCCCCCGCGTCCGCCTTGCTCCCCGTCGCGTACACCGGTCCCACGCCCACGTAGTCCGCGCCGTCCTCCTCCGCCTGCCGCGCCAGCGCCGTCGTCTCCGCCGAAACGCCGATCAGGAAGCCGGGGGGGACGATCCGCCGGGCGGCGGCCGCGGGAAGGTCGTCCTGGCCCACGTGCGCGCCGTCCGCGCCCACGGCCAGGGCCACGTCCACACGGTCGTTGATGAACAGCAGCGCGCCCGCGGCCCGCGTCTGCGCCAGCAGCGTCCGCGCGAGCGCCGCCATCTCCCGCGCGGGGGCGTCCTTCATCCGCAGCTGGATGGCCGGCGCGCCGCCCCGCAGCGCCGCCCGCACGACGTCCGCCACGCCGCGCCCCGCGCCGCAGTCCGGGTCCGTGACGACGATGAGCCGCAGCCGGTCGCGAAGCGCCGCGTTCACCGGCCGGCGGGGGCGGGCTGCCGCTGGCGCTGGGCGCGCATCTCCGCGCGGTAGCGGGCAACCTCGCGCAGGTGCTCGTTGTACGTGCGCGTGAACACGTGCGTGCCGTTGGCGCGCGCCACGAAGAAGATGAAGTCGTGCTCGGCCGGGTTCAGCGTGGCCTCTATGGCGCCGCGGCTGGGCGACGCGATGGGGCCCGGCGGCAGGCCGCGGTTGCGGTAGGTGTTGTACGGATCGTCCGCCGTCTCCTGGATGTGGCGGCGAAGCAGGCGCCGCTGGTGCTCGCCCAGCGCGTACTGCACGGTGGGATCCGCCTCCAGCCGCATGTTCCGCTTGAGCCGGTTGTGGTAGACGCGGGCGATGGTGGGCCGCTCGGACCACACCTTGGCCTCCTTTTCCACGATGGAGGCCAGCGTCACCACCTCGCGCTCGTTCATCCCCAGCGCCGCGGCCTTCTGGCGCATCTCCGGCGTCCACACGCGCCTGTACTGGGCCGTGAGCTCGCGGAGGATCACGTCCAGCCGTGCGCCCATGGGAAAGACGTACGTGGCGGGATACAGGTAGCCCTCCAGCGTGGGCCCGGGGACGCCGTACTTCTGCGCCTGGGCGGGATCCATCAGCCGCGACAGCACGGAATCCGCCGGCAGCCCCGTGGCCTGCGCCAGGCGCGGGGCGATGCGGCGCAGCTCCCATCCCTCCGGGATCACCAGGCGCGTCTTGACCACGTCGCCCGTGGTGAGCTTGCGGAGGATGACGTCGAACGACGCGCCGGGGCGCACCTCGTACACGCCGGGCTGCAGCTTGGCGCCCGCGCCCTTCATCCGCGTGTACGCCTTGAAGACGCCGGGCGAGCCGATGACGCCGCGCGCGTCCAGCGTATCCGCCACGGCCGACATCCCGCTCCCCCGCGGCACTGTGAAACGCACGGGGTCGCCCGCGCCGTCGCCCTTGCCGCATCCGGCGAGGAGAAGCGCGAGGAGAGGGAATAGGGAATAGGGAATAGGGAATAGCCTGCCCCGGCCAATGGGCTCGGTTCTCATTCCGAGTGCTCCTCCAAAGCCGCGCTGGCCACCTGATTCCGGCGCAGCGCCAGGAATCCCTCCAGGATCACGGCCGCGGCGCCCGCGTCGATGCGCTCCTTCTGCTCGCGTGCGCTCTTCTTGAGGCCCATGCCGCGGATGGAGCGCTCGGCGCGGACGGACGACAGGCGCTCGTCCATCCAGTGCACCGGCAGCCCCGTGCGCCGCGCCAGGTCGTCGCCAAAGCCGCGCACCTCCGCCGCCCACGCGCCCTCCTCGCCCGCCAGGTCCAGCGGCAGGCCGATGACCGCCTCGTCCGCCTCCTGCTGCTTGATCAGCTCGGCGATCTCGGGCCAGGGCGGGCGCTTGCCGGCGCGGCGGGTCAGCGTGGCGATGGGCGTCGCGATGGTGCGCGTGGGGTCGCTCACCGCCACGCCGATGCGCCGCTCGCCGTAGTCGAATGCAATCGTCCGGGACATCGCGTGCGTGAGTGCGTGAGTGCGTCAGTGCGGAAGTCAAAACTACGCGTCCCGCCCCGAACGGCAAACGGCCCGCGCGAAACGCGGGCCGCCGCTGTCTGTAACCCGTCCCCTGTAACCTGTAACCCGCCGTTGCAGTTGCAGGCTATTCCCTATTCCCTATTCCCTATTCCCTATTCCCTATTCCCTATTCCCTATTCCCTATTCCCTATTCCCTATTCCCTATTCCCTATTCCCTATTCCCTATTCCCTGCCGTTACCCCAGCCGGGACAGCGCGTCCTCCACCGACGCCCCCGTCCGCACCTGCTCGTACACCTGCCCCAGCACGTCGCCGCGGGCAAAGAGCAGGCGCGTGCGGTCCGCCGAGCCCGACGGTACCTCCATCACCGCCACGCCCGCGCCCGCCAGCCGCTCCAGCAGGGCGGAGAACAGGCCCGTGGACAGGTGCGCGCCGCGGGGGCCGCCGCCGGCCTCGCTCTCCACCCAGCGCGTCAGCTCGAGGACGCCCACGGCGGGGTGCAGGTCGCGGAACTCCAGCGTGCCCCAGCCGCGGTCCGCGAAGAACGTGGCCGCCGCGCGCCAGAACTCCGCCGGGTCCAGCGCGCTCCACTCCGCGCCGCTAAAGTCGCGCGACAGCCGCTCCTGCAGGCTGCCGTACACCTCCTCGCCCAGCTCGTAGCCGATCTGCCGCAGCACGTTCACGGCATCCATCGGCTCGCGGTCGCCCACCACGAAGCGGCGCACGGTGCCCAGCAGCCCCGCGGGCACCTGGAGAAAGCGTGGCGGGGCGGCGATGGTGGCGTTCATCAGAGCTCCAGGTGGAGTGTGGGGTCTTCCGCCGCGGCCTCGCCGGCGGCGGATTCATCGGCGGCGGCGGCAGCCTCGTCCGCGGCGGCAACCTCATTTTCGGAGGCAGCTTCCGCGGCGGCGGCCAGTACGGCGGGAAGGGCCAGCAGGTCGGCTTCCGTGAGCTGCGCCACGCCCAGCTCCTGCGCCTTTGCGAGCTTGGAGCCCGCGTCCGCGCCCACGACCAGGTAGTCCGTCTTCTTGGTGACGCTCCCCGTCACGCGCCCGCCCTGCTGCTGGATGAAGTCCTCCATCTGGGGGCGCGACAGGGTGGGATGCGTTCCCGTGATGACGAAGGCCTTGCCCGTGAACGGCCCCTGGGCCGGCTCAGAGCGCTCCTCCGTCATCCGGACGCCCGCGGCCGCCAGCTTGCCGACGACCTCCTGGTTGCGCGGCTCGGCCATCCAGGCGTGCAGCGCCTCGGCCATCGTGTGGCCGATGGTGTGCACGGCCTCGATCTCCTCCGTCGTGGCCGTCATCAGCCGCTCCATGCTGCCAAAGTGCCGGGCCAGCGTCTGCGCGGCGATCTCGCCCACGTGGCGCACGCCCAGGCCAAAGAGCACGCGCGCCAGCCCCTGCTGCTTGGACGTCTCGATCCCGGCCAGCAGGTTCTGCGCGGACTTGGCCTTGAAGCCCTCCAGCGTCAGCAGCTGCTCTTCCGTCAGCGTGTAGATGTCGCCCACGTCGTGCACCATCCCCCGCTCCAGCAGCGTGGCGATGGTCCGCTCGCCCAGGCCGCGGATGTCCATGGCGCCCCGGGAGACGAAGTGCGCCAGCCCCCAGTAGATGCGCGCCGGACAGGCGGAGTTGGGGCAGTACAGCATCGCCTCGCCCTCCGGCCGCTCCACGGGCGTCTGGCAGCTGGGGCAGACGGAAGGCATCTCGAAGGCCGCCTTGCGCTCCTGCCCTTCCTCCAGCACGGGCCCCACCACCTGGGGGATGACTTCGCCGGCGCGCTTGATGATGACCTTCTCGCCCGCACGGATGTCCTTGCGGCGGATGTCGTCCTCGTTGTGCAGCGTGGCCAGCTTCACCACCACCCCGCCCACCTCCACGGGCTCCAGCACGGCGTACGGATTCAGCGCGCCCGTGCGCCCCACGTTCAGCCGGATGTCCAGCAGCGTGGTGACGGCCAGGTCCGGCGCGTACTTGTAGGCGATGGCCCAGCGCGGGTCGCGCCCGCCCACGATCCCCAGCTCCTCGTGCAGGGAGAGGGGATTCACCTTGATCACCGCGCCGTCCACCTCGTAGTCCAGCGTGCTGCGCCGCCCCTCGAACTCCGTGACGAACGCCAGCACCTCGTCCAGGTCCGCGCAGGGCCGGGCGAGCGGGTTGACGGGGCATCCCCAGGCGCGGAGCGTCTCCAGCAGCTCCCACTGCGTGGCGTAGGGGAGCGGCTCGCGCCCCGCCTCCACGGCGTATGCAAAGAAGCGGAGGGGGCGCGACGCCGTGACGGAGGGGTCCAGCTGGCGCAGCGAGCCCGCGGCCGAGTTGCGGGGATTGGCGAAGGTGGCCTGCCCCTCCGCCGCGCGCCGCTGGTTCAGCTTCTCGAAGCCGGCCAGCGACATGTACACCTCGCCGCGGATCTCCATCCGCCGCGGGGGCGGGGGCCCGTCCGCGCGCAGGCGCAGGGGGATCTCCTTGATCGTCCGCAGGTTGCGCGTGACGTCCTCGCCGATGGTGCCGTTGCCCCGCGTGGCGCCCTTCACCAGCACGCCGTCCTCGTACGTCAGGGCGATGGCCAGCCCGTCGATCTTGGGCTCGGCCACGTAGCCGGACGTGCGCACCTCGTCGGCCAGGCGGGCGTTGCGCGTTTCCCACGCCCGCAGCTCGTCGTGGCCGAACGCGTTGTCCAGCGAGAGCATGGGGGCGATGTGCTCCGTCTTCTCCAGCCGGCTGGCGGGCTCGGCGCCCACGCGCTGGGTGGGGGAGTCGGGCGTGCGCAGCGCGGGGTCCGCCGCCTCCAGCTCCCGCAGCTCGCGGAACAGGCGGTCGTACTCCGCGTCGGAGAGGGTGGGCGCGTCCAGGACGTAGTACTCGTGGTTGGCGCGTTCCAGGGCCTCGCGCAGCTCTGCGGCGCGCGCGGCCCCGGCGGCCGGGGCGGGCGGGGTCATTCCGTGGCGGGGGAGACCTGGGAGGAACGGATTACCTGGTTGCGGCCGCCGTGCTTGGCCTGGTACAGCGCCTCGTCGGCCGCCTTGAGCAGCGCCTCGGGCGCATCCACGCCCGGGGCGGGGAACGAAGCCACGCCGCAGGAGACCGTCATCCGCACTTCCGTGGCGCCGTCGCGAAAGATGTGGCTTTCCACCGCGTGCCGCACCCGCTCGGCAAAGTGCTCGGCGGACTCCTCCTCCGTGCCGGGAAGGATGGCGATGAACTCCTCGCCGCCGTAGCGCCCCGGCATGTCGATCTCGCGGGCCGTTTCCTTGATGATCCGCGCCGTCTCGTACAGGATCACGTCCCCCGTGGGGTGCCCGTACGTGTCGTTGATGGACTTGAAGCGGTCCAGGTCCATCATGGCCACGGCGATGGGCTCGCCCGTGCGCGCGCTGCGCTCGAACTCGTCGTGCAGCAGCTGGTGCACGTGCCGGTGGTTGTACAGCTCCGTCAGGCCGTCCGTGATGGACAGCTTCTTGAGCCGCTTGTTGGCCAGCTCCAGCTCGCGGTTCTTCTGGTCCAGCTCGTCCTGCAGGAACTTGATGCGCAGCATGGCCCGCACCCGCGCCTCGAGCTCGCGGAAGTTGTAGGGCTTGCTGATGTAGTCGTCGGCGCCGCTCTCCAGCCCCTGCACCACGTCCTCGGCCTCGTTGAGCGCCGTGACCAGGATGATGGGGATGAAGGGGAGCGTCTCGTCGTCCTTGATGCGCCGCGCCACCTGGTGCCCGTCCAGGCCGGGCATCATCACGTCCAGCAGGATCAGGTGCGGAGGCTCTTCCTTGACGCGGTCCAGCGCCTCCTCGCCCGTGGCCGCCGTGACGATGGCGTAGCCGCGGCTGGAAAGGCGCGCGTCGAGGATCTCCACGTTGTCGGGAACGTCGTCCACCACCAGGATCCGGGTGGGGCCGCCGTCCGAGGCTTCCTGCACGGTCAAGCGTTGGCCTCCCGCCCGGAGCCGATGAACTTCTCCACCTCGGCCACCACGCGGCGCGGCTCGCAGGGCTTGGCCAGGTAGCCGTCGCATCCCACCTCCTGCGCCTTGGCCCGGTCCGTGGCCAGCGCGTGCGCCGTGAGGGCGATGATGGGAATGCTGCTGGTGGCCGGGTCGCCCTTGAGGATGCGCGTGGCCTCCCATCCGTCGATGATGGGGATGGAAATGTCCATCAGCACCAGGTCCGGATGGTCCTCGCGGGCCATGCGTACGCCGTCCTCGCCATTTCTGGCCTCGATCACCTGGTAGCCGAAGTGCTCGAGGATCGTGCGGTAGACGGTCCGGTTGTCCTCGTTGTCCTCAACGAGAAGGACCGTCTTGCTGGAGTCCGCCATCCGGATGTGCCTCCTGAACGTTGCGTCCCTGGCGCCCGCCGGCCCCGCCGTGTGGCGCGCCGCGGGCAGACGGTTAATAATACCCGGGCGGTTCCCCGGGGCAAGGCTGCCCGCCGCCGGGCGGTCCCGCGCGCGGGGTGGCATGCCCGTTGCCCGGCCGCCCACGTACCCGTATACACCGGACTTCCTGATGCGATACGAAGAGCAGTCGCGGCGCCTGAGCATCCTGGGCGGCTTTGCCCTGGGCATCGCCGCCGGCCTGGGCGCGGCGCTGCTGCTGTCCCCCCGCGGCCGCGGGGCCGCCACCTCGTCCGACGCCGTGCGGCGCGCCCGCGGCCTGCGCGCCCCCACGGGCCGGCGGCTGCACGTTTCCGCCGGCGGCGCCGCGGGGCGCATGGCGCGGAAGAAGTTTACGCTGTAGGCGGCGGTCGTGCCCGCGGCCCGGCTTCGGCCGGGGAAAACTGCGGGTTACAGGTTACAGGTTACAGGTTACAGGTTACAGGTTACAGGTTACAGGTTACAGGTTACAGGTTACAGGTTACAGGGGACAGGGACGGCCTGCACCATCCGTCCCCTGTCGCTTCGACGGACGGGCGGCGGGGATTTCCCGGCCGCTTTTCCTTTCGGCAACCCGCTTCCTCCCGGACGGATCGGCTGATGTCCATGCCCTCGCAGGACCTGGGACCGCTCTTTCGGCAGCAGTTCGCCGACCGGCGCTTCGTCGTGGTGAGCAACCGCGAGCCGTACGAGCACAGGTGGTCCGCGGAGGTGGGCGAGACCACCGTCAGCCGCCCCGCGGGCGGGCTCACCTCCGCGCTGGACCCGCTGCTGCAGGCCCTGGGCGGCATGTGGGTGGCGTGGGGAAGCGGCGAGGCCGACGCGGCCACGGTGGATTCCGACAACCGCGTGCAGGTGCCGCCGGAGGACCCCCGCTACACCCTGCGGCGCGTGTGGCTCACGCACCACGACATCCACCGCTACTACCTGGGCTACAGCAACCAGTTTCTCTGGCCCCTGTGCCACCTGCGGCCGGACCTGACCCGCGTGCGCGGCCGCTACTGGGAGCGCTACCGCCGCGTGAACCGCCGCTTCGCCGACGCGGTCCTCGAGGAGGTGCGCGGCAAGGAGGCCGCCGTGTGGATCCAGGACTACCACCTGGCCCTGGCGCCCCTGCTCATCCGCGCGCGCCGGCCGGACCTGACCCTGTCGCACTTCTGGCACATCCCGTTTCCCCCGTTCGACGTCTTTCGCCTGGCACCGCAGGCGGGCTACCTGCTGCGGGGGCTGCTGGCCAACGACCTGATGGGCTTTCACCTCCCCATGCACGCGGACAACTTCCTCCGCTGCGCCCGCCGCCTGGCCGGGGCGGAGGTGGACTGGGCGGCGCGCACGGCCACGCTGGACGGCCACACCTGCCACGTGGGCGCCTTTCCCATCTCCATCGACGTGGAGCAGTTCCGCGAGGCCGCCGTGGCCCCGGGGGTGGAAGAGCAGATGCAGCGCATCCGCGCCCGGTACGCGCCCCGCGGCGGGATGATCGGCATCGGCGTGGACCGGCTGGACTACAGCAAGGGGCTGCCGGAAAAGTTCAAGGCCCTGGAGTTCCTGTGGGACCGGTACCCGGAGTACCGCGAGCGCTTCACCTTCATCCAGGTGGCCGTCCCCAGCCGCAGCGACATCGAGGCCTACGACGACCTGTCGCAGAAGGTGGACCGGCAGGTGCGCGAGATCAACGAGCGCTTCGGCACGGCGGAATGGCGGCCCATCCACCTGGTCAAGCAGTCGCTGCCGGTGGAGCGCCTGGCCGTCCTGTACCGCCTGGCGGACGTGTGCATCATCAGCTCGCTGCAGGACGGGATGAACCTGGTGGCCAAGGAGTACGTGGCCAGCCAGGTGGACCAGAACGGCGTGCTGCTGCTGTCCGAGTTCGCCGGGGCCGCGGAGGAGATGGCCGACGCCCTCCTCATCAACCCGTACGATCCGGAAGGGTGCGCCCTTCGCATCCGCGACGCGCTCACCCTTCCCCCGCCGGAGCGCGCGGCGGCCATGGAGCGGCTGCAGGGCTCGCTCACCACCATCTACGACTGGCTGAACGACGTCTTCACGGCCTGGGGCGCCGTGGCCCGGGGCAGCGCGCCCGCCCAGCCCGCGTCCCCGACGGACGTGCCGGATCGGGAGGATGACGATCTGCTGGGCGGCGGCGACTTCGCGGACGCCGGCGAGCGCGCGACGGACCCCTGACGGCAGGGGAGGCGGATGCGAGACGGAGGGCGTGCAGGCCGGGCGAAGAAACGGCGCGAGGCAGAGTCCGCACGGTCGAAACGAGAGTTCGCGGAGGATGAAGACGGATCGGTTCTCTGCGAACTCCCTTTCGTTCTCCGCGAACCCAGCGTTGAAAACCTCGCGGGACCCGGCGCATGGGCGGAGCCTGTTTCGCGACGCACCGCTCGCACCCGGTCCCGTCCGCGCGGAACCAACGTTTCCCGGACCGTCGCTGTCCATGGCTGGGGCGGATCAGTCCGGCGGGCTCCAGCGGCCGTGGGGAACGCCTTCCGCGTCGAGCGTCCGGGCCAGGCGCTCCGCGTCGTCGGGCAGCGCCTCCAGGGCCAGGTTGCACCGCGCCCGGGCCGCCGGCGGGGCGGGGACGACCTCGGCGGGGATGCCGGCCTCGCGCGCCACCTCCTCGGCCCACAGCGCGTGGTGCGTGGTGTCGAAGGTGAAGAACGCCCCCGTCACGCGGCTCCGGGGCCGCGCGGTCCGGATGGCCCGTAAGGGCTGTGGCTTGCGCTGCTTAGGCTCATCGGTTACTGTTTGGTTAAACCTGCTGCATTTCGGAAAACCCTTGCGCGGCGGCCCCCTTGCCGCGCAACATCATTGGATGGCTTTGGCAGGCAAGCTTCGTACTTTGGCGGATGCCCCGGCAACCCGGCGCCCCGTCCCTGGCAATTACCCCGGGCAAGCTGGAGCGCACACGGCGTTCCGGCCTCTCGCTGTCCTGAACGCCGGCCGCCTGCCCACCGGCGCCGTAACGGCACCGGCTTGCGCGGCAAGCGTCATATTTTTACCCGTACGAACGTCTTAAGTAGGGCCGGTCGGTTCGGGACGGCCCCGCACTCCACTTTCAGCCCCTCGCCGCAGCAAAACGCGAGGGTCGATCGAACGCCCGTTCGGCACTGGGCCGGGCGGACGGGTTTCGGGGGACGCGCGCATCCATCGAGAAGCGACAGGAGCGGCGACAATCCGCATTCGCGGCCCGTGCGCGGGGGCGCGGAGTGTGGGCAAAAAAAAGAGAATCTGAAGTCGGTGCAGGCCAAGTTTTCGTCGGTCTCTATGCCAGAAGGTCGACGTTGAACCCGGAGAACGCAGGATGAAAACACTTCGTACGCTGCTTGTGGCGGCCCTCGCTGTGGCGCTCGCGCCCGTGGCGGCCCTCGCGCAAGGAGGCACCGTCCGCGGCCAGGTGACCGAGCAGGGCTCGGGCCAGGCGCTGCAGGGGGTGCAGGTCTCGGTGGTGGGCACCAACCTTACGGTGGTCACCAACCAGGAAGGACGCTTCGTCATCAACAACGTCGCGGCCGGCTCGCGCACCCTGCGCGCCGCCCGCATCGGCTTCACGGCCGCCACGCGCACGGTCACCGTGGGCGCGCAGCCGGCGGACGTCGCCTTCACGCTGTCGCCGGACGTGCTGGGCCTGGACGAGCTGGTGGTCATCGGCTACGGCCAGACCGAGCGGCGCAACGCGGCCGGCGGCGCCATCGCCTCCATCCGTCCCGCCGAGGTCGCGCAGGACCTGCCCACCCCGACCATCAGCGAGGTCCTCCAGGGCCGCGTGGCGGGCGTGCAGGTGTCGCAGAACTCGGGCACCCCGGGCTCGGCCATCTCGGTTCGCGTGCGCGGCGCCTCGTCGATCTCGGCGGGCAACGAGCCCCTGTACGTGATCGACGGCGTGCCGGCGCTCCAGGGTGACTTCTCGACCTCGTCCGGCGCGCTGGGCGGCCAGGGCATCGACGCCCTGGCGGACCTGAACCCCAACGAGATCGAGTCCATCGAGGTCCTGAAGGACGCCTCGGCGGCCGCGATCTACGGCTCGCGCGCCAGCAACGGCGTGGTGCTCATCACCACCCGCCGCGGCCGCTCGGCCGAGCGCCCGGAGATCCGCTTCAACGCGTGGTACGCCGACCAGCGCCCCTGGCGCATGCCGGAGTTCACCAACGCGGCGCAGTACCTGGAGCTGTACAACGAGGCGTGGGAGAACGACGGCTACCCCGAGTACTTCGCGGATTTCGGCCTGGACTTCCCGACCTACTTCGACTACCTGAACGACCCCGACTTCGGGCAGGCGGCGAACCTGGACACGTCCGGCGCCACCGACACCGACTGGCTGGACGAGGTGATCAACCCCGCCGGCATGGCCAGCCTGTTCGGCTCCATCAGCGGCGGCACGGAGCGCACGCGCTACTTCGTGAGCGGCAGCCGGCTGCAGCAGGACGGCATCGTGGCCCCGCAGGCCTACGAGCGCCTGAACGGCCGCCTGAACCTGGACTACTCGGTGTCCGACAAGCTGACGCTGGGCACCAGCATCGGCCTTACCCGCTCGGTCAACGACCGCGCGGCCTCGGACAACAACATCTACTCGCCCTTCGCCAACGCCATCGCGTCGGCGCCGATCGAGCCGGTGCGCGGTGAGGACGGCAAGTACTACCCGGGCGACATCTACGTGAACCCGGTGTACCTGCGCGAGAACCAGGCCGAGGAGCGCAGCCTTCGCGTGCTGGCCAACGCGTTCGCGAACTACCAGCTGAACGACTGGCTGAGCGCGCGCTTCAACACGGGCGTGGACCAGTACAACCTGCGTTCGTACCTGTACCAGACGCCGGACATTCCGCCGGGCGCCCCCAGCGGCTCGGGCACCACGGGCAACGCGTACGCCTCCAAGGTCCTGGCCGAGGGCACCCTGAACTGGGACGTGGACGTGAACGACGCCAACTCGTTCACGGGCGTGGTGGGCGCGAGCTACGAGGACAACGACACCGAGTTCAACTCCGTGTCGGGCTCGGGCTTCTCCACCAGCCAGTTCCGCTTCCTGAACTCGGCGGCCGTGATCTCGGGCGGCGGCGACGGACCCACGGAGTACAACCTGGGCTCGTTCTTCGGCCGCGCCACGCACACGTGGAACGACCGCATCACGACGACCCTGAACTTCCGCGCGGACGGCTCCACCCGCTTCGGCGAGGCCAACCGCTGGGGCTACTTCCCGTCGGCGTCGGTGCTGCTCCGTCCGGGCCTGAGCGCCCTGCCGGGCGGCGGGAGCACGTTCAGCGACCTTGCCCTGCGGGCCAGCTACGGCCTGACGGGCAACCAGGAGGGCCTGGGCAACTTCGCTTCGCTGGGCCTGTTCACGGGCGGCGCGGCGTACGGCGACCGGGGCGGCATCGCGCCGTCGCAGCTGCCCAACCCGAACCTGAGCTGGGAGAAGACCACGCAGCTCAACCTGGGCGGCGACCTGGGCCTGTTCGACGACCGCCTGGGCGTGAGCTTTGACTGGTACCGCAAGAACACGACGGACCTGCTGCTGGCCCGCCCGCTTCCCCGCGCCACCGGCTTCGCCGGCGTGACGGAGAACATCGGCGCCATGACCAACACGGGCATGGAGCTGGCCCTGCGCGCGCAGCTGGTGCGCAACTCGGCCCCCAACGGGCTGAGCTGGACGACGGAGTTCAACGTCAGCAGGAACCGCAACGAGGTCACGGAGCTGTACAACGACCAGCCCATCCCCCTGGGCCTGTCCAGCAGCGTGCGCATCGAGGAAGGCGAGGAGCTGGGCTTCTTCTACGGCTACGTGGCGGAGGGCCTGTTCCGCGACGGCGCGGAGATCTGCCAGACGCTGCGCGACGCCCAGGGCAACCCCCTGGAGACGAGCGCCCAGCGCAACACGCGCTGCGCCGGCGCCGGGCTTGCGTTCCAGAACGGCGCGACCACGCTGGGCGACGTCCGCTTCCGGGACATCAACGGGGACGGCATCATCAACGCGTCGGACCGCACCAAGATCGGCTCGCCGTGGCCCGACTTCCAGGGCGGCTGGAGCAACAACGTCCGCTTCCAGGGCCTGGACCTGACGGCGTTCTTCCAGTTCTCGCAGGGCAACGAGACGTTCAACGGCATGCGCTTCTACTACGACAACCCGTCGTCGGGCGACAACCTGCGGACGTACGTGCTGGACCGGTACTCGGCGGACAACCCGGACGGCAAGCACCCGCGCGTGACGATCGACGACAGCAACACCAACGCGCGCGCTTCGTCGCTCTTCGTGGAGGACGGCTCGTACGTCCGCCTGAAGAACGTGGTGCTCGGGTACACGCTGCCCGCGCGCATGTCGGGCGCCATCGGCTTCAACAGCCTGCGCGTGTACGCCCAGGGCCAGAACCTGGTCACCTGGACGGACTACTCGGGCTTTGACCCCGAAGTCAACTTCAGCGGGAACGACCCCGTTACCCGCGGCTACGACTTCTACACCCTTCCGCAGACGCGCACGATTTCGATCGGCGTCGACGTGGGCCTGTGAGAGGGAGGAATGAAATGATGAAGCTCAAGCACCTGGCACTCGGACTGTTCGCGGCGGCCTCCATGGCCGCCTGCGACGACCCGCTCAACACCGAGCCGCGGGCCAGCATCCCCTCGGAAGAAGCGCTCGACACCCCGGAGGAGCTCCGGGTGGCCGTCAACGGCCTGTACGACGCCTTCCAGGACAACGGCCGCGACTTCACCCGCAACCAGGCCATCTTCCCGGACCTGTACGCGGACAACGCGACCTTCTCGGGGACGTACGCGAGCGACCGCGAGGTCGTGAACAACAACGTCCTGCCCACCAACACGGCGGTCGCCGGCCTGTGGCGCTCGGCGTACGTCGGCATCGACCGCGCGAACAACGTGCTGGCGGCGCTGGAGACGGTGGAGGGACTGAGCGCGGCCGAGAAGGCGCAGCTCAAGGGCGAGGCCCACTTCGTCCGCGGCTACATGTACTTCATCCTGGCGCAGTGGTTTGGCGGTGTGCCCCTGGTAACGGAGCCCACCCTCAAGATCCCCACCCAGGAAGAGGTGCGCGTGGCCAAGAGCACGCAGGCCGCCACCTACGCCTTCGCGGAGACGGAGCTGCGCCTCGCGGCCTCCATGCTGGGCGAGGAGCCCTTCAACGGCCGCGCCTCGTGGGGCGCCGCCACGGCCCTGCTGTCGCGTCTGAACCTGGAGACGCGCGACTGGGCCGAGGCGGCCGCGTTCGCCACGGACGTCATCGACAGCGAGGAGTACACGCTCGCCGACGACTACGCCGGCATCTGGCGCAACAAGAACAGCTCGGAGTCCATCTTCGAGGTGCAGTACACGGTGAACGACGCCAACGCCCTGGCGTTCTGGCTCAACCCGCAGGGGCGCCAGTCGTTCTCGCCTTCGAACGGCCTGATCAACTCGTTCATGGGCGTGGGCGACACGGAGCGCTTCGACGCCACCATCTCGCGCGACAACGGGACGTACTTCAGCAAGTACAACCGCGTGGCCAGCGGTGACGACAACTTCGTCATGATCCGCCTGGGCGAGATGTACGCGAACCGCTCCGAGGCCGCCGCCCGCCTGGGCGACCTGGAGCAGGCGATCGACGACCTGAACGTGCTGCGCGAGCGCGCGGGGATCAGCCCCGTGGCCGCCACCGTTGACACGCAGGAAGAGGTGCTGCTGGCCAACCTGGCCGAGCGCCGCCGCGAGTTCGCGCTCGAGGGCTTCCGGTTCTTCGACCTGCGCCGGTTCCGCGACATCCCCGCGGTCAACACGGCCCTGTTCGGGACCCAGCAAGCCCCCACCAGCGGCATCTTCCGCTTCGGGGAGACGTTCCGCCTGCTGTTCCCGATCCCGCAGTCGGAGCTGGACAGCAACACCCTGCTCGTGCAGAACACCGGCTACTGATCGCGGCTCGCCGCGGTCGGCTTCCGGGCCGGACGAACGGAACGGCGCCCTCGAAAGGGGGCGCCGTTTCGCTTTCTGTATTCCAGTGCCCGGTAATACCAAATACGGAAAAAGATTCCACGCAGAGCAGCAGAGAGGCAGAGGAACAGAGAACTCCTCTGCGGCTGTGCCCCTCTGCTGCTCTGCGTGAAATCCGTAAATCAGTAAGACTTCAACAGCTCTGGTATAAAGCTCCTCCAAAGACATCCAGAGGAAACGAGGAGTCGCGAACGGGAGGAGCGAGAGAATTCGCGGCTACGACTTCATACCGCATCCTGGAATTCCGTGTGCATTCGGATCAGGATGGATCACGCGGAGACAAACGGAGAAGACGCGGAGAACTGATGGGGGTCTTTGCTTCTCGGCTTCCCACGCGCTGGCGCTGGACAAAAAACGGCGCCCTGGTGGCGATCCGCCACCGGTTCGGCGCATCCGGGACGCGGCGTTTCGCGACGTGGATCGCGGCGGTATCGTTGTCGGAGGCCGCCGCCGGACGCACGCGACCGCGCGCCGTCCGGTCCCCGGCCGGGTCCTTCTTCATCCGCATCACCCGTGATCCCTCCTCCCATGCCCGCCGAACCCGCCGATCCCCTCGATCCCGTCGATCCTCCCGCGCCCGTGGACGTCCTGCTGGGGCTGGGGGCCAACCTGGACGATCCCCTGGCGCAGCTGGCCCGCGCCGTGGAGCTGCTGGGGGCGCACGTGGAGGTGGAGGCCGTGTCCACCGTGTACCGCACGGAGCCGGTGGGGCACGCGGACCAGCCGGACTTTCTGAACCTGGTGGTGGCGGGGCGCACGGGGCTGGCGCCGGCGGAGCTGCTGGCGGCGGCGCAGGCGGTGGAGGCGGCGCTGGGGCGGCGGCGAAGCTTTCTGAACGCGCCGCGAACCATCGACGTGGACCTGCTGGCGTACGGCGACCGGGTGATGCGGACGCTGTCGCTGACGCTTCCCCATCCCCGGCTGCACCTGCGGGGATTCGTGCTGCATCCGCTGGCGGAGGTGGCGCCGGAGTGGCGGCATCCCGTGCTCGGACGCACGGCGCGGGAGTTGCTTTCGGCTGCTACGGCGCTGGAGCGCGTCGAACCCGTCGGCCCGCTCCCCCGGCTTGCCCCGGTGCGCCCGTCCGGCTAAGCTCCCCAGGCCCGGACGCGTCCCTTTTCGCAGGCACGCATGTCCCGGCCCCAGGACTTTACCGTCGGCGTAGAAGAAGAGTACCAGCTGCTGGACGCGCGCACGGGCGACCTGCGCAGCCGCGCGCGCTACGTGATCGCCGGCGACTGGGCCGACGCGCTCAAGGCGGAGATGCAGGAGCACACGGTGGAGGTGGAAACCCGCGTGTGCGAAGCAACGACCTGCATACGTGACGACCTGGCCCGGCTGCGCTTTACGGCGGCCGTGGCGGCGGAGTCGCAGGGGCTGCGCATCGCGGCCGCGGGGACGCACCCCGGCAGCCCGGCGGACGGGCACGACTTCAACCCCGCGCCCGTGTACCAGGAGCTGCGGGAGGAGTACCGCCGCCTGGCGGAGTCGCAGGCCATCTTCGGGATGCACGTGCACGTGGGCGTGCCCCGGGGAACGGACCGCGCCCGCGTGGCGAACGTCGTTCGCCTGCACCTGCCCGTGCTGCTGGCGCTCACGGCCTCGTCGCCCTACCTGGAGGGGCGCGACACGGGGCACGCGTCGTACCGCTCCGTGCTCTGGCGCCGCTGGCCCCGCACGGGTGCCCCGCCGCGCTTTCGCGACGACGCGGAGTACGCGGCCCTGGTGCGGTGGCTGGTGCAGTCGGGGCGCATCGACGGCCCCGGGCGCCTGTACTGGGACCTGCGCCCCCACCACGTCTATCCCACGGTGGAGATCCGCATCGCGGACTGCACGCCGCGGCTGGACGACGCCATCGCCGTGGCGGCCCTGGCCCGGTGCATCGTGGCGGGGACGGTGGAGGGGCTCCTGGAGGACACGCCGCTCCCGGATGCGCTGGTGCAGACGCTGCTGAGCGACAACGTGTGGCGGGCCAGCCGGTACGGCGACCAGGCGCTGCTGGCGGACATGGAATCGTCCGGGCCGCGCACCATCACGGCGGCGGACGCGGCGCTGCGGCTGGCGGAGCGGCTGGCGCCCCTGGCGGCCGATCTGGGCGAGGCGGAGTCGCTGGCGCACCTGCCCGTGCTGCTGGAGCGCGGCTGCGCGGCGGTGGCCGTCCGGCAGCGGGTGACGGAGATGGAGGGGGACCTGGGGCGCGTGGCGCTCTGGCTGGCGGACGAAACGGTGGCAGGTGCGGGAATGGACCGCCGCGCGCAGCTACGACTACAGGAAACCGTATGAGCACGCCCCACAGGGTGAAGGTTGCGCTTCCCGAGGCCAATTCCCGCGGGTACGAGGTGCTGGTGGGGAGCGGCCTGTTCACGAACCTGGCCTCGATCCTTTCCCGCTTCTGTCCCGCGCACCGCTACGCCGTGGTCACGGACGACCACGTGGCGGAGCTGTACGCCGTGCGCCTGTCGCGCATGCTGCACGGGGCCGGCTACCGCACGGACGTCTTCGCCTTTACCTCCGGCGAGGAGCAGAAGAACCGCGAGACGTGGGCGCTGGTGAGCGACGCCATGCTGGAGGCGGGGTGCGGGCGCGACACGGCCCTCATCGCCTTTGGCGGCGGCGTGCCGGGCGACCTGGGCGGCTTCGTGGCGGCCACCTACATGCGCGGCCTGCCCCTGGTGCAGGTGCCCACGTCGCTGCTGGCCATGATCGACGCGTCCGTGGGCGGCAAGACGGGGGTGGACACGGCGGGAGGCAAGAACCTGGTGGGCGCGTTCCACCAGCCGCACTGCGTGATCATCGACCCGGAGCTGCTGCAGACGCTGCCGGACGTGCATCTGCGCGCGGGGCTGGCGGAGGCGGTCAAGCACGGCGCCATCGCCGACGCGGAGTACCTGGACTGGATCGAGCAGGACGCCGAGCAGCTGCTGGCGGGCGATCCGCAGTCGCTGGCCCGCCTCATCGTGCGCTCGGTGGAGATCAAGGCCGAGATCGTGGCGCGCGACGAAAAGGAGAGCGGGCCCCGCAAGCTGCTGAACTTTGGCCACACCATCGCGCACGCCATCGAGGGGCTGAGCGGCTACTCCATGCTGCACGGCGAGGCGGTGGCCGTGGGGATGGTGGAGGAGGCGCGCATCGGCGAGCGCTCGGGGGTCACGGCTACGGGCACGTCCGCGCGCCTGCGCCGGGTGCTCTCGCGGCTGGGGCTGCCCACGTCGCTCCCCATCGACTTCTCGGCGGACGAGGTGATCGACTGGACGCGCACGGACAAGAAGGCGCGCAACGGGCGGGTGGAGTACGCGCTCATCCAGGACATCGGCACGCCGGTGGCCGCGCGCGAAGGGCGCTGGGGACACCCCGTGGCGGACGAGACCGTGGCGGAGGTGCTGGCGGGGGCGGGGGGGAACCGGTAGGAACGGCGGGCGGAGGGCGGGACGGATCGGAAGAGATTCGTCGCACCGGCGGAGATCGCGCGGCGCCCCCACCGCTCGCTCAGGCTCGCACCTCCCCCAAAAAACCCTGGGGGAGGTTAACGGCGGGAGCCGGTGACGGGCGGAGTACCGTGCCCATCTCTGCTTCCGGGCTGATGCCGGGGGAGGGTCCGTCCGCAGCGCTGGGGTCGATCGGGGGGGACCGTAGATCCTTCGGTCGGCGCCGGAGGGGGCGGCACGGGAGGGATCGGGCGGCGACTCCCTCAGGAAGTCGACAGTGAGACGCTTGCTTCCCCGGGGAGCCAGGGCAGGAAGGCGGGCGCGGGGCGTCCGAATCGATCGCATCGAACGTTCAACTGACCGGTCAGGAGTTCGCTCCGGGCCGGCTTTCTCGCAATCAGGGCCCACGTGGCGGACGAGCAGAAGCAAGGCGCGCGGCACGCGCCCAAGCACCGGGTGGAGTACGCACTCGCACGCACGCTGGAAGGTGCCGTCTCCGGGCTGCCGGAGGGCGCGGCGGACGCGTTCGGGCGGCGGCTGGGGGCGGGGGTGCACCGGCTGGGCATCCGCCGCAAGACGGTGGAGGACAACCTGCGCCTGGCCTTTCCCGACGCGTCGGAGGCGTGGCGGGCGGACGTGTGCCGGCGCGCGTACCAGCACCTGGGGCGCGAGGCGGCCGCCATGCTGCGCCTGGCCAAGCTCGACAAGCAGGCCGTCATCGACCGCACGGTGCCGCGCGGATGGGACGAGATGGAGGGCGCGCTGGCGGAAGGAAAGGGGTGCATCCTGGTGACCGGCCACTATGGCAACTGGGAGATCGCCGCCGCCGCCGTGGCCGCGCGCGGGGTGCCCATCTCGGCCATCGTGCGGCGCCAGGGCAACCTGCTGGTGGACCAGCGGCTGGACGAGACGCGCCGCCGGCTGGGGGTGGAGACCATCATCCAGCGCGACGCGCCCCGCGCCGTGCCGCGGGCCCTGCGCCGGAACGGCGTCGTGGGGATCGTGGGCGACCAGGACGCGCGCAAGGCCGGGGTGTTCGTCCCCTTCTTCGGCCGGCCGGCGTCCACGCACCGGGGGCCGGCGCTGTTCGCCATCCGTTTTGGCGCGCCCGTGTTCGCGTGCGTGGCGCGGCGGCTTCCGGGCGCGGGGGTGCGCTACGAGGTGTCGGGGACGCGCGTGCCCGTCCCCCGGACGGGGGACCTGGAGGCGGACATCCAGGTGCTCACGGCGGAGCTGACGGCCCGGCTGGAGGCCAGCATCCGCGAGGCGCCGGAGCAGTACTTCTGGTTCCACCGCCGCTGGAAGAGCAAGCCGCCATCGGAACCGGGAACGGCGGAACAGGGTATCCCCGGACCGGACGGCGGGCCCGCCGTCAGCGACGCGGACGAGGACGGGGCGTGATCTACATCTGCATTCCGGCGCTGAACGAGGCGCCGACCGTGGGGGTCCTGCTGTGGCGGATCCGCCAGGTCATGGCCGAGTTCCGCCGCGACTACCACCTCATCGTGCTGGACGACGGCTCCACCGACGCCACGGCGGAGGTGCTGGGCCCGTACGAGAGGGTGCTTCCCCTGACGCTCCTGCGCAACGAGCGGACGGGCGGATACGCGGCCGCCCTGGAGCGGCTGCTGCGCGAGACCGTCGCCCGCTCCACGCATCCCAAGCGCGACATCGCCGTGGTCCTGCAGGCCGACTTCACGGAGCCGCCGGAGGAGATCCCGGCCCTGGTGAAGAAGCTGGAGGGCGGGGCGGACGTGGTGGGATCGGCCGTGGCGGGGACGGACACGGAGCTGCCCCGCGGGCTGCGCTGGTCGCGCCGGGGGCTGCCCTGGCTGCTGGGCCGCGCGGCGCTCCCCAGGGAGGGCGGCGACCCCATGTCCGGATTTCGCGCGTACCGGGTGCACGTCCTGAAGCGCGCCATGCAGGACCGCGAGGGCGCGCCGCTGCTCACGCGGCAGGGGTGGGCGGCCAACGCGGAGCTGCTGATGGCCGTGGCGCCGCACACGCGCCGCGCGGACCAGTCGGCCGTGCAGCTGAAGTACATGCGGCGGGACCGCGAAACGCGCTTCGACGCCTGGCCCACGCTCAAGGAGACGTGGGAGCTGGTGCGGCGGGCGCCCCGGCGCGTGGCGCGTTCCGTGGCCGCCGAGCCCGCGCCGGCACCCGCGGCCGCCGCTGTTTCTGCCCCGGCCGCGCCGAGGACGGACGGGCCGCGCACCGAAGGCACGCCGCGGATTGAGCGGCCCCGGACGGACGCGCCGCGGGCACGGACGGAGGGGCCCCCGGAGGATGGGCCGCGGCCCGAGCGGACCCGGACGGACGCGCCGCGGGCACGGACGGAGGGACCGCGGGCGGACGGCCCGCGGGCCCGGAAGGCCGCGCCGCCGCCGGCGGAGATGGAGACGGACGTGGAGGAGATCGGGGTGGAGGAGATCGGGGCGGAGGGGATGGAGGATGCAGCGGCGCCGCGGGCAGGACGCAGGCGGCCGCAGCGGAGAAATCGAAAGCGAGGCAGGCGTGAAGGGAATAAAGACGATCAGCCGGAGTAGGCTCGTCCTGGCGCTGGCGGCGGCCCTGCTGGGGGCCGGCGCGTCCGGCGCCGGGACGGCGGATGCGCAGCAGGCGCGCCGCACGCCGTTCTCCGCGGGGGAGCAGGCCACCTACCAGGTAAAGCTGGGGGGCATCTCCGTGGGCAGCGGCAGCCTGTCGGTGACGGGGATCCAGACGATCGGGGGGGAGCAGACGTTCCACACGGTGATGACGCTGCGGGGCGGCAACGCGCTCGTGCGGGTGAACGACCGGTTCGAGTCGTGGATCGACACGGACGGGCTGTTCTCGCGCCGGTTCCACCAGAACCAGCACGAGGCGCGCTTTCGCCGCAACCGCACGTACGACTTCAATCCCGAGGCGCGCACGTTCCGCCGGGAGAACGGGCAGACGGGGACCATCCCCACCAGCCAGCCGCTGGACGACCTGTCGTTCATCTACTACGCGCGCACGCTGCCGCTGGACCCCGGCGCCACGTACTCGCTGCCGCGCTACTTCAAGGCGGACGGCAATCCCGTGGTGCTCCAGGTGCTGCGCCGCGAGACCATCACCGTGCCGGCGGGGCGGTTCCGCACCATCGTCGTGCGGCCGGTGATCCAGTCGGACGGGCTGTTTGGCGAGGGCGGGCGCGCGGAGGTGTACTTTTCCGACGACGCGCACCGCATTCCCGTGCTCATCCGCAGCCGCATCCCCGTGGTGGGCTCGCTGACCATGCACATGCGCACGTTCCGCCCGGGGAGCTGAACACGCGGCCCCACGCGGAGTACATATCAAGGAAGGGCGCGGAGCGAACCGGTTCCGCGCCCTTTCTCGTATCCCGCGGGCCGGCTCGCACGGAAGGCTCACGCGGAGCCGCGGAGGGAAGCGCGCGGAGGCGAAATCTCGTGATCCATCGAACGCGAGGCATGCGAAACATGGGATCGATGAACATCAGCCGGAGCAGGCTCATGCTGGCCCTGGCCGCGGCGTTGCTGGCGGGGGGCGTGTCCCGCGCGGACGCGGCGGATGCGCAGCCCCCCGCCCGCCTGCCGTTCGCGGCCGGCGAGCACGCGACGTACCAGGTAAAGCTGGGCGTCTTTACGGTGGGCAGCGGCAGCCTTTCCGTGGTGGGGATGGAGCGGGTGCAGGGGCAGCAGACGTTCCACGCGGTGATGACGCTGCGGGGCGGCAACGCACTGGTCCGCGTGAACGACCGCTACGAGTCGTGGATCGACACGGACGGGCTGTTCTCGCGCCGTTTTCACCAGAACCTGCACGAGGGGCGCTTCCGGCGGAACCGCACGTACGACTTCGATCCGGAGGCGCGCACGTTCCGCCGCGAGAACGCGGACACGGGCACCCTGCCCACGAGCGAGCCGCTGGACGACCTGTCGTTCCTGTACTTTGCCCGCACGCTGCCGCTGGAGGTGGGCGCCACCTACACGCTGCGGCGCTACTTCAAGGCGGACGGCAATCCCGTGGTGCTCCAGGTGCTGCGCCGCGAGACGATCTCCGTGCCCGCGGGGCGGTTCCGCACCATCGTCGTGCGGCCGATCATCCAGACGGACGGCCTGTTCAGCGAGGGCGGGCGCGCGGAGGTGTACTTTTCCGACGACGCGCACCGCATCCCCGTGCTCATCCGCAGCCAGGGCGTCGCGCTGGGCGGGGACCTGACCATGCGCCTGCGGACGTTCCGGCCGGGGAACTGAACGGGCCGGGGCTCACGCGGAGACGCGGAGGACCCGGATGCACGGGGGGAGAAGGCGGAGCGCGACCCGGGACGCGTGGGAGCGGACGAGGTCGCGGCTCTAGCCGGAGCGAATGAATTCGCGGCTACAACATCACGCTGTCGGCCTGCGCCGACACCACCGCGGGCGGGGGATGTGGCGCGGGGGGCGGGGAACGCGCATCTTCGGAGGCGTCACGGCAGGATCTCCCGAACCCTCGCGCCGACTCACGTGAACGACGGCAACAGCAACGACAACGGGTCCGCGGCGGGGAAGATCCCCGAGGCGGACCTTTCGCGCGTGCGCACCGTGCCCGTGGGCGGGCGGCCCAACAAGGTGCTCGCGGAGCAGTTTGCCGCGCCGCCGCCGGACGATCCCGCCGCGCGCTCGTTCGGCGCGTTCGTCCAGTCGCTGCCGCGCATCCTGCAGGCGGAGTCGTTCCTGGCCGTGGTGGACGCCATCGCGTCGGCGGTGGAGCGGCGGCGGACGGTGCTGTGGATGCTGGGCGGCCACGTGGTCAAGACGGGGCTCGCGCCCGTGCTCATCGACCTCATGCGGCGCGGGGCCATCACGCACGTGGCCAGCAACGGCTCGGCCGGGGTGCACGACTACGAGATGGCGCGCTGGGGCGGCACCAGCGAGGACGTGGAGGCCGGCCTGGCCGACGGCAGCTTCGGGATGGCGGACGAGACGGGGCGCGACATGAACCGCGCCTTCAGCCGGGGGATGCGCGAGGGGTGGGGGATGGGCGAGTCGCTGGCCCGCGACCTGGGCGAGCGCGGCGACCTGGCGTACCCCGACCTTTCGCTGCTGCTGCAGTCGCACCGCCTGGGCGTGCAGTACACGCTGCACCCGGCGCTGGGGGCGGAGATCATCCACCAGCACCCCGCCGCGGACGGCGCCGCCATCGGCGACACGGGGCACCGCGACTTCCGGCGCCTGTCCGCGGCCCTCGCGGGGCTGGACGACGGCGGCGTGGTGATGAACGTGGGTTCGGCGGTGGTGATGCCGGAGGTGTTCCTCAAGGCGCTCACCGTCGCGCGCAACCTGAACGGCGGCGCGCCCCGCGGGTTCACGGCCTGCGACCTGGACATGCAGCGCCACTACCGGCCGCGCGTGAACGTCGTGGAGCGCCCCACGCGCTCGGGCGGCGGCCGCGGCTACTCGCTGACGGGCCACCACGAGATCATGGTGCCGCTGCTGGCGTGGGCGGTGGCGGAGCGGCTGGGGGCGGGAGGCAAAGAGGTGGAGTAGCCCCTCCTCCCAGGCGAGGCTCCCTCCTGAGCGAATGAATTCGCCGCGACAACTGCGGAAAGCCTCACAAACTGCGTGAGGCTTCAACCGCCGAAACATCGCCCCGGTGCACACGAAGCCGCCCGTGCACGGGGCAGTCCGCGAAGGCGGACTTCGCGAATTTCCAGCGGCGAATTCATTCGCTCCGGACGAGAGGCTGCCGAACCGCGCGGATTCATCCCCTCGGATCGTCCCTGCCGACTCGCCCCGACCTCATCCCCTCCGATCGTTCCTGCCCACCCGCTCGGGAACCTCGGGCGCGCTGATCGTCCCGGCCGGCGCGGCTTCGTCCCCGCTCCGGCCATCCGCCTCCGCGCCGACGATCTGCCGTCGGCGGACGGCATCCAGGAAATTCACCACGGCGCTGTTGAACCCCTCCGCCTCGTCGTAGATGAGCGCGTGGGCGGCGTTGGGGATGATGCGCAGCTGGGCGTGGCCGATGGTCTCGGCGATGGCCCCGGCGAAGTGCGTGGGCACCACGGGATCGCGCTCGCCCACCATCACCATGGCGGGCGCCTCTACCCCGCGCGCGGCGGCGAACGCGTCGTGGCGCTTGCCGGCCATCCACGTGCGCGTCCAGCGGAAGGGGCCCGCCCGCAGGTACGCATCCATGATGATGGGAACCAGCGACGGCGGCTCGCGCGGGATGTCGCGCAGAAAGCCGATTGCCTCGCGCAGCAGCCGCTTCTTGCGCCGGTCGCCCGTGGGCGCGGCCAGGATGAGCGCGCTCACGCGGGCCGGCTCCGTGCACGCCAGCTCCAGCACCGTCTGGCAGCTGAGCGAGTGGCCCAGGTACGCCGCCGGCCCCAGGCGCATGGCCTCGGCGAAAACGGACACGGCGTACGCCTGCTGCACGATGCTGAGCCCCGCGCGCGGCCCTTCCGTCCGCCCGAAGCCGGGAAGGTCCGGCGCCAGCACGCGGTACCCGGCCGCGGCGATCCAGGCGCCGTTGCGCACCCAGTAGTCCGTGGAGCACCCCAGCCCGTGCACCAGCACCAGCGGCGGCCCCTCGCCAGCGTCGCGGTAGCGCAGGTTCCAGCCGCCGGCAGCCACGCGGTGCGTCACGGCCCACTGCGCGGCGGCGGCACCCAGCCGTTCGGCGTGCGTGCTCACGGGCGGGCCTCCGTCGAAGAGGCGGCCCACCTGCACGGGCGAGTAGATTCCCCGGTCGCGCGCGGAGGACGTGCACGGGCGGGGATCCGCCGGGCGCTCCCTCGGAATGACATCGTGTCGCGGTTTGATCCAGGGGACGGAGAGCCGGGGCAGCGCGTCACTCGCCCACCTCGTTGCCCGCCAGGAAGCTGAGGATGGACTGGTTGAACTCCTCGGGCGCGTCCACCATGGGGTTGTGGTAGGCGCCGCGCAGCACCAGCAAGCGCGAATCGGGGATCAGGTGACGCATCTGCTCGCCGTGGGAAAGCGGAATGATGGTGTCGCGCTCGCCCCACAGCAGCAGCGTGGGCACGCGAAGGTCGGCAAGCAGCGGACGCACGTCGTCGCGCAGGATGTTGCGCAGGGCCAGCATCACGGTCCACGGCCCGGCGGAGAGCGCATCGCCCAGGATCACCGGGAGGAACGTGGGATCGCCCCACTGCCGCGGGGGAAGCACTTCGTACGCGAACCGCATCACGTGGCGCGGCGTGAGGGGGCGCGGCAGCCCGGCGGAATCCACCAGCACCAGCCGCTTGATGCGCTCCGGCTCCCGCGACGCCAGGTGGATGGCCACCTGCCCGCCCATGGAGTGCCCCACCAGGAACGCGGGGCCCTCGGCCGCGAAGCTGAGCCACTGGCCCAGCACGTGGGCCACGCCCGGCACGTCCGGCAGCAGCCCCAGCCCCACCCGGCTGCGCCCGAAGCCGATCAGGTCGGGGATGAGGACGCGATGTTTCGATGCCAGCGCGCGGATGTTGCGGGCCCACCAGCGCGAGGAACCGGACAGCCCGTGCACCAGCGCGACGGCGTCGTCGCCCTCGCCGGCCTCGGCCCAGTGGATGCGATAGGGGCCCATGTCCGCCTGGTGCGTGCGCAGCTCCAGGTCGCGCCAGCGCACGTGGCGGCCGGGGCGGGCGCGGATCGCTTCGGAAAGGCTCGTGGGGGGCACAAATCCGCCGTTCGGGGTATCATACCGTGTGCGGCGCGTGCCGCACGGGAATCACCGATCGTAACAGACGCGCAATCCCCGGACCGGCTGGTTCGGCCCTGGTTTCGCCGGGGCCGGAAAATCGCTATACTTCCGGGCTGAAAGCAAACGCAAATCTCCGCGCCCTCCGAGGAGGGACGGTTCACCGACCAGGGAGGCCTCTTGAGCCGAAACCGAGACCGCAATCGCCCCAGCGCCGCACCCAGCCGCCCCACGGCCCTGGACGAGGCGCGCAACGACTTGTTTGGCCACATCCACCGCTGCGGCGTCATGCAGGCGACGCGCGAGCAGCAGGCGGAGTGGATGAAGGATACGGTCGAGTTCCTCGCCGAGCGCCACACGGGGCTCAAGGAGCGCGACCTGAAGGAGCTGGAGAGCATCGGCCTGCGCTTCTGCAGCCCGGTGATCGCCAACGCCGGCGCAGCGTCCGCGCCGGAAGCCGGGGTGGAGCAGGAATCCGCCGCGGCGTAACGGGCACGGCCGGCGGCGCGGGGGAGGCGGTACCATCCGCCTCCCGGATCGCCGCCGGCTGCCCGGACCGCGGCCCGGAGCGCCCCCCCGGACGCGGAACAACTGAATCCATCCATGGATCCCGACCCCGGTAGTTTCTCTCTCTTCACCATCCTAGGGCTGGTCGCCGCCAACGCGTTCCTGGTGGCCGCCGAGTTCGCCCTCATCGCCGTTCGCCGCATCCGCATCGAGCAGTCCGTCCGACGGGGCGACGTGCACGCCGCGCGCGTGCTTCCCGCGCTGGACCGGCTGGAGGAGCTGGTGTTCGCCGCCCAGGTGGCGCGCTCGCTGGCCTCCGTGTCGCTGGGCTGGCAGGCCGTGCTGATGGCCCGCGCGTTCCTGGTGCCCGTCATGGGCCCCGGCGACGTGCGCCTGATGGGGCTGCAGATCGGCTCCACGATGTCCGTCGCCATCTTTCTCGCGCTCTTCTTCGTGGCGCTGCTGCACGCCACGCTGGGGCAGCAGGTGCCCAAGCTGGTGGCCGTGCACCGCGCGGAGTGGATCACGGCGCACCTGGCCGTGCCGCCCCTGCGGGCGCTGTCGTGGGTGCTCACGCCGCTCACCTGGCCGCTGAACTTCGTGGTGCGCGGGGTGGTGCGGCTGTTCGGCGTGCACTCCACGGGCTTCAACCCCCTCATCCAGACGCCCGAAGAGCTGCGCCTGCTGATGACGCAGCCGTCGGACAACGGGGGCGGCGCCGACATCGAGGACGACGAGCGCGAGATGCTGCGCGGCGTGTTCGAGATCAGCGAGACGGTGGTGCGCGAGGTGATGACGCCCCGCACGGAGATGGTGGCCGTGTCGGTGGAGGTGTCGCTGGCGCAGCTGCTGGAGGTGGCCACGGTGGAGGGGCATTCCCGCATCCCCGTGTTCGAGGGGACGATCGATTCCGTGCTGGGGGTGGTGCTCACCAAGGACCTGCTGCGGGTGCTGCACGAGCGCGCCGGCGTGGACGGCCCGTTCGACGTGCGGACCATCCTGCGCCCGGCCTACTTCGTCCCCGACACCAAGCCGGTGGACGAGCTGCTGAGCGAGCTGCGGCGGCAGGCGGTGCACATGGCCATCGTGCTGGACGAGTTCGGCGGCACGTACGGCATCGTGACGCTGGAGGACCTGCTGGAGGAGATCGTCGGCGAGATCAACGACGAGTTCGACGAGGTGGAGCCGGACTTCGCGCCCACCCCGGAGGGCGACATGCTCATCGACGCGGGCGTGCTCATCTCGGACTTCAACGAGCGCTTTGGGCTGCGGATTCCGGAGGAGGAGTTCGACACCATCGGCGGATACGTCTTCGGGACGCTGGGGCGGGTGCCGGAGGTGGGGGATTCGGTGCCGGTGATGGGATTCGGGGGGGAGATGGAGCTGCGCGTGGAGTCCACGGACGAGCGCCGCGTGAGCCGCCTGCGCCTCACGAGCCCCACGCCGGTGCCGCAGGACATCGAGTAGCCGCTCCGGGCTCCGTCGCGGGCAGCCGACAGGCAGTTTCAACGCAGAGTTCGCAGAGTTAAAAGAGAGGACGCAGAGAACGGATGGTCGTTCCCTGCGTCCTCATTCGTTTTTATACCAGATCCTGAAAAAGAATTGGCGTACAGAGGAACAGAGTTAGACAGAGGAAGATGAACAACGATGCTTGTTTCTGCTACTCTGTCTGACTCTGTTCCTCTGTATTCCCAAGTGTTGTTTTCTCGGATTCGGTATTACTCTGCGTCCTTCGCGTGATCGTTCTTTCTCCGCGCACTTCAGCTCAGGCAGGGCCTGCCGTGCGGATGGCGTCGATCCCGGCGGCGGAGACGCCGTCCACCATCGTCCGATTGACCATGGGGTGATGGTCGTGCGTGGGGCCAAAGTCGCTGTCGGGATGCCAGGCGAGCACGTCCAGCGCCTCGCCGCGGGTAAAGAACGAGTGCAGGCACCCCGTGGGGATGCGCCACCCCATTCCCGGCCGTAGCGCGAAGGTGCCGCCGGGGGTGCGGCACTCCCCGCTTCCCCGCACGATCACCCCGATGCGCTCGGAGGGATGCGTGTGCGCCGTCTGGTCCGTGCCCGGCGGCATGTGCAGGTGGTTGAGGCACGGCTCGCCCAGCACGGGCGGGCACACCAGCAGCGTGTCGGAGCACCCGTCGATGTACCGCAGCCGCCCCGCCGCCTCCACCGGCCCGCCCAGCTGAAAGAGGCCGCGGTAGCCCAGGCGCGAGATGACCATCCCCGCGCCCCCCGCCACGCGCGCGGCGCCGGGGACCACGAAGAACATCCCCCCGTGCAGGGTAAAGCGGCCGGCCTCCGTCTCCAAGACGGCGGGGCCCTCCACCGCCATCCCGTAGTGCGTCGCATCCTCCGCCAGCTCCAGCGCGCCGTCCCGCCATCCCAGCACGCGGGTGGGATACGCGTCGCCGCTCAGGTCGATCAGCAGGCCGGGCTCGATGTCCACGGGCACGAAGTCGCTCATCGTCGATCCGCTCGAATCCAGTGTCATTTCAGGCTGTGCGTCCGGTGCGTGATGGATCCGGGTCCGCGGCGATGCACCTGCCGCGGGAGAGAAGATTCCTCACTCGTTCCTCGTTCGGAATGACGGCTCCGGGGTTTCCGGGACATCGAGCCACCGGTCATTCCTGGGCGCGGAGCCATACTTCCATCGTCAGCAGCAGCCACAGCTTTACGCCGCGGCGGGGCTCGCGCGGGGTGTCGAGCCAGTGCTTGACCGTGCGCGGCTCGAACCAGGCGCGGGTGCGGGCGCCGCGGTCCAGCAGCAGGTCACGGGCGTAGCCGCGCATCTCGTCCTGGAACCACCCCTGCACGGGCACCAGCATCCCGCTCTTGGGGCGATGGACGATCTCCAGGGGCAGCAGGTCCTCCACGGCGGCCTTGAGCACCGCCTTCTCCACCGTGCCGGCCAGCTTGTGCGCGGGCGGAATGGCGAAGCTGGCGTCGATCACGCGCCGGTCCGCCAGCGGCGAGCGGCCCATCAATCCGTTCGCCGAGGTCAGATTGGAGACCTTGGTGAGGATGTGGTCCGCGCCCTTGAAGCGGACGTTCACGTCCAGAAGCCGGTTCAGGAAGTGCCGCATCCCCCCCTCCAGCCGGTCCGCGAACCAGTGGCCCGGCGGCGGCCCGTCCGCGAGGGCGGCCTTCGCCTCCGCCGTCAGCAGCGCGGGGAGGTCGTCGTAGCACTTGCTGAACGAGCGCAGGTAGGCGGGGACGAGCTCGTCCGGGTCGCCGTACAGCGCGTGCAGCAGCATGGGCGTGTTCTTGGGCCCGCCAAAGCTGGGATCTCCGCCCTCGCCGTTCAGGATGGTCCCCGTCACCTGCGCGGCGGCCCGGCCGATGAGCAGGTTGGGCGTCGTGAGCGGGTCGCCGATGGGATCGTCCAGCGCGGCCAGCGACTCCGACAGGTGCTGCTGGATGACGCGCCCGGGGAACTCCAGGACGTGGTGCGTGGTGCCGCAGTGCTCCGCCACCATCGACGACCACCGCAGCTCGTTGGGATACGACCCGCCGAAGTGCAGCGCAAAGGTGTGCACGGGCCCCGCGGACTGCCGCGCGGCGATGGCCGTCACCAGCGAGCTGTCCACGCCGCCTGAGAGGTACACGCCCACGGGGCCGCTGGAGGGAAGCCGCACGCGCACGGCATCCTCCAGCAGCGCGCGGAGCCGGGCCGCGTGCACCTCCAGCGGCGCGTCCTCGTCCTCCACGCACTCGCGCGGCTCCCAGAAGGTGTGCGCGCGCCCGTCCGGGAGCGACAGCGCGGTGCCTGGGCGCAGCTCCGTGACGCCGCGCCACATCGTCCGCGCGCCGGGAACGAAGGCGCACGTCAGGTAGTCGCGCAGGGCCACGGTATCCACCTCGCCCGACACGCCCTCCGCGCGGCGCATGGGCCGCAGCCGCGAGGCAAAGCTCCAGCCGCGCGACGCATCGCCGGAGACGTACATCGTCCGGGCGCCGGCACCGTCGCGCACGAGCCAGAGGCGGCGCTCGGCGGGAAGCCAGACGGCCGCGGCGTACATCCCCAGCGCGTGCCGCCCCGCGTCCCCGCCGTGCGCGCGGACGAGTGCGGCCAGCAGCGCCAGCGGCGACGCTCCGGGCAGACCCAGCGTGCGCCGCAGCTCGTCCGCGTTGTCCAGGACGACGTCGCCGCACGCCGTCCATCCGCCGGTTTGATCGGATTCCACCGCCCCGCCAAAAGCCGCCTCGGCGTCTCGCCACGCGGCATCGAATCCCAGGCGCCGGAGCGAGGCGGCTGGATCCGATCCACCAAAGGTTCCCGCGAACGCCATCAGCCGAACCCGTCCACGGACGCATCGCTCCCGCCGCCGCTGCCGCCGGTGCCCATGGGGATGAAGAAGAATCCGCCGCCGCCGTCGTACCCGCCGGCGACCAGCGACGTGCCGCTGGCATCCGCGGCCGCCACGGCGGCGATGGCCTGGTAGACGGCCCGCATCACCTGCGCGGGGCGGAGGGCGGCCAGCTCGGCCACGTTCCCCGCCTTCAGCCATGCCGCGTCCTCCGACGGCAGGACTTCGCCCAAGCGCGGCGAAAGCTGCCAGGTGCTTCCGTGGACGACGGGCATGCGGAGCTTGCGTGCCATGGCGGGCCGCAGCCCCACGTCGACGATGCGGATGGAGGTGTCCGGGAACCACGCCGGGTCGCGGAGCTGGAGGGGGAGCAGGCAGCCGCCGGGCGAAGCGTCGTGGAGCGCGAAGACGGTGAGGCCAGGGTTGCGGCGGAGCATGGCCTTGACCGTGTGGGCGATGCCGTGCGGGTAGCCGTCGTGGCTCAGCACGGCGCAGTTGTGCTCGAAATGGAAGCGGTTGGCCACCAGCATGGCCGCCGTCTCCCACCGGTCCGTCACCACCGCGCGGTCGAAGGAGAACGCCGCCACGTCCCCCGGCACCTCGCGCGCGGGCGCCGCCAGCTGGGCGTCGCGCGGGGGGAGGAGCCCCGGCAGGTCGCCGTGCGCCGCGCGCCACCTGGCCAGGTACGTCGCCTGGAACGTGGGGAAGGGGATGCGCGGCGGGCGGGGCGGCGCCGGCGACTTCTGGTTCGCCACGGAGCTGCCCACGGCGCCCAGAAAGAGCCCCACCGGGGCACCGACGAACCACGCGAAGAACGGGTCGAAAGGGAGCACCTCGAGGACGCTCAGCAGGGCCGGCGTCACGCCCAGCACGGGCAGCCAGCCGTACGGGCTGCGCCAGAACCCCGGCTTCATCCACTTGCGGTTGAACTCGTACCAGAGCTCGCGGTCCGTGAACTGGACGGTGCCCTCGCCCGAGACGCGCTCGATGGCGGCCTTGAACTGGGGATCGGTGACCCGGTTGGAGTCCGTGGCCGGCTCAAAGGCGAACTGGTGCCTGCACTTGGGGCAGCGGCCGTCCGTCCGGTCGCGCTTCTTTGAATCCGTCCCGCAGTAGATGCACTTCATGAGATCCGCATCGCTCCAGTGATGTTCATCATCCAAACCCGTCCACGGACGCCGTGTCTGCCGTGTCGCCGCCTCCGCCTCCGCCTCCGCCTCCGCCGACGCTGAGGGGGAGGATCCAGAATCCCCCCACGCCTCCGCTGGGGCCGGCGACCAGCGGAGTGCCGCGGGTGTCCGCCGCCGCGACGGTGGTGATGCCCCGGTACAGGGCCCGCATCACCTGCGCGGGGCGGAGGGCGGCCAGCTCGCCCACGTGCCACCGCGCCAGCCACTTCACGTCCTCCGGGGGCAGCACCTCGTCCAGTCGCGAGTAATCCTCCACGATCTCCGTCGCCAGCTGGCCCGGGGGAAGCACGAGGCCGATGCCATCGGAGCCCGTGTGGTGGTCCAGGGCGGGGAGGCCGAGCTGGCGCACGTGCGCGGGCCGCAGCCCCACGTCCACGATGCGGATGGATGAGTCCGGGAACCACGCCGGATCGCGCAGATGGAGCGGGAGCATGCATCCCGCCGGGGAGGCGTCGTGCAGGGCGAACACGGTGAGGTTGGGATTGCGGCGGAGCATGGTCCGGACCGTCCCCGCGATGCCGGCGGGAAAGCCGTCCCGGCTCAGCACGGCGCAGTTGTGCTCGAAGTGGAAGCGGTTGGCCACCAGCATGGCCGCCGTCTCCCACCGGTCCGTCACCACCGCGCGGTCAAAGGAGAAGGCCGCCACGTCCCCCGGCACCTCGCGGGGGGCCGCCGGCGCCTCCATCTCGCGGTTCGTCAGGAGTCCGGGGATCTCGCCGTGCACCGCGCGCCACCGGCCCAGGTAGCGCTTGCGGAACTCGCGAAACGGGATGTGCGGCTGGCGGGGCGGCCGGGGCGACCGGAGGTTGGCCCACAGGCTCATCACCAGTCCGGCCAGGGTGCCCGCCGCGAACCCCGCCAGCGCCCCCCCCGCCGCGAACGGCGTCGCATTGTACGGCGCCCCCATGAACGCGCCCACGATCGCCCCCAGCGCCGCGCCCGCCAGGGGAAGCCGGCCGTACGGCCTGCGCCAGAAGCCGGGCTTCATCCACTTGCGGTTGAACTCGTACCAGAGCGCGCGTTCCGTGAAGCGCAGGCGGCCATCCCCCGAGACGCGGTCGATGGCGGCCAGGAACTGCCCGTCGGTGACGCGGGGGCGCTCCTTGGTGGGCTCGAAGGCGAAGCGGTGCTTGCAGATGGCGCACCGGCCGTCCTTGCGGTGCCGGAGCATGGACGTCGTTCCGCAGTGGATGCACTTCATGGCGCGTCCGCCCCGTTGCGCCGCGAGGCCGCCGCCGTCCCCTTGGTCCGAACGGCGGCTGCCGGGTTCGCCGCGGCGGCCGGCAGGGAATCCGCCCAGACGAACGTGCCGGCGGCCACCGTGCTCCGCCGGGCCTCGGTGTGCGCCGGCTGGCCGGGGTTCCCCGTGGCCAGGATCGCCCGCAGCAGCAGCTGCATGATCACCCGGGGGCGGAGCGGATCCAGATCCGCCCGGTAGCCCGCCTCGAACCACGTCACTTCCCTGGGGGTCAGCGCCTGGCGGACGTGGGCCGGCAGCGTAGCGGGCGGCCCCTGGTCGACGGGAAGGGGCAGTCCGGCGCGGAGGCAGTAGTCGTAGCTCGCCGAGCGCAGTCCCGCGTCCACGACCAGCGTGGTGTGGTCGGGGAACCACGCCGGCTCGCGCAGGGTGAACGGGAGCTGCAGCCCCTCTGCCGAGGCGTCGTGCAGGGCAAAGACGGTGAGCCGCGGGTTGCGGCGCAGCGCTTCCCGGGCCGTCTCGGCGGCGCCGTACGGGTAGCCGTCCAGGCTCAGCACGGCGCACCCGTGCTCGCGGTGAAAGCCGTTGGCCACCAGCATGGCCGCCGTCACGGCGTGCTGCGTCACCACCACGTGGTCGCGGGAGGTGTCCGCCGCGTCCGCCGCGTCCGCCGGGACCCCGGGGCCGGGCTCGGGGACCAGGCGCGCGATGGGCCCGTGCACCGACTGCCACCGCGCCAGCTGCTCGGCGAGAAAGACGTCGTACGAAACCGTGCGGGCCAGCCGCTTGTCGCGCCGATCCGGCGACAGGAGATGGCCGATGAGCGACAGGAGCAACCCCGACTTGAAGCCGATGACGAGCACCACGAGCCCGTCGATCCCGCCGGCCGCGCCCAGCGCCGTGCCTGCCACCGAGCCCACGACCAGGCCCGCGGCCGAGAGGCGGCCCATGCCGCCTTTGACCGGGATCGGCCGTCCGCGGTTGATCTCCGCCCACAGCTGGCGCGCGCCGAAGAAGTGGCGCCCGATGCCGGAGACGCGCCGGATGGCGTCGCGGAACTCCGCGTCCGTCATGCCGAACGGGTCGCGCGCCGGGTTGATGGCGAAGGGGCGCTTGCACGCGGGGCAGCGGTCGCGGCGGCGCCGGGGCTTTACCTCCGCCCCGCAGCGGATGCACTTCATGCGGTCTCCCCTGGCATCTGCCGCATCAAAGCCGTCCGCATCATTCTCGTCTCCGTCATCATCCTCGTCTCCATGATCATCCGAAGCCGTCCGCGGCCGCCGCCTCCGCCTTGCCGCGCGCCGGCAGGTCGCCCGTCCAGACGAATCCCAGCTTGCTGGACAGCACGCCGCCGTACGCCGGGTCGTCGTACGGTCCCGCGGCGGCAAAGGCGGCCTGCAGCACCCGGATGAGCGTCCGGGGGGTGAGGGCGTCCAGCTCCGCGTACGTGCCGGCCTGCAGCCACTCCACCTCGTCCAGCGCAAGGCTGACGCGCATGTCCAGCACCAGGCGGCCAGGGGCGCCGCCCAGGGAGGGCAGGCCGATGCGGCGCGCCGTCGCCGGGCGGAGCCCCGCGTCCACCACGCGGACGGCGCTCTCGGGAAACCAGCCCGTGCGGCGCAGCGTGGCCGGGAGCGCGCACCCCGCGAGCGAGGCGTCGTGCAGGGCGAAGACGGTGAGCCGCGGGTTGCGCCGCAGCATCTCCCTGACCGTGTCCGCGATGCCGTACGGGTAGCCGTCCGCGCTCAGCACGGCGCAGTTGTGCTCGAAGTGAAAGCGGTTGGCCACGAGCATGGCTGCCGTCTCCGCGCGGTCGGTGACCACGGCGCGGTCGAACGAGAACGCGGCCACGTCCGGCGGCACCTCGCGCGCGGGTGCATCCGGGGCCGGGGTCACGAGCGGCGGCAAGAGACCGCGCGGGGCGCCGTGCACCTCGGTCCAGCGCTTCAGGTAGGGCAGGAACTGGAATTCGAAGCTCATCTCCGGCGGCACAGGGAGGATCGCCGCCCGGCGCGTGTCCCCGGCCGTCCCCCACCACACCTTCGGCGGCCCGTAGCTGCGTCCCTTCCTCCTCACCCGGTTCAGCGCATAGAACAGCTGGCGCGGCGTGTACGAAAGCGCGCCGTCGGCGGAAACGCGCCCGATGGCGCCCTTGAAGACGGGGTCGGTGAGCTTGTGCGCGTTCGTCGTGGGCTCAAAGGCGAACGCGTGGCTGCACTTGGGGCAGCGCCCGCCCGTGCGGTCCTTGCGCCGCGTGCTGGTGCCGCAGTGGATGCAGTTCATCCGATCCCCCCGCGTGGCACCGTCGTCCCCCGGGATTGCGTCATCCGCCTGGTGCTCCAGGAATCGGCGATCCGCATCATCCGAAGCCGTCCGTGGCCGCCGTGTCCGCCCCGTCCCGCTCCGGCAGGTCCGCCAGCCACACCCACCCCTCGCTGCTCGTCCCAACGCCCTCGTACGCCCCGTCGCCGGGTTGCTCCGTGCGGACGAAGGCGGCCTGCAGCTCCCGGATGAGCATGCGGGGGGTGAGCACGTCCAGCTCCGTGTAGCTGCCGGCTTCCAGCCACTCCACGTCTTCCGGGGGAAAGCTCGCGCGCATCTCCGGCGCAAGGTGGCCCGGGCCGCCGCTGAGCGACGGAAGGCCCTCCTGCCGCACCGTCCACGGCCGGAGCCCCATGTCCACCACGCGCACGGCCCGGTCGGGAAACCACTCGTCCCGGCGCAGCGTGACCGGGAGCGCGCACCCGGCGAGCGACGCGTCGTGCAGGGCAAAGACGGTGAGCCGCGTGTTGCGCCGCAGCATCTGCTTGACCGTGTCCGCGATCCCGTATGGATAGCCGTCCGCGCTCAGCACGGCGCAGTTGTGCTCGAAGTGAAAGCGGTTCGCCACCAGCATGGCGGCCGTCTCCGCGCGGTCGGTGACCACGGCGCGGTCGAACGAGAACGCGGCCACGTCCCGCGGCACCTCGCGCACGGGCGCATCCGGGGCCGGTGGCGCGAGCAGTCCCGGCGGCTTGCCGTGTGCCGAGGTCCATTTCCGCAGACTGCCCAGGAACGCGAACTCGTAGTCCATGTCCGGCGGATGGGCGGCGCGCCGCGCGAGCTGCTCCGCGATGCCGAAGCCCCGGGGCAGCCGCCGCGGACGGTACGGGTTGCGGCCCCGGAGCACCCGGTCCAGGGCGTAGTACAGCTGCCGTGGCGTGAACGAGAGCGCGCCGTCCGCCGAGACGCGCCGGATGGCGGTCTGAAAGGCGGGGTCCGTGAGCTTGTACCGGTCCGACGTGGGCTCGAACGCGAAATGGTGCCAGCACTTGGGGCAGCGCCCGGTGCGCCGGTCCTTTCGCCGCGTGTTCGTCCCGCAGTGGACGCACCTCATCCGGCCGGCGTCCTTGCCTGCGGCATCTCCAGCGGCGGATCCTGCACGTCCATCCACACGTGCAGCATCAGCAGCGCCCACAGCCGCTCGCCCAGCCGGCGGCGGCGCGTCTCGCCCGGATCGTCGTCGCCGCGGCGCAGGGCGGCCACGTACGCGGGATCGAACCACCCGTCGCGCTTGATGCGCCGCTTCGACATCCGCCGCGCGGCCTCCCAGCGGACGGCGCTGAGCCAGTGGAGCAGCCACTCCGTCGCGGGCACGCCCATCCCCCGCTTGGGACGGTCGATGACGTCCGCCGGCAGCAGCCCCTCCGCCGCGCGCTTGAGCAGGTGCTTTTCCGACGCGCCGCGGAGAAAGAAGTCCGCCGGCAGCGTGAACGTCCACTCCGCGAGGGCGAGATCGAAGAACGGCGCGCGCGCCTCCAGCCCGTGCGCCTGCGCAAGCTGCGTCATCCGCGGGGCGATGTTCTGCGCGCCCTTGAGCCGGATGTTGGCCGCGCGCAGGCGATGGAGAAGGCTGGGCAGATGGGGCGCGTCCAGCGCGGGCCGGAGGAACGCGCCCGCATCCGCCGTCCCGATCGCCGCCCGCGCGTCCGGCGTCAGCAGCCGGTCTTCGCGCCCGTGGAAGCGATGGTAGGTCGCGAGATACGCCGCCTCCCGGTCGTATCCTGCCCCCCCGTACGTTTCCGCCGCGATCATGGGCTTGTTGGCCCATCCGCCGAACAGCTGGTCCCCGCCCTCGCCGTTGAAGACGACGCCCACGCGGTCTCGCGCCGCCTGGCCCAGCAGGTACAGGGGAACGGTGACGGGATCGCCGAACGGCTGGTGGAGGGCGCGGGCCGTGGGCTCCAGCGCCCGCGCCACGTCCCGGGCCCGCGCACGGACGGCGTGCAGCGGACGGCCCAGGTGCTCGGCCAGGGCGCGGGCCTGCTCCAGCTCCGCGTCCCACGGCGCGCCGAAGTCCAGCGAGAACAGGTGGACCCGCGCGCCGGCCTGGACGAGCAGCGCCGCGACGATGCTGCTGTCCAGTCCGCCGGAGAGAAAGACGCCCACCTCCCGCTCCGTCCCCAGCATCCGCTCCACGGAGTCCCCCAGCAGCTCGCGCAGGCGGCGCGCGGCGGATTCCTCGTCCGCCGGCTCCGGGGACTCGCGCCAGGGAGCGGGGGATTCTATCCGTCGGATGCCGGGGAAGAGCGTGAGCGGCTCGGGGGCGTGGCTGAAGCAGAGATAGCCGTGCAGCGCCGCGGGGTCCATGCCGCGAGGCGCGCCGGGGATGCGGCGCAGCGTCCGCGGGTCGGCCGCGGTGTGCGTGCGCTCGCCGGTCCGGAGCGCGTACAGGGGACGCACTCCGAAGGGGTCGGGAGCCTCGGCCGGAGCGGCGGGGGGGCCGCTACTCGATGCGGAGGTCGTCCACCTCGACGCGGCCTCGGGCATCCGGGGGATTGAAGGGGTGGCCCACCTTGAGGGAAACGCCCGTGACGCGGTCCGGGCTGCCGCCGCGCTCGCCGCGCCAGGGGCTGCGCGTGTCGCGGCGGGTCTGGTGCTCCAGCTGGTCCAGGCGGAACGTGACCTCGCGCCACTCCGGGCCAATGGGCACGTCCGGCGACCGCCAGCGCTCCGTGGGGCCGTTCTCCAGGAACAGCCGCCCGTGCGCCAGGGTGCCGTCGCCGCGGATGCGCAGCGTCACCGTGCGGTAGCCGTCCACGGAGGCGGGAACGGTGGCCGAGTTGAGGTTGGCCCAGTAGCGGCCGTCGTCCTCCGGCGTGAAGCGCTCCACCTCGATGACGCCGCGGCCGCCCTCCTGCCCCGCGCGCCCGACGGACTGGGGGTTGAACTCCGGCGACCACGTCTGCGACGTGCTCTCGAAGGTGTAGGCCGTCGGCTCCGGGGCGGGGGGATTGGCCACGCGGTAGCCGCCGGCCGCCACCATCACGGCCGCGATGGCGCCCGCGACCCAGTTGCGCAGCGTGCGGCGATGGCGGATGCGGGCGACGGTGGCCGCGTGCTGCTCGGCGGCGGCGCGGTCCAGCTCCGTGCGGGAGATGCCCAGCTCCTGGGCCGCGTCGGCGTAGGCCTCGCGGTCCAGCTGCGTCTCTCGCTCGCGCTGCGCCGTCTCCTGCTGGCGGACGGCCTCGCGCAGCACCTGCGGCAGCTCCTCCGGCTGGAGGTCGTCGAAGCGTCTCGTCATGGGGATTTCCGTCCGGCGGGGGGATGTGCGGCCCGCCGCAAATCTATCCGCCCGCCGCGGCGCGGACCAGACGCAGGGAAGATCGTGACGTAAGCGGATGGGATGAGGAGAGCGTGGGTGCCGGATGATGGAGATTGGGCAGCCGTCGAGCCGGGCGAATGAATTCGCTGCAACAAGCACACGAAGTCCGCCTGCGCGGACTGCCGGAAGCGTCTGCGCCGACGGCATTCTGCACGCCGGCAAACGGCTCGTAGAAGTGTACACCCCCTCCCGCGCAGTTTGCGGGAGGGGGTGTACGAGCCTGAGCGAGGCCGGGGGAGGGCCCCGCGCGGGCCCCGCCCAACTCTACGTCTATTCCGCAGCTACAGGTACCCTGTAACCTGTACCCTGTACCCTGTACCCTGTAACCTGTCCCCTGTAACCCGCAGTTCATCCCTCGCCGTTCACTCCTCCGGTAGCTCCTCGATGAACATCACGTGATCCTGGTTCAGCACCAGGTACCCGTAATCCGTTCCCGTGTCGGCGCAGCGCGCGGCGGTGACGGAGATGAAGCCCTTGAGCGTGGACAGGTGGTCCGCCAGGCGGCTGCCCGGCGCGCGGTGCATGTCGCCCACGACGATGCGGCCGCCCGTGAGGTGAAAGCGGTGCGGCCGCGGGCGCTTGTTGCCCACCATGGAGGGCGTGCCCGGGGCGATGGGGCGGGGGGCGAGCGTGGGCGTGGCGCGTGCGATCATCGAGGTCCCTGCGGGGAAATGTGGTGCGGGATGGATTGCGGCTCCCGGCAGGGCAAGCGGGGGACCACAGTGGGCCATCCGCCGCAAACGTCAACGGGGGAACGATTTAGGCGGATTGGCGTATCTGCCGGGGAGGGATTCGCTGTGACCGGCGGCGGTACGCGGGATGCGTTCTCCGTGGAAACATGCGAGTGGCGCCGGGGCGGGGAGCGCCGGTGTACGATTATCGGACGATGTACGACCGCCGGACGCCCCTTTGGAGCCTCCGGCGGCAGTATGGAACGTTCGTAGCCGTCCAGGCGTCCAAGGAAGGGACGCTGCTAGCGGCCGTCGTCGCGGAACACGCCCCCGTAGCGTCCCGGCGCGCCGGGGGTCCGGCGGGCGGCGGGGGCGTCGTGGCGGGCCAGGACGCGGTTGGTAACGGTGGCGGCGACGTGCTCGTCCATGGGCAGCATCTCCGCGTACAGCTCCAGCGCGCGGTCCACGTCCACCTCGTCGCGCAGGGTGTCCAGCAGGTCCAGCACGTTGGAAACGTGCGTCTCCACGATCGCCTCTTCGGCGCGCGCGGCGGCGATCAGCAGCTTGCGCTTGGCCTCGTTGCTCAGGCGGCGCCGCCGCAGCCAGTCGAACATCAGGTCCCTCAGGTCGTACGGTAACAGGTAACGCGGGAAGCACAAATCTGACGGCGGGCAGGCAGACGCCGCAAGCCCACGCAAGGGCTTGGATGCGGAGCCGCATGTGGTGTATATTTGCACGGGAGCCCACCGCGCGTTTCGCGCCGCGCGCGGCCCCCACCGGTGGTCCCCCGGCCCAATCCCGGGCCGTGCCCCATCTCCCGCCTTTTTGGAAGCCAGGGAAGGCTGAATGGGAACCTCATTTCTCAGCTCCGAAGAGTACGACGAGCTGGCCCACAAGCACTACGACGCCGGCGATTACGACGAGGCGCTGGTCGTGCTGCGCGAAGGGCTGGCCCAGTACCCCGACTCCGTGCTGCTCCAGGTGGGCCTGGGGTACACGCGCGTGGCCCGCGAGGAGTACGCGTGGGCCCGGCAGTGCTTTGAGCGTGCGCTGGAGCTGGACGAAGAATACGAAGACGCGTGGGTGGGCCTGGGCGAAACGCTGCTCAAGTTCGGCAACGTGGACGAGGCGCTGCGGTGCTTCGCGCAGATCGACGAGATGGGGCTGGGCGACGACCTGGAACTGGGGCTCACCGTGGGCCGCGCCCTGTACCGCGAGGGGTTGTTCACGGACGCCCGGGCCCGCTTCGCCGCGCTCTCCGCGTCGCACCCCGACAGCGCGGAGCTGGCGGCGGCGCGCGGCTACACGCTGCACGCCCTGGGCGACGACCTGGGGGCGCGCCGCGAGCTGCGCCGCGCCGTGCGGCTGGACACGGAGCTGCACGAGGCGCGCATCTACCTGAGCCACCTGCTTCACGACCGCGGCGACCTGCGCGGGGCCCTGCAGGAGCTGGAGCAGGTGCCGCCGGCGGAGCACTGGGACACGCTTTCAGTGTGGCGCTACATCGAGCTCAAGACGCAGCTGGACGCCCTGGCGGAGGAAGACGCCTGGTTCGTGCCCTGGCGCGATCGGCTCACGGAGCTGGAGGAAGAGCCGGACGACATCGACCACCTGCTGGCGGAGGTGGAGGCCGGCTTCGAGGGGGTGGTGGACGAGCAGGCCCAGGCGGCGCTGGAGCTTTCGGCCCAGATGGACTTCATCATGAAGATCCTGGGCCCCGCCCCGGGCGCGCCCGGCGTCCCCGGCACGCCGGAGGCCGTGGAGGCGCTGCCGCTGGAGCACCGCATCCGCACGGCCGAGGGCTCCGTGTTCGCGGGCTCGTGGGACGACATCGTGCGGGGGATGCGCGACGCGTGCGGCGAGCCCGGCATTACCCTGGGCGCGTTCATGCGGCGCGCGGCGCGGCAGATCCGCGAGCGCACGGGGCGCGACGTGCCCTGCCACAGCTCCGAGGCCTTTCTCAAGGCGAGCGCCCGGATGGGCCTGCTGCAGATCGAGCACTGAAACGGATGACGGTTCCGGACCGGATGTCGCACCCGCTCACGGCCGGCCGGCCGTGAGCTTCGATCCCGAAAGCACCCTGCGCCCCCTGCGGCAGCGCGCCCCCGACGTGGACGCGCTGCGCGCCGGCGCGCCCGCGGCCGCGCTCGTCGTCCGCGTGGCACGCGCGGCGGAGACCACGCTGCGCCGCATGCTGCGCGACGACCCCACCGCCCCGGTGGAGCTGCGGCTGCGGGCCCTGTCGGCGGACGACCTTCCCACCCCCGACCTGCTGGCCGAGCTGCGCCGCCGCAACCGGCTCCCCATGGAGCTGGCGGCGGCGTTCCACGACCTGGACCTGGCGTGCGAGCGCATCAGCGGCGGGGCGGATCCCGCGCCGCGCGACGCGCAGCTGGCCGTGTCCGTGGCCGACGGGCTGGATTCGCACATCCGCACCCTGCCGGCCGGGGTGCAGCAGCTGGAGGACCCCGTCCTGGACGACCCGGACGACGACGTGCTGACGCTGGACGACGAGTCGCCCGTGCACGCCGTCCCCGCGCCGGGCCGCCGGCGGGTGCCGTGGGAGACGCTGCTGGCCCTGGCCGCCCTCGTCGTCCTCCTCTTCTTCGTCATCCGCCTGCGCGGCGGGGACGACGACGACGCCCTGCGCCGGGGCGAGGCGGAGTACCGGGCGGGACGCGTGGTGCAGGCGGAGCGCGCCTTTCGCGACTACGCCGAGGAGCACCCGACGGACCCGCAGCCGCGCGTCTACCTGGCGCGCATCTACCGCGAGGCGGGGCGCCTTCCGGACGCGGAGCGCGAGATCCAGGCGGGGCTCCGTTCCGCCCCGGACGACGCCGGGCTGCACACGGAGCGCGGATTCCTGCTGCTGGACGCCAACCGTCCCGCGGACGCCGTCCCCGTCTTTCGCACGGCCGTGAGCCACGACCGCGAGTCGCCGCGGGCGTGGGGCGGGCTGGTGCGCGCGCTGCGTGCCGCCGGCCGCCCCGTGGATGCCGAGCAGGTGCTGCGCCTGGCCCCCGCGGAGGTGCGCGCGCTCATCCGCACCGCGGACGCACGCGACCCGTCCGCCGGCGCCGCGCCGCCCGCCGCCGCGCCCTCCGCCACGCCGTGATCCGGGCGGAGCGCGGCGGATCGGCATCGAATCACCCTCCCGCGGACCGGCGCGGGAGGGTGATTGTCATCCAGCGGCGCCTGTCCGTCTTCCGCGGCGCCGCATAGTTTAGGATCGCCGTCGCGAATCTCGCCGTCCTGGCAGTGCATCTCCCGGGGATGGACGACTTTCGCACTTTCGCACTCTCGCACTTTCGCACTCGCAGTGGACGCCCTCGACCGCCTGTACCGCCGCGTATTCCTGACCCTGGCGCGCGATCCCGCGCGGGCGCTCAGCATCGGCGACCTGTACCAGGAGGTGGTGCCGTACCGGCTGATCCGCACGGAGCTGGGCTTCGCGGAGCTGGCGGAGTACGAGCACGCCCTGCTGCGGCTGCTGAGCGGCGAGCGCGAGTACCTGGAGCTGGACCGGCCCGAGATCGCGGACGAGTTCCGCCGCGAGTTGCAGGCGCCCAACCCCATCCTGGGCATCTACCGCGACTATGCGGAGGTGGGCGTGGCGCCCAACCCGTTCGCGCCCACGCTGGACGCCACCGCGCCGCCGCCCGTCGTCGTGGCGGGCCCGGCGCCCGCCGCCGCGCCGAACCTGCCGCGCGTGGACCTGCCGCCGCCGGGGGAGCGGACGGACCCGGCCGCGTCCGTGACGGCGGAGCCCGTCCTGGTCCCCCGGCCCCGGCCCAAGCCGTGCCCCGGCTGCCGCTCGCCCCTGCCCATGGACCGCGACGCGCGCTTTTGCCCGTTCTGCGGCAAGTGCCTGGTGCCCGTTCCCTGCGCGGACTGCAGCGCCATGCTGGAGCCGGAGTGGACGTACTGCGCCACCTGCGGATCGCCCCGGTTGACGGGCGCCGCGGGCCCCGCGCCGCGCCCGGAACAACGCTTGCGGTAGGGGGCGTTCGTTTACGGCCCCGCCCGGCGTGCCCGGCGGCGGTCCGATCTTTCAGGCGTGGCGGACGGGAGCCGATGCGGAACGTGCGGTGGATGATGATGACGGCGGCGCTGCTGCTGCTGGCCGTCCTTTCGGGATGCGATCGCGGGGGCGGTGGCGGCGGCGCGTCCAAGGGGGGCGATGGGAAGGAGGCCGCGGCCGCCAGCGATCCCGGGCCTCCGCCCGGGCAGCTTCCGCAGGGCGTGAGCGCCGAGCAGGGGAACGAGGGGCGCACGCTGTACCGCACCGCCTGCGTGATGTGCCACGGCGAGGGCGGCAAGGGCACGCAGCTGGGCCCGTCCCTCGTGGACGCCACCTGGACGCAGGGCACGGGCTCGTTCGAGGAGATTACCCGCGTGGTGACGGAGGGCGCGGCGGCCACGGAGGAGTTCGGCGTGCCCATGCCTCCGCGCGGCAACGGGACGATGACGGACGAGCAGATCCGCGCCGTGTCCGCCTACACGTACTCGCTTGCCCGCCCCGGCGGCGGCGCCGCGAAGTAGGGGCCGTAGCGTCGGCCGGATTCCAGGAGCGGCGAGGTGAGTCCGGCTGTCGATGCGGACGGGTGCCGCGGCTCGGTCGGCGATTTGGCGCGCAGCGAGCCTCCCGTTGAGCGAATGAATTCGCCGCTGGAAATTCGGGAAGTCCGCCTGCGCGGACTGTCCTGCACGGGCCAGTGCCACGCCACCGGCGAAGGTCGTCGTTGAAGCAGGTGAAGCCCCGTCCGGCGAGCGCAAGCGAGCCGGGACGGGCGGATGCCGGGAATGCGGAAGGGAGCCGTGCCCGGTAAAGCAACGTGGAGCGTAGCCGGGCCTCCCGCCGAGCGAATGAATTCGCCGCTGGAAATTCGCGAAGTCCGCCTGCGCGGACTGTCCTGCACGGGCCAGTGCCACGCCACCGGCGCAGTCCGTAGCCGAAGCAGTTGAAGCCCCGTTCGGCGAGCGCAAGCGAGCCGAGACGGGGCTTCTGGCTTTTCCAGCGGCGGGTTTACCCGCTCAGGACGGACGCCGGCCGACGCGTCGGATCTTCCCCTTCCGCGGTCGTCCCGCTCTCCCCCCTCATCCTCCTTCTTCCCATCCGCCTTGCCGCGCCCGCGGCGCGCCGGGTACTTTGCGCGCCTCTCGTCATCCGCATCAAAACCCTGTTCAGACGGAAGCGCGCAGCATGCCGAAAGTGGCGGTGGTCCCCGGCGACGGCGTTGGCAAGGAAGTGACGCGCGAGGCGGTCAAGGCGCTACGGGCCGTGACCGACGGCTCCGGGCTGGAACTGGACCTGGTGGAATGGCCCCACGGCGCCGACCGCTACCTGGAAACCGGCGAGGCCATCACGGACGCCGAGTTCGCCGACCTGCAGACCAACTACCAGGCCATCCTCCTGGGCGCCCTGGGCGACGCGCGCGTGCCCGGCAACGAGCACGCGCGGCAGATCCTGCTGGGCATGCGCTTCAAGCTGGACCTGTACGTGAACTTCCGCCCCGTGCGCCTGTTCCACGAGCGCCTCACCCCCCTGCGCGACAAGCGGGCGGAGGACGTGGACATGGTCATCTTCCGCGAGAACACGGAAGGCGTGTACGTGGGGATGGGCGGCACCTTCAAGCAGGGCACGCCGGACGAGGTGGCCATCCAGGAGGACGTGAATACGCGCAAGGGCGTGGAGCGCATCATCCGGGCGGCGTTCGAGTGGGCCGTGCGCAACGGCAAGACGCGCGTCACCATGTCCGACAAGGCCAACGCCATGGAGTTCGCGGGCGGGCTGTGGCGGCGCGTCTTCAAGCAGGTGAGCGCGGAGTACGCGGACATCGAGAGCGAGGCCCTGTACGTGGACATGCTGGCCATGGACATGGTGCGCCGCCCCGAGCGCTACCAGGTGATCGTCACCGGCAACCTGTTCGGCGACATCCTGAGCGACCTGGGCGCGCAGCTGGCGGGCGGGCTGGGACTGTCGCCGTCGGGCAACATCCACCCCGGGCGCATTGGCCTGTTCGAGCCCGTGCACGGCAGCGCGCCGGACCTGGCGGGGCGCGACCTGGCCAATCCGTTCGCGGCCGTGCTCACCTCCGGCCTCATGCTGGAGCACCTGGGCTCGCCCGAGCTGGGCAAGCGGCTGGAAGATGCCGTGCGCGACTGCATCGTGGCCGGCGAAACGACCCCGGACCTGGGCGGCTCCCTGGGCACCGTGGCCGCGGGCGACGCGATCGTGCGGCGGATCACGGAAGGGGCTTGATCCGGACGGAGCTTGCTTGTAAACTCCGTCACACTTTCGGCGCCCGCCCATAGCGCCACGGATGCATCGCGCACCCGTGGCGCTTTTCGCTTTCCAGGTAGACCGATGCCGGTCCGATCCGATTGTGCCGTCCCGTCCTGTCCGCCGCCCGTGCTCGTCCTGCGCGACCGCCTGGGCGCGGCGTGGCCGTTCATCACCGCCTCGCGCGAGCAGTCCGCGGCCTTGGGCGAGCGGCTCGCGTGCGAGCTCCTGCACCTGGTGCCGCCGGAGACGACGCTCGTGGTCTTCGGCTCCCTGGCGCGCTGCGAGCTGACGCAGGGGAGCGACGTGGACTGGACGCTGCTGGTGGACGGCGCGGCGGACCCGTACCACCAGGAGGCGGCGCAGCGCATCGGCAACCGCATCCGCGAGCAGAAGCTGAACGGGCCCGGCGCGGGAGGCCCGTTCGGGAGCCTGACTTTCAGCCACGACCTCATCCACAACATCGGCGGGGACGACGACACCAACCACAACACCACGCAGCGGCTGCTCCTGCTGCTGGAGTCGCGGCCGCTGGGCAACGCCAGCGCCTACGACCGCGTCGTGTGCAACGTGCTGGCGCGCTACGTGGAAGAGGACATCGTGAGCCCCGGCGACACCCCATTCCGCGTACCGCGCTTTCTGCAGAACGACGTCGCGCGGTACTGGCGAACCATGGCCGTGGACTTTGCCCACAAGCGGCGGGTGCGCGCGGCGAAAGGGTGGGCGCTGCGCAACGCCAAGCTGCGGATGTCGCGCAAGCTGCTGTACGCGGCCGGGCTGCTGGCCTGCTTCTCGTGCGACTACGCCTTCCGCGCCCACGCCCGCTCCCACCCCTGGCGCGACGCGCGGCAGGTGGTGGATCACCTGTGCGGGCTGGCACGCATGGCGCCTCTCGACATTCTTGCCGGGGCGGTATTATGTTTCGGGGAACTTTCGGGAGCGGCCGAGCGGCTGTTCGGCGTGTACGACGAGTTCCTGGGCGTGCTCCACGACCCGCAGCGGCGGGCGCACCTCGACGCCCTGGCCCCGTCCCGCGCCGACACCGATCCCCAGTACCAGGCCGTGCGGCACATGGCCACGCGCTTTCAGGACGCGCTCACGGAGATCTTCTTTCACCCGGACACGCCGCTGCGCGAGCTCACTATCCAGTACGGAGTGTTCTGATGGAGACCATCGGGTATTCCACGGGCGCGCTCGCCCGCTCCAACGTTCATGGGGCGTTCGACCTGCTCGCGTACCGGGGCACTGGCGCCGTGGAGCTGTCGGCGCTGCGGGCGCACGAGCTGGGGCCGCTGCTGCAGGCACTCCCCGATCTCCCCCTCCACGAGTTCTCGCACGTCTCCGTGCACGCGCCCAGCGCGTTCACCGCGGCCCAGGAGCCCGGGATCGCCGCGGCGCTGCTGCCCCTGGCGCGGGCTGGCTGGCTCGTCGTCGTCCATCCCGACACGCTCCACGACCCGCGCCCCTGGCGGCCCTTCGGCGCGCAGCTGTGCATCGAGAACATGGACGCGCGCAAGCCGGGGCGAACCGTCCAGGAGCTGCTCCCCGTGTTCGCGCGGCTGCCGCGGGCGTCGTTCTGCTTCGACGTGGCCCACGCGCGGCAGTGCGATCCCTCCATGGGCGAGGCCCTGCGGCTGCTGCAGGCGTTCGGCGGCCGGCTGGCCGAGGTGCACGTGAGCGAGCTCGATGCAGGGAGCCGGCACGTGCGGCTCTCCGCCGCGGGCATCCGCGCGTGCCGCCAGGTGGCGGAGCTCATCCCGCCCGGCGTGCCCGCCATCATCGAGGCGCCCGTCCATCCCCACGAAGTCGACGCCGAGCTGCAGGCCAGCCTGCGGGCGCTGGGACGCCCCGCCGCCGTCGCCTGCGCGGCGTAGCGAATCCCGCGAAGAAGGCGCGCACGGGAACTCGCGCACCCCCGGATCGTATTTACGCCCACGCCCGGGGATGATCCCGGCGTGGGCGTTTCTCGTCTGGACGTCCCTTGCGACGCGACGGCACCCTGCCTTTCGGACCCGATCCCCCGCATCACGATGATTGCTCGATTTCGCCTGGCCGCGGCAGCGATGCTCCTGGGCGCCTGCGCGCCCGCGGCGGGACCCGCGCCGGCCGCCGTGGACGAGGCGCGGCTGGCGGAGCTGTACCGCACGCAGGACTGCTTCGGGCTGCGGGACGCGCTGGCGGGGTACGGCGCGCGGCGCGGCGGGGCGCTGGACTTCTACCGCGCGGCGGCGGACGTGGCGTTCAGCCGGCCGGACGCGGCCATCCCGGAGCTGCGCCGGTTCCTCCGGTCCCGCCAGGCGTCGGCGGACCCCCGGCGGCGGCAGACGGCGTACGAGCTGCTGGGCGACGCCTACGTGCGCACGGGGCGCTACCGCGAGGCGGCGCAGGTCTACCGCCGCCTGGCGGGCGAGGCGACGACGGACAGCACGGGGCGCGACAACGCGGCGAACGTGCGCGGGCTGTGGGCCGCGCTGGCCGGCACCCCCGCACAGACGGTGGAGACGCCGGGGCCCGTGCGGCTGGCCACGCCGCACGACCGGGCGGGGCTGGTGAACGTGCCCGTGGCGGCGAACGGCCGGACGACGGACTTCGTGTGGGACACGGGCGCAAACCTCTCCACCGTCACCGAGTCGACGGCGCGGGAGATGGGCTTTCGCGTGCTGGACGCGATGGTGAACGTGGGCTCCAGCACCGGAACCATGACGCGCGCCCGCGTCGGGATCGCGCCGGAGCTGCGCCTTGGGGAGGCGACGGTGCGCAACGCGGTGTTCCTGGTGTTTCCGGACAGCGCGCTGGCGTTTCCGCAGATCGGCTACCAGATCCGCGGCATCGTGGGCTTTCCCGTGATCGCCGCGTTCGGCGCGACGACGGTGATGCGCAGCGGGGGGCTGGTGCTGGGCGATACCGTCGCCGGCGGGGACGGGGGCGAGCAGAACCTGTGCATGCGGGGGCTGATGCCCTTTGTCGCGGCGGAGCACGCGGGCGAGCGGCTGCACTTCAGCTTCGACACGGGGGCGCAGACGACGTCGCTCTACCTGCCCTTCTACACGGCGCGCCGCTCGATGGTGGAGAGCGCCCGCGGCACCTCCGCCGTGCAGACGGGCGGGGCGGGGGGGATGCGCACCGTGCAGGCGTACTCGTTTTCGCCGCTCGTGCTCACCATCGGCGGGCGGGAGATCACGGTGCCCACGGTGAACGTGTTCACGGAAAAGACGACGGACGACAGCGACCGCGTGTTCGGCAACATCGGCCAGGACGTCATCCGTCAGTTCCAGTCCATGACGCTGGACTTCCGCCGGATGCAGATCCGCTTCAACTAGCTGCCCGCGGGGGCCTGGATGAACGGAGGCGCGGAGACGATCGGGTCTCCGCGCCTCTTCCGTATGCCGGATCCGGAAACGCGCCTTGGATGGGCAATCGGCGCGGGCCGGGGGGATCCGGATCGTTGCTCGTCAGGGGGACTCGTGCTCCGCCGCGAGCCGTTCCGGGCCAGCCGCGGGGGCCCGGACGGCGCGCGGAGTCCGCGGCGCGCCGGGGGTGGCGGGAATCATCTCGCCGCAGACGTCCTTCAGCACGTCCGGATACTTCTCCGCGATCTGCAGGAGCCGGCTCGCGGGGCCCTCGCACTCGCGCTTGCCCTGCTCCCACGCGCGGACCGTGCTTGCGCTGACGCCCAGCATCTGCGCGAAGATCGCCTGCGAGACGGACAGCTTCTGGCGGACCTCGCGGATGAGGTACGGCGGATACCACGGCGGCCGCTCCAGGTGCGCCTTGCGAGCAGTTACTTCCACCGTATCTACACGCAAACCGGTCAACTCGCCTCGTTCGTAGGCAATTGCTTCCTGCAGGCTTCGAATGAGGAGCTTTCCGAGCTCGCTATGCTCTTCTTCCATCACCTCTCCTTCTTCAAGTGCTCCACGAGTTGGGTCAAGACTCGATAGTCGGCGCGGGTAAGGTTTTCCTGGGCGGATTTCGCGAATACCGCGACGAAGTAGATTACGCCGCGAACGTGAACGTACAGGTAAAGCAAACGGCCGCCGCCGCGCTTCCCTTTTCCTGATGCCGCGATGCGCAGCTTGCGCAGGCCTCCCGTTCCCGGTACGACGTCGCCCGCGTGCGGGTTCTCGCTCAGGATCTGCTGTACATGCCGTATGTCCTCGTCATCCAGCCATCCCTCCGCGGTCTCGTCGAAGGCAGGGAGATGCACATAGGAGAAGAGGCGAGGCTTGGTCTCCAAAGTATAACACCTCGTATCACAGATGGAAGAGGTGTGCAGCGTGGACGGGCGAAGCTATGCGAAGAACGGGAAGGGCGGAAGTGGGCGGAGGGTGCCGGAAACACATCGGTCCGGCAGCTGGCGCGACCGGACCGATCCTTATGCGAATCCCGCGGAATCCATCACCAGAGCTTCAGCTTGGTCAGGTCCGCACGGAGCTTGAGCAGGGCCTCGTCCTTCATCTTGGCCTCCAGCATCACGTCGAAGGGGACGGGGCCCGCCTCGCGCAGGAAGCTGGCGAACTCCCAGGGGTGCACGTAGTCGGCGTGCTGGCTCAGCAGGGGAGGCGCGGGGACCTCCTTCTTGCCCTTGGTGACGATGCGCGAGTCCAGCTTGGGCGAGGAGAAGTGCACCTTGGGCATGACCCCCGCGGGCCAGGTGGCCACGGCCGCGCGGCAGGCCTCGCCCAGGGAGAGCGTGCCGGGGTTCAGCAGGTGGTGCTGGTGGTCGAAGACGACGGGAATGCCGATGGCTTCGTGCACGCGCAGGCAGTCCTGCACGGTGTACAGCGTCTCGTCGTTCTCGATCACCAGCCGCCGGCGGCCGCCCTCGCTGAGCCGCGGATAGTTGGCCACGAAGCGCCCGATGGCCGCGTCCTTGTCGCCGTACGCGCCGCCCAGGTGCAGGATGACGATGGCCTCGGGGCCCTGCTCCATGGCGTCCAGGAGCTCGGCCTGGGAGTTCACGTCCAGGATGCCCTTGGCGTTGATCTTTTCGTCCAGCGCGGAGAGCAGCACGTACTGCGAGGGGTGCAGCGACAGGCGGATGCCCCGCTCGCGGGCAATGCGCCCCAGCTCCGCCAGGCCGCCGCGGCACTCGCGGATCTGCCCGTGGAACTGCGGCAGGTCCGGGTGCGTGCAGTAGGGGACGAAGTCGCTGGAGATGCGGTACATCCGCACGTCGATCTCGTCCAGGTAGTCCAGGATCTGGCGCAGGTACTCCATGGAGACGTTCAGGTGGGGCCCCGTCTGCCACCGCCGCGCGTCGTTGCTCTTGAGCCCCTCGCGCCCCGCCACCTTTACGGCGAACCCCAGCCGCCGCGGCCACTCCTGCTTCGCCATCCCGGTCGTCCTCCGTTCGGTGTTCGGTGCCCCAACGCGGCGGGGGCGCGGCTGCACGAGCCGCGCCCCCGCCGCGCAATCCGTCGTCCGAAACCGCCCGCGGGTCAGGCCTGCGGGCGCTGCACCAGCACCCACACCGTGTCGGTGCTGGCGCTGTAGAACATGCTGATCACCACGTTCTTCTGCCGGCCGTCGCGAAAGCGGAACTGGTAGGGAAACACCGTGTGCAGGTTCCGGTTCTCCACCCCTTCGACGAACTTGCCGTGGAACTCCTGCACCTTGGTGCACGGGGCCACTTCATCGAAGAAGCTCTTGCCGATGGCGTCGCCCTTTTCCACGCGGGCCAGGCTGCTTTCCGTCTGGTTGAACTTGAGGACGACGCCGCTGCGGTCCAGCTGGATCATCCCCACGGGAAGGGTGTCGAGCTCGTCTTCGCTGAGCACGTCGGCGCGGGTGAGGACTTCGCTGGTGCCGGATACGGTGGCCTGCATAGGGGCTTGCTCCTGGGTACTGTGACATGAGGGGAAGGTGGCGCTGCTCCCGTGCCCGGTAGCAGGCGCGGTGCTCTCCTCGCCAGAATCGTACCCGCTTGTACACAGTTTGTCAAATCTATGTAGGGTCCGCAGTTCCCCTGGCGAACGGCCGCCGCCCTGCCGCGGGATGCAATCGTGGCGCGCGGGTTGCAACCGGGTACGGCTCCCGGTGACGTTGCCCGCGAGGGTCCCACAGGCGCGCCGATGTTGTTGCGGCACCGGGACATTGGCCCGCTTTTGAAAATCAGGGAGATCCGATGGCGAACAACGACATGGACAGGGTGGTTCCGCTGGGCCAGCTGGACGACTACAAGGTGGCCGAGGGCGATCCCGACGTGCGCGGGTGGGAGGTTCTGGCGTCGGACGGGCGCAAGATCGGCGAGGTGGACGAGCTGCTGGTGGACACCAACGCCATGAAGGTGCGCTACCTGGACGTGGACGTGGAGGACGGCGTGATCGGCGACGGCATCGACCGGCACGTGCTGATCCCCATCGGCTACGCGCGGCTGGAGCAGGAGCGCGACTGCGTGATGGTGGACGGGCTGGCGTCGGCCGACCTGCACACGCTGCCGGCGTACGACCAGGGCCCCCTGACCCGCGACTTCGAGGGCTCCGTGCGCGACAGCTTCTCGCACCGCGGCACCCCGTCCACCACGACGTCCACCACGACCGTCGCGGGGATGACGGGCGCCGGCGCGGGGATGGTGGATACCGCCGGCCTGGACAACACGCCGGGCACGGGGACGGGGCTGGGGATGTCCGGCACGGCGACCGGCGCGGACCTGTCCGACGCCGGCGCGAGGACGGGCGAGCACCACCTGGGCGACCACGTCCCCGCGGGCGAGGGGATGCGCGCGGCGGGGTACGACGCCGGCAGCGCGAATCCCATGCAGTCCGGTACGGGCGTGCGCGACACGGGCTCCCCGCGCACGGGGCTGGATTCCGGTCTCGGGACGCCGGCCGGGGGGATGTCCGCCGGGGCGATGAACCCCGGGCATGACGGCTCCAACGTGAGCGGCGGCCCCTTCTCCGGGAGCAGCACGGAGGTGAGCGGCACGGGGCGCAACGACTCCATGCGGGCGGATGACGACGCCACGCTCGTGGGCGGGATGTCCGCCGGGGCGGGGTCGCAGGGGCCGGTGGCCGGGATGGGGACGGACCGCGGACCGCAGGGGGACATGAGCCACCGGGCCAGCACGGGCTCGCCCGCGTCGGACTACCAGCACAACGCGGACGAGGACTTCTACGCCAGCGACGCCTTTGACGACAGCCGCTTCTACGGGGCGCGCCGGGGCGGAACGACGGGCGGCGGAAGCATGGGCGCGGACCGCGAAGAGACGGAGCGGCTGGCCCGCGAAGCCTCGGAGCGGCTGCGCGAGGACCAGCAGAACCGCGGCGTCGGTGGATCGGGCTCGCTCTGATCCACCGGCGGGATGGAGGGGCGCTCCCGCAGGTTCGGGGGCGCCCCGTTTGTTTCGTGGACCGGGCGCGGGGGAGGCCCTAGATTGTCCGCTCCCATGACCGAACCCGCACCGACCGCCCGCCGGGGCCCCTGGATCCTGGCCGTGGACATCGGCACGTCGTCCGCGCGGGCGGGGTGGATCGATGCCGCCGGCGCGCCCCTGTCCGCCGATTTCACATCGGCCGATGCCACCTCCGACGGCGTGGCCCGCGCGGAGTACACGTGGCGCGCCCTGGCGGACGACGGGATGGAGACGGACGCGGAGGTGCTGGCGGACCTGTGCGTCCGGGTGATCGACGAGGCCGTGCGGACGGCGCGCGCGGCGGGGATCGAGCCCGCGGCCGTGGCCATCGCCGCGTTCTGGCACGGGCTGGTGGGGATCGGGGGGGATGGGCGGGCCGCGACGCCGCTCTACGGCTGGGGCGACGGGCGGGCGCGGGCGGCGGCGGACCGTCTTCGCGCGCGCGTGGACGAAGCGGGGGCGCACCGGCGGACGGGGTGCTTTCTGCACGAGGTGTATCCGGCGGCCAAGCTGGTCTGGCTGCGGGGCGCCGGGGGCGATAGCTTGCCGCCCGCATCCACCTGGGCGGGGATCGGTGAGCTTCTGGCGCTCCGCCTGTTCGGCGAGCGGCGGACCTCGGCGTCCATGGCCAGCGGCACGGGGCTGATGGACCTGCGCCGCTGCGCGTGGGACCCGGAGATGCTGGATGCCGTGGGGATCGCGGCGGATGGGCTCCCGCCCATCGGCGACGAGCCGTTCCGCGGGCTGCGGCCGGAATGGGCGCGGCGGTGGCCGGAGCTGGCCTCCATCCCCTGGTACCCGGCCCTGGGCGACGGGGCCTGCGCCAGCCTGGGATCGGGTGCGGCGGGGCGGCGCGCGGGGCTGACGGTCGGCACGTCCGCGGCCATCCGCGTGCTTCGCGAGGACGCGCATCCCACGGTGCCGGACGGCTTGTGGTGCTACCGGCTGGACGCGCGGCGCACGGTGGCCGGGCGTGCGCTCTCCAACGGCGGCAGCGTGTTCGCCTGGCTGCTGCGGACGCTCCTGCTCCCCCCGGCGGACGAGCTGGAGGCGCGCCTGGCCGCGATCGAGCCGGCGGCGCACGGGCTGCGCGTGGTCCCGCGCCTGCTCCCGGAGCGCCCGCCGCGCCCCGCGGGACCGGAGGCGGGGACGATCGCCGGGATCACGCAGGCGACGGGTCCCGTGGAGATGGCGCGGGCGTGGCTGGAGGCGGCGGCGTTCGCCATGGCGGATGCGCTGGACGCGGTGGAGGCGGCGTTCGGGCAGGCGGACGAGGTGGTGGCCGGCGGCGGCGCGCTGCATGCGTCCCCCGCGTGGGCCCGCATCGTGGCGGACGCGCTGGGCCGCCCCATGCGCCTGTCGCCGCACGAGGAAAGCACCCTGCGGGGCGCCGCGCTCCTGGCCCTGGAGCGGGTGGGGGCCCTTGGCGACGCGGTGCGGTTCGCGGCGGCGGAGGGCGGAGCGGGGGAGCGGATGGAGCCGGACCGGGCCGCGCACGAGGCGTATCGCGCCGCGCGGAGGGGCCCTCACCCGCTCGCGTAGGCTCGCACCCTCTCCCACAAACTGCGTGGGAGAGGGTGTACACCCCAGCCCGTGCCGGATGGCGGGCTTCCGCCGGGGACGAAGTTCTCCCCCTCCTGCCCGCGAGGCGGGGGAGGGGGCCGGGGGGAGGGGGCCCTCAGCCCGTGGAGGATCGGCGGCGAAAGGGCACGGGCTCCGTCTCCGTCCCCTCGCGCGCATCCGGCCGAACCAAGACGGATCCACATCGCCCATCCAGCAGTTTCGCACAGACCAGGAAGATCGATGGCATCCGACGCCCAGAAGCTCGACCAGCTCTGCATCGACACCATCCGCACGCTCAGCATGGACGCGGTGCAGGCGGCCAACTCGGGCCACCCCGGCACGCCCATGGCGCTGGCGCCGCTGGCGTACGTGATCTGGACGCGCCACCTGAAGCACAACCCCGCCGACCCGGACTGGGCGGACCGCGACCGGTTCATCCTTTCCGCCGGGCACGCGTCCATGCTGCTGTACTCGCTGCTGTACCTGAGCGGCTACGGGCTCACGCTGGACGACATCAAGAACTTTCGGCAGTGGGACAGCCCCACGCCGGGCCACCCGGAGTACGGCCTGACGCGCGGGGTGGAGACCACGACGGGTCCGCTGGGGCAGGGCGTGGCCAACGGGGTGGGGATGGCGCTGGCGGAGGCCCACCTGGCCGCGCGCTACAACCGCCCCGGCCACGAGATCGTGGACCACTGCGTCTACGCCATCTGCTCCGACGGCGACCTGATGGAGGGCGTGGCGGCGGAGGCGGGCTCGCTGGCGGGGCACCTGGGGCTGGGCAAGCTCATCTACTTCTGGGACGACAACAAGATCACCATCGAAGGCAGCACGGACCTCGCCTTCACGGAGGACGTGGGCAAGCGCTTCGAGGCGTACGGCTGGCACACGGTGCGGGTGGAGGACGGCAACGACCTGGAGGCCCTGGACGCGGCCATCCGCGAGGCCAAGGCGGATCCGCGCCCGTCCATGATCTCCGTCCGCACCATCATCGGCTACGGCTCGCCCAACAAGGCCGGGTCGGAAAAGGCGCACGGCGAGGCGCTGGGCGAGGAGGAGATCAAGCTCACCAAGACGGCGCTGGGCTGGCCCTCGCAGGAGTCGTTCTTCGTCCCGGACGAGGCGCTGCAGCACATGCGCTCCACGGCCGCGCGCGGTGCGGAGACGCAGGCGGAGTGGCAGAAGCGCTTCGAGGCGTACCGCGCGGCGCACCCGGACGCGGCGAAGGAGCTGGAGCAGGCGCTTTCGCGCACGCTGCCGGAGGGGTGGGACGCCGACGTCCCCACCTGGTCGCCGGAGGACAAGCCGATCGCCACGCGCGCGGCGTCGGGCAAGGCGCTGAACGCCATCGCCAAGCGAGTGCCGTGGCTCATCGGCGGGTCGGCGGACCTGTCGGGAAGCAACCTGACGGACATCGAGGGCGGGGGCGACCTGCTGGCGGACAACTACGGCGGGCGCATCCTGCACTTTGGCGTGCGCGAGCACGGAATGGGCTCGGTGATGAACGGGATGACGCTGCACGGCGGCGTGCGCGTGTTCGGCGGCACGTTCCTCATCTTCAGCGAGTACATGCGGCCGCCCATCCGCCTGGCGGCGCTGATGGAGCAGCCCACCATCTACGTCTTTACGCACGATTCCGTCGGTCTGGGCGAGGACGGGCCCACGCACCAGCCCATCGAGCAGCTGCCGTCGCTGCGCGCCATTCCCGGCCTGATCGACCTGCGCCCGGGCGACGCCAACGAGACGGCGGAGGCGTGGCGCTTTGCCATGGAGCACACGCACGGCCCCGTGTTCTTCGCCCTGACGCGGCAGGCGCTGCCGCACCTGGACCGCAGCAAGCTGGGCGCCGCGTCCGGACTGCGCCGGGGCGCGTACGTGCTGGCGGACGCGGAGGGCGGCGACCCGCAGGTGATCCTGATCGCCAGCGGCTCGGAGGTGGCGCTCATCCTGGAGGCGCGGGAAAAGCTGGCGGCGGAGGGGATCCGCGCCCGCGCCGTGAGCATGCCCAGCTGGGCGCTGTTCGCGCAGCAGGACAAGGCCTATCGTGACGAGGTGCTGCCGCCGGCGGTCAAGGCGCGCATCGCGGTGGAGGCGGCGCATCCCATGGGGTGGGAGCGCTGGACGGGCGGCGAGGGCGCGGTCATCGGCATCAGCCGGTTCGGGGCGTCGGCGCCGGCCAAGCGCGTGTTCGAGGAGCTGGGCTTCAGCGCGCAGAACGTGGCCGCCAAAGCAAAGGAGTGCCTGGGGATGGGCAGTGCCGGCGCCGAGCACGGCCGCGCGGGCGCGGGCCCCACGGCGCACGGGACGGACGAGAAGTAACTGCAGTGCGAAAGTGCGGGAGTGCGAAAGTGCGAGAGCAACCGCTTGTTGCTCTCGTGCTCCGCGCTCCCTCGCACGCGCACGACCACTCCGGCAGGAGAACCACACGATGACATCGACCAAGCACCCCACCGACGCCGTGGACGAGGGCAGCAATCCGCTGCACGAGCTGCACGCGCTGGGGCAGAGCGTCTGGCTGGACTACATCCGCCGCGGCATCCTGGACAACGGCGAGCTGGAGGAGATGATCCGCCGCTACGACCTGCGCGGCGTGACCTCCAACCCCAGCATCTTCGAGCAGGCCATCGGCGACAGCGACGACTACGACGACGCGCTGGACGTGCTGGCCCGCGACGGGGCCGGCGGGCCGGCGGCGTACGAGGCGCTGGCCGTGGAGGACATTGCCCGCGCCTGCGACCTGTTCCGCGGCGTGTACGACGCGTCGGACGGCACGGACGGCTTCGTCTCGCTGGAGGTATCGCCCGAGCTGGCGCACGACACGGCGGGCACGGTGGACGAGGCGCGGCGGCTGTGGAAGGCCGTGGACAAGCCCAACCTGATGATCAAGGTGCCGGGCACGGACGCCGGCCTTCCCGCCATCGAGCAGCTGCTGGAGGACGGCTTCAACGTGAACATCACCCTGCTCTTCTCGGTGGAGAACCACGAGCGGGTGATGGAGGCGTACCTGCGCGGGCTGGAGCGGCGGCTGGAAAAGGGCGGCGCGCTGGACCGCATCGGCAGCGTGGCGTCGTTCTTCGTGTCTCGCGTGGACAGCGCCGTGGACGGGCAGCTGGAGAAGATCGCCGAGTCCGCGTCCGACGACGCGGCGAAGCAGCGCGCGCTGGGCCTTCGCGGCAAGGCGGCCATCGCCAACGCCAAGCTGGCGTACCGCCGGTTCCAGGAGATCTTCTCCGGTCCGCGGTGGGAGCGGCTGGCGGCGGCGGGCGCGCACGTGCAGCGTCCCCTGTGGGCCAGCACGAGCACCAAGAACCCGGACTACCGCGACGTGATCTACGTGGAGGAGCTCATCGGGCCCCACACGGTGAACACCATGCCCCTGGCCACCGTGGAGGCGTTCGCGGACCACGGCGTGGCGAAGAGCGCCGTGGACCAGGACGTGGAGCAGGCCGTGGCGGACCTGGCCGCGCTTCGCGACGCGGGCATCGACATGGACGCCGTGACGGACCAGCTGCAGCGCGAGGGCGTGGAGAAGTTCGCCAAGTCGTTCGCGGGGATGCTGGACGTGGTGGGCGGCAAGCTGACCCGCGTGGGCCAGCCCTGACCTTTCGTCGGCGGTGACCTGGAAGCGCTCCCCCGGCCCTGCGCCGGGGGAGCGCTTTTTGTCGGGGAGTGTCCCGGGTGCACGGATTGGCTCCTCCGCGCGGATTGTGGCACAATTTTCGTTCAGTCGTCAGCCATGGGACGGCGCGGAGCGATGCCTGGGCGGGCAACATCGGTCATTTCCGGCGCCCGGGCAGATCTTGTTCGGACTTCTGCGGCGGTATAGTGGGTACTTCCCGCCACGTTGTGTACCTCTGATGTCGCATGCCGCCGACGCGGCAAGCGTGTCAAGGGTTACCGCAAGTCGCTGCGCCCCAACGATTTCGGAGAAACGGCCCCAGCGGAACGGCATTCGGTACGGGGGTTGCTACTGCTGAAGGTAGCAGAGGCACCCGCGCAAAGGGTGTTCGCGACCGTGAAGGTGGTACGCGGGGCAGGCTGGGGCCGCAATCAATGTGCAGTACCCTCGAGTGCGGCGCCCCCCAACGATGCAGATGGTTCAGATGCTTCGTGGCTCCAGCCTCCCGTGCTACCCCTTTTCGGCCGCCGGCCCCGTGCCGGCGGCGTGAACGGGCCGTCCCGGATCGGGACGGCCCGTTCTCACGCATTGCACAATCCCGGGGCGCGTGTCCCGGCCAACCCAGCACGCCCGGATGCAGCGGATCAACTACAACCATCTCTGGTACTTCTGGATGGTAGCCCGCGAAGGCAGCATCTCGGCCGCGACCAAGAACCTGGACGTGACGCAGCCGGCCATCAGCAGCCAGATCGCGCGGCTGGAGCGCTCGCTCGGTTTCAAGCTGTTCGAAAAGAGCGGGCGGGGGCTGGCGCTCACTCCGTCCGGCGCCACGCTCTACGCGTACGCGGACGAGATGTTCGCCCTTGCCCGCGAGATGCTGGAGACGCTGGAGCGGGGCGGGCGGCGGGCGCTGCGCCTGGCCGTGGGCGTGGCCGAGGGGGTGCCGGCCGTGCTCACCAACCGGCTGCTGGCGCCGGCCATGAAGATGCCGCGCCCCGTGCGGCTGGAGGTGCGCCACGGCCCCCTGACGCGGCTCACGGCGGAGCTGGGCGCGCGCGAGGTGGACATGGTGCTGTGCACGGAGCGGCTCCCCGCCGGCAGCGCCGTGCGCGCGCGGCCGCACGCCCTGGGCGAGTGCAGCATCGTGCTGCTGGCGGCGCCGGAGCTGGCACGAAGCCTGGCGCCGGGCTTTCCCGGCTCGCTGGACGGCGTGCCGTTCGTGCTGCCGCCGTCGTCCGCCCCGGTGCGGCGCACGCTGGACCGGTGGATGCAGGCGCAGAACGCCGCCCCCAACCTGGTGGCGGAGATCGACGACCTGGCGGGGGCCCTGCTGCTGGCGCAGTCGGGCGCGGGGGTGGTGGCGGTGCCCGGCGTGGCGGAGGAGGAACTGCGGAAGCTGTACGGCCTGGAGATGGTGGGCCACGCGCGCGACGCCATGCAGCCGTTCTACGCGCTGACCGCCGAGCGCCGCCCCCGCCACCCCGCCGTCGTGGCCGTCCTGGAGTCCGCGCGCGCGGATCCGATCCGGTAGGGGAGTGCGTGAGTGCGTTAGTGCGTTAGTGCGTTAGTGCGAAAGTGCGAAAGTGCGAAAGTGCGAAAGTGCGAAAGTGCGAAAGTGCGGGAGTTTCGCGCGGAGCCGGCCCCTGCCCACGAGGCGGGCGGACCGTCACGGGCGAGGGCCCCCTCCCCCCGGCCCCCTCCCCCGCTCCGCGGAGGGAGGGGGAGATTTTGGCGGGAGCGCGCGGTTGTCATTCCGAGGGAGCGCACGACGGCACCCGCCCGTGCCGCGATCCGTGCGCGCGACCGAGGAATCTTCTCCGCCGCCGCACGAACGCCGCCCCGCACTCCGAGGCTCTCCCCCCGCACATCACGCGAAGCGCACCGCTGGTCCGCTGCCCCCATCCGTGACCCGGCCCACGGGTCGATCCGTCACTTCCGCACTTCCGCACTTCCGCACTTCCGCACTCTCGCACTTCCGCACTCACGCACTCACGCACTCAATCCATCTCCCGCTAAACCTTCCGTCCCTTCCGCGCATCTGATTTGCGAACCCACGGTGGCGCGATGCCGCCCTGGCAGCCACCCCGTGATCCTGACCGGAGCCGACGATGCGTACGTCCCGCTTCTACCTTCTGCCCCTGCTCGCCGCGGCCACGCTGGCGCAGCCTGCCGCCGCCCAGCGCTCCAGCGACGACTGGATGGAGAGCTGCCGCAACAACCGGCGCGGCGGCAACGACAACCGCGCGACGTTCTGCGAGGTGCGCGAGACGCGCATCCCGGCGCGCGGCAGCCTGCGCGTGGACGGCGCGCAGAACGGCGGCGTGACGGTGCGCGCCCACGAGGGCCGCGACATCCTGGTCCGGGCGCGCGTGCAGAGCTGGGCCCGCACGGACGAGGCTGCCCGCGCGCAGGCCGGCGCCATCCGGGTGAGCACCGACGGCACCATCCGGGCGGCGGGCCCGTCCACGGAAGGCCGCAACCAGGGCTGGGCCGTGGGATACGAGATCCTCGTCCCCGCCCGCACCAACCTGGACGTGCAGACGCACAACGGGCCCATCCGGGTGGAGCGGGTTGCGGGCACCATGAACCTGCGCGCGCACAACGGGCCCATCGACCTGCACGAGCTCGCGGGCAACGTGCGGGCGCGGGCGCAGAACGGCCCCCTCACGGTGCGCCTGGCCGGCCGCCGGTGGAACGGTGAGGGGCTGGACGCGGAGACGGTGAACGGCCCGGTGGACCTGGAGCTTCCGCGCGGCTACGCGGCGCACCTGGAGAGCGGCAACGTGCACGGTCCCCTGAGCGCCCCGGCACGCATGCGCCCCGCGCGCGAGGGCCGCAACCGCTGGACGGGCGGCGGGCGCATCAACACGGACCTCAACGGCGGCGGGCCCACCATCCGCGTGGTCACCACCAACGGCCCCGTCGAGATCGAAGAGACCTGAGGCGGGCTGGCGTCCGGCTCCGGCCGAACCTGCAGTACGCATTGGATGAAAGGCGCCCGAGGGGGCGCCTTTCGTCGTTTGGGCGGAGGTTCGGCCGGAACTCGGGCAGAGCGAATGAATTCGCCGCAACGACTACACGAAGTCCGCCTGCGCGGACTGTCCGTCGCGGGCGGGTCCCACGCCGGCGGCGGCATTCCGTGCACGGGGTGCTTTCTCCCCTCTCCGCGAGGAACGAGCGGGGAGGGACCGGGGGAGGGGCCGCCCGCTGCCGGCGCGATCCATCCTCCCCTGCACGCCCTTGTCGTCCTACCCCTCTACCGGTGCAGATTGCCGGAAGGCCCGGGCGAGAGGGACTCCCGCACTTTCGCACTTTCGCACTTTCGCACTTTCGCACTAACGCACTAACGCACTAACGCACTAACGCACTAACGCACTAACGCACTAACGCACTAACGCACTAACGCACTAACGCACTAACGCACTAACGCACTACGAATCCGGGCCGAACCTTGCAGGCGCGTCGGGGCGGATCAGGACACAACACCGGGACCGGGGAGAGAACCATGCGGCTGGGGATGGTGGGGCTGGGCAAGATGGGCGGCAACATGGCGCAGCGCCTTACGCGCGGCGGGCACGAGGTCGTCGTCCACGACCGCGACGAGACCGTGACCCGCACCATCGCCCAGGCGGCGGGCGCGCAGGCGGCCACGTCGCTGGACGAGCTGGTGGGGGGGCTGGCGGCGCCCCGCGCCGTGTGGGTAATGGTGCCCGCGGGACCGCCCACGGAGCAGGTGCTGCGCGACGTGGCGGACCGCATGCAGCCCGGCGACGTGCTCATCGACGGGGGCAACAGCAACTTCAAGGACACACAGCGCCGCGCGCAGGAGTTCGCCGGCCGCGGCATCCACCTCATCGACGCGGGCACCAGCGGCGGCATCTGGGGGCTGGAGAACGGCTACTGCCTGATGGTGGGCGGCGACGTGGACGCGGTGATGCTCTGCGAACCGGCGTTCCGCACGCTGGCGCCGGAGAACGGCTACCTGCACGTGGGGCCCAGCGGGGCCGGACACTTCACCAAGATGGTGCACAACGGCATCGAGTACGGCCTGCTCCAGGCGTACGCGGAAGGCTTCGAGATCCTGCAGAAGAGCGGGATGGGGCTGGACCTGCGGGCCATCGCGGACCTGTGGAACCACGGCTCCGTCGTCCGCTCGTGGCTGCTGGAACTGCTGGAGCGCGCCTACGCACAGGAGGGGCAGGGGCTGGAGAACATCCGCGGATGGGTGGCGGACAGCGGCGAGGGACGGTGGACCGTGGAGACGGCGCTGGACCTGGACGTGCCCGCGCCCGTCATCACCCTGTCGCTGCAGATGCGGTTCCGCTCGCGGCAGGACGAATCCTACGGCGCGCAGGTCATCGCCGCCCTCCGCAACCAGTTCGGCGGGCACGCGGTCAAGCACGTGGCGCCGGGGGAGGGCGGCGCATGACGGACGAGGCCGCCCTTCCCGACGTCCCCGCCGCGCCGCCACAGGGGGAGACGCCCCTCCGCACGCCCATGCAGGATCCCCTGCAGCGGGTCAAGGTGCCGGATCCGCTCGTCCTCGTCATCTTCGGCGCCACGGGAGATTTGGCGCGGCGCAAGCTCATGCCGGCGCTGTGGAAGCTGCAGTCCGACGGGCTGCTGCCCCGGGAGTTCGCCATCGTGGGCAACTCGCGCGAGGCCATCGACGACGACACCTACCGCGAGCGGATGCGCGGGGCCCTGGAGGAGTTCGCCCAGGCGCCCGACGCGGCGGCGTGGGCGGAGTTCGCCCGGCGCATCGTCTACGTGCCCGGCTCCACGGACGACCCATCCACCTTCGTGACGCTGGGCAAGCGGCTGGGGGAGATGGATGATGCGCACGGCACGGCGGGGAACCGGCTGTACTACCTGGCCCTGCCGCCGGGGATCATCGAGCAGACGGCGGAGGGGCTGGGGCGCGCGGGGCTCGTGTGCCATCCGGACGACGCGTGCTGGACGCGCATCATCGTCGAAAAGCCGTTCGGGCACGACATTGCCAGCGCGCGGCAGCTGAACCTGGACCTCACGAAGGTCTTCAAGGAGCGGCAGATCTTTCGCATCGACCACTACCTGGGCAAGGAGACGCTGCAGAACCTGCTCGTGTTCCGCTTCGCCAACACCATCTTCGAGCCGCTGTGGAGCCGCACGTACGTGGACCACGTGCAGATCACGGTGGCGGAGGAGGTGGGCGTGGAGGGGCGCGCGGGCTACTACGACAAGAGCGGCGCCCTGCGCGACATGATCCAGAGCCACCTGCTGCAGATCCTTACGCTGGTGGCCATGGAGCCGCCGGCCAGCTACGACGCGGACTCCATCCGCAACGAAAAGGTCAAGGTGCTGCAGTCCATTCCGCTGCTGCAGGGGGACGCCGTGCGCGCGTCCACCGTGCGCGGGCAGTACGCGGCGGGGGAGACGGACGGGGAGGCCGCGCCGGGGTACCTGGACGAGGACAAGGTGCCGGCGGGGTCGCGGACGGAGACGTTCGCGGCGGTGCGGCTGGAGGTGGACAACTGGCGGTGGGCGGGGGTGCCGTTCTACCTGCGCACGGGCAAGAAGCTGCCGGCCAAGGCCAGCGAGGTGGTGATCCGCTTTCGCCCCGCGCCGCACCCCGTGCGCGACCTGGTGCAGGCGGACGCGCCGGCGCCCAACGCGCTGGTGCTGCACATCCAGCCGGACGAGGGGATCTCACTCTTCTTCGAGGCCAAGGTGCCCGGGCTGCGCGGGCCGCTGCGGGCCGTGAGCATGGACTTCGACTACTGCCGCGCGTTCGGGGCGGAGTCACCGGAGGCCTACCAGCGGCTGCTGCTGGACGCCATGCTGGGCGATGCCACCCTCTTTGCCAGGCGCGACGAGGTGGAGGCCGCGTGGACGCTCATCACGCCTATCCTGGAGGCGTGGGCGGCGGAGGGGACGCCGGAGTCGTATCCCGCCGGCAGCTGGGGACCGAAGGGTGCGGACGAGCTGCTGTCGCGGGAAGGGCGCAGCTGGGCCGTGCCGGGGACGCTGGGGGCGATGGTGACGGGGGAGGGGTGAGGGCGGAGCCCGTCCTGGAGGTGCCGGGCCCGCGGCTGAGCGGCTGAAGCCGCCGCAACGACTGCGGAAAGCCCCACAAACTGCGTGGGGCTTCAACTGCTTCAACTGCGGCGCGGGCGGGGCGATCGGTGGGAGGTGCCGGGCTCCGGCCTGAGCGGGTAAACCCGCCGCTGGGAAAGCGGTAAGCCCTGTCTCGCGCCGAGGCGCGACGCGAACAGGGCTTCAACTGCGTTACGGGAACAGCGGTCTCTGCGGTGGCCGGCTCCTCGGCCCTCTCGCGGATTCCGCCGGGGTGCAGGAGGGCGGCAGTCCGCGCAGGCGGACTTCGTGTGTTTGTTGCGGCGAATTCATTCGCTCTGCCGGGCGTGCCATCCCACCTCGGTCCCTGGGCTACTCGGGCCCGGGCTGTGCTCCGCCCAGCCCCGCCCGCGACTCCTCGCGGATGGCGGAGCGCAGGGCCTCGGGGGTGATCTCCAGGTGCGCGAGCACGCGGCGGGGCAGGCCCTGCGGCGACTGCAGCACGCCCAGCAGCAGCTCGCCCGCGCCCACCCGGTGCAGGCCGGCGATGCGGGCCTCGCGCATGGCGAACTCGATGCTCCCCTTGGTATCGTCCGCGTAAGGGAGCACGGGGGTGTGCAGCCCCCACGGCCGCGTGGGGGCCGCCCGCTCCACCCGTTGCACGATCTGCTGGGGGGGAAAGCCCAGCCGCGCCAGGGCACGCCCCGCGAGGCCCGCGGGATCCTCCAGCAGCGCCAGCAGCAGGTGCTCGGCGTGGACGGCGGAGGCGTGGCCGCGCTGGGCCTGCGCGGTGGCCCCGCCCAGCGCGTCGCGGGCGTCGTCGTCGAACGGCAGGTCCGGCGGCCGCGGCGGCGGGACGTTGAGCTTGTTTCGCTTGAAGAGCATCGGTCGTCCGATCGATGAAAATGCGGGTCAGGACGCGTCCGCGCCCGGGCCGTCGCCGTGGGTGAGCAGGTCGCGGGTGGCGCGGTCCAGCGCCTCGCGCAACTCGGCCTCCGTGGCACCCATGTGGAACGCGGCGATGGCTGTGCGCCGCATCATCCCCTGCAGCGCCTCGGCGCGGGCGGGGTCGGGCGCGGCGGGGGGACGCTGGGCCACGCGGGTGCCGCGCGCGCCGTCCGTCACCACCACGCCCAGCCGCTCCAGCTCGCCGTACGCGCGGGCCACCGTTCCCGGCGCCACGTCCAGCTGGTCCGCCATCCGCCGCACGGAGGGCAGCCGCTCGCCGCCGTGCAGCCGCCCGGTGGCCACGGCCTCCTGCACCCCCGCGACGATCTGCTCGAAGATGGAGCGGTCCGACGCTTCGTCAATCTCCAGGCGGAACGCGCCCCCCGCAACGTCTTCGCCCGCCGCGTCGCCAGGGACGGCACCGGCGGCCGCGATCTCGCCGCCGGCCAGCGCCGCGCGGAGCGTGGCGGGGGTGACCCCGACGTCCCGCAGCACCTGGGCCGCGATTCCCTCCCCCTCCGCCGCCACGGCGACCAGCAGGTGGACGGGCCGGACCTGGCGCCGGGGGCCCGCCTCCTTGATGGCCAGGTCCATGGACTTGCGGGCGCGGGACGTGAAGGGAAACTCGCCCTGCGTACGCGCCGGGTCCGTGCCGCGCACCAGCGCCATCCGCAGGCGCGCGCGCACGGCCGCCGGCCCGGCGCCCGCCGCGGTGAGCAGCCGGCTCGTCTCGTCCTCTGGATCGCGGGCCATGGCCAGCAGCAGGTGCTCCGGACCGACGAAATCGTGCGCCAGGTCGACGGCCTCCTCGCGCGCGGCCATCAGCACGGCGCGGAGGGCGGACGAGAAGGGCGCCTCGGCATCGTCGCTGGTGGGGCGGGAACGGAACGCGAACATGCGGTACCTCCGTCGCGGGCGTGGATGATGTACTATCTGCATTGATACATATCCAACTCCCGCGGATGTGTCAATTCCATTGGTACAAATGAGGCCGATGTCCAGCATCCAGATCCATCCCGACGCGCACGCCGCCTCCCTCGCCGTCACGGAGAGCTTCGCGGCCCAGGCGATCGCGGCTGTCCAGGCGCGCGGCCGGTTCTCCGCCGCGCTGACGGGGGGGAGCGGGCCGGTGGAGGCGTATCGCCTGCTGGGCGAGGCGCCGTTCCGGTCGCGCATCCCGTGGGAGGGCGTGCACCTGTTCTGGGGCGACGAGCGGTGCGTGCCGCCGGGCCACGCGCGCAGCAACTTTCGCATGGCCAACGAGGCGTTCGTCGCGCGCGTGCCCATCCCCCAGGCCAACGTGCACCGGATGCGCGGCGAGCTGCGGCCGGAGGAGGGCGCGGCGGCCTACGCGGAGGAGCTGGCGGCCATCTTCGGGGAGGGCGTGCCGCGCCTGGACCTGGTGCACCTGGGCGTGGGGCCGGACGCGCACGTGGCGTCACTGTTCCCGTTTACGGAGCCGTTGCGCGAGCGCGGCCGCACCGTCACCACCAATCTCCACCTTCCGGAGGGCGAGCCCCGAATCACCCTCACGCTGCCTGTGCTGAACGGCGCGGCGCGGGTGGAGATGATCGTCATCGGCCCCTCCAAGGCGGACGTCGTGTGGACCGTGCTGCGCGGGCCCATCGACCCGTATCGCCTTCCCGCGCAGCTCGTGCGGCCGGGGGACGGGGAGATCGTGTGGATGATGGACGCCGCGGCGGCGGGGCGGCTGGAGGACGGGCGGGGATGATCGTCCGATGATGGACGGACTCGGCGAGGGCGGGGCGCCCCCCTCCCCGGCCCTCCCCCACAAACTGCGTGGGGGAGGGAGGTGAACGGCATCCGCAACGCGCGGAATCCGCGATGGATCAGCGGAAATCGGCCGCGTGGTCCATGGCCCAGCCGCGGAAGGGGCGGGCGGGGGCACGGGTGATTTCCTCCACCGTCGCCATCACGGGCTCGGGATTTCCGACGAGGGTGGCCCAGTAGCGCATGGAGCTCTCCGCGAACGCGGGCGGCAGGCCCTCGGCGATCATCTCGTCGCGCGCTGCCTCGGGCGCGATCTCCTCGAAGCGCAGCGGCCTGCGGATCACCTCGCCGATGATGCGTACCTGGTCCGCCTGCGTGACGGCCGCGGGGCCGGTCAGCACGTGCCGGGCGCCGGCGTGACGCTCGTCCGTGAGGGCGCGCACGGCCACGTCGGCGATGTCGCGCTCGTGGATGAGCGAGCGGGCGGCCTGCGCGTACGGTGCGCGGACGATCCCTGTCTCGCGGATCTGCGGCGCCCACCAGAGCGCGTTCGTGGCGAATCCGCCGGCGCGCAGAAAGGTCCACGGCACGCCGCTCTCTTCGATCACCCGCTCCACCTGGTGATGAAAGACGGGCTCGCCGCCGTCGTCATCGCCGCGCGCGCCCATGGCGGAGAGGTAGACGACGCGCGGCGATCCCAGGCGCAGGACGTCCATGAGCGCGGCGACGCCGTCGGCGCTGAAGAACGGCCAGAGCAGGAAGACGGATTCGATGCCGTCCAGGTGCGGCCGCAGCGTCTCCGGGTCGGAAAGGTCGCAGCGGACGGCGTCCACGCGGGCGGGGAGGCGGGCGGCGGCGGGATCGCGGACCAGCGCGCGGACGGCGTTCCCGCGCTTGAGCAGCTCCGCGACCACGTGCCGGCCCACGTTGCCCGTGGCGCCCGTCACCAGGATCCGGGGCGCGACGCCGGCTCGGTTCGTGTCCATCAAGGGATCCACCTCGTCGTTCCAGGGATGGCGCCGTCCGGGAACGGACGGCGCGTGGAGGAGGGACGATACGGCTTCAAGCGCACTTGAAGTCAAGGCGGCGGGTGCGTACTGTTGTCCGCATGAGCGAAACGCATCCAACCCCCGGCTTCCGCCCGTCGCCGCTGACCATCGGTGAGGTGGCGCGGCGCAGCGGCGTGGCGACCTCCGCCCTGCGGTTCTACGAGGAGCGCGGGCTGATCCAGTCCCAGCGCACCACGGCGGGCCATCGCCAGTATCCGCGGGCGACGGTGCGGCGCGTGGCATTCATCGTGTTCGCGCAGAAGGTGGGGCTCTCGCTGGAGGAGGTTGCCACCGAGCTCTCAAAGCTGCCGGAGAACCGCGTGCCCACGCGGGAAGACTGGGCCGCGCTCTCGGCCGGCTGGTCGCGGCGGATCGACGAGCGCATCGCGGAATTGGAGCGGCTGCGGGCGGGGCTGTCGGAGTGCATCGGCTGCGGATGCCTGTCGCTGGACCGCTGCCGGCTGGCGAATCCGGGGGACCGGGCGGGGGCACGCGGGGCGGGGCCGCGGTTCTGGATGGGGGACGTGGGGTAAACGCCCGATCCGTGCACAGGGTCGGGATCGCGCGGCGCCCCCTCCGCTCGCTTAGGCTCGCACCTCCCCCCAAAAAACCTGGGGGAGGTTGAACTGCTTTCAGGAAGGGCCGATTTCTTCCGAGGGCGGCGGAACAGCGATGCGCTTCCGCGTGGGGGACCGTGCGTGGGCGGGGCTCGTCGGGTGGAGCGGGGGCACGTGCGGCGGCGGAGAAGATTCCTCGGTCGCGCGCACGGGATGCGGCGCGGGCGAGTGCCGTCTGGCGCTCCCTCGGAATGACAGTCCGCGGCGCGGGCAGAGGTGTGTTCTTCCTCTCG
>JAESFL010000132.1_pt1 | contig 73244 bp, 69 predicted proteins | sample 9269401 | NCBI WGS metagenome assembly JAESFL01 (sample SAMN14506025, study PRJNA617098) | algae metagenome | isolation source: Gloeocapsa sp. UFS-A4-WI-NPMV-4B04 and co-occurring heterotrophs from desert... | place: USA: Utah | collected 2006-10-01 | reverse complement strand
CGCCCCGGTTGAGGGCCTCGATCTTGGCCGGATCCTTGTCCACGCAGCAGACCTCGTGGCCGAAATCCGCAAAGCAGGCGCCGGAGACCAGGCCCACATAGCCTGCTCCGATCATCGCAACATGCATCAGGGGCTCCCTGTTTAAAAACGTTACAAGTTACGGTTCGAGGGCAATGTAAGCAAACATACCGCTCTTCCTGAGGAGACAATGGCAGGGACGCAAGTCAGTCGGCTCGTCCATCGCGCGTGCATCGTCCTTGCCATAACACTACAGGCCGCATCGCCTACACCATGGAAATACCTGCTGCAAGCAGGGGAGAGGGCCGCCGGACCGGGGTACGCAGGGCCGTGGTCCATCCGAATTAGACAAAGTCTCGCGTGGCTTCACCTCGCCCCGTACCGCCTTCGCACTTTCCGGACGCCTATTGCCGCAGAGAGGCAGGATCCAAGTCCCACAGAGTAATTTTCATCGAAAGAAAGGGGTTGACCGGCGAACCCGTAGTGCCTACGCGTGTGATAACAATGAAACGTTGGCCAATTGCTTCCGAATTGGGCGAGATCTGCGGTAAAGTCAGGCTTGGTGCAGGCGACTCGACGATGAGATCGCCGTCGCGGTACGTTTCTGGACATTTTTGCCGTCGGGGACGCAACCTTGAAGCTGATTATCCAAATACCCTGTTACAACGAGGCCGGGACCCTTGCGATCGCCCTGGCGGCGCTTCCGCGCACCGTTCCAGGATTTGATATCGTCGAGTGGTTGGTGATCGATGACGGCAGCATCGACGAGACGGTTCGCGTTGCGCTGGAAAACGGCGTCGATCACGTGGTGCGCCACAGCCGCAATCAGGGGCTCGCACGCGGGTTCATGACCGGTCTGGAGGCCTGTCTCGAGCGTGGGGCGGATGTCATCATTAATACGGATGCCGACAACCAGTACAATGCGGACGATATCCCGGCGCTCGTAACCCCCATTCTGCAGCACAAGGCTGATATCGTCGTCGGCGCCCGCCCGATCGACACGATCGAGCATTTTTCCCCGGCCAAGAAATTCCTGCAGAAGCTGGGCAGTTGGGTCGTCCGCGTCGTCAGCCGCACCAGCATCCCGGACGCCCCGAGTGGTTTCCGGGCCATGAGCCGAGCTGCAGCGCAGCGCCTGGTTGTGTTCAGCGATTATACCTATACGCTTGAGACGATCATTCAGGCCGGCCAAAAGAACATGGCAATTGTGTCTGTTCCGATCCGCGTCAACGAAGACCTGCGCCCATCGCGTCTTCTTAAGAGCATTCCCTCGTATATTCAGCGGTCCATCGGTACGATGATCCGCATCTTCGTGATCTACCGGCCTTTCCGCTTCTTCGGTATCCTCGGCGGCGTCTTGTTCCTCTTAGGATTCCTGCTCGGGCTCCGCTTCTTGTTCTACTTCGCGACTGGCTCGGGGGAAGGTCACGTCCAATCGCTCATTCTGGCATCCGTGTTGCTCGGTATGGGGTTCCAGACCATTCTTGTCGCGTTTTTGGCCGACCTTCTGGCCGCAAACAGGAAGTTGCTTGAGGATATCCGCGTTACCGTCAAACGTGCACCCACGGATCTGAGCCACAGTACTGTCAACCTTGAAGATGTGACATTGCAGCAGAAGGCATCAATTCCCCTGAGCCAACATGGAAGCGCGATGGACGCTGACACGAAAGCAGGAAATGTGGTAGCCAGCCGCTGAAGGCCTGCATCTGCGGCGACCGATGTGAGGCTCGGGCAACTGAGCGTCTCACTCGTCTGAGCTGAGTGCTGTCAACGGATCAAGGGTATGGCGATGAGCTTGAAGATGGCCGGCGGTGACGAACATGGCCGCCCAGATCAAGAGCTCTCCGCCCCGGACCAGGGAACTGCGCAAGCTTCGGGCGTGCGCAGTTCCTCCGTTCTGGCTGGCATGAAGAAGTATATGCATTGGTTCGGCAGCGCAGTCGCGGTGATCGGAATTGTCTTCGTTGCCATCCGCCTCCGGGACTACAGCGCCCAGATCGATTTCAAGGGTTTCGGCCAGGAGATCTGGTGGATCGTCGGGGGCTGTGCAATGGCCTACTGCATCGCCAACAACCTTATGGCGCTGGCCTGGTGGAATCTGCTTGTCCAGTTCGGAGCCGTTACGCCACGCCGCTGGGCGATCAGAACCTACGGCATTTCCCAGCTCGCCAAATATGTGCCCGGTAACATCTTTCATCTTGCTGGACGGCAAGCCATGGGAATGGCTGCGGGGGTGCCCGGATGGTCACTGGCAAAATCGACATTCTGGGAACTGGGAATGCTCGCGATTGCAGGATCCCTGTTCGGCGCTATGGTGCTGCCTCTCCTGGTAACCTGGCTGCCGCTTCCATTGGGAATCGCCACCTTTATGCTGGCGCTCGTGGCCGTGGCCGGCGGGTTCGCGCTCTATTTCGGACCGGCAGCCGTACGGGCATTCGGCTTGTACGTCATTTTCGTGACCATCTCGGGCGTACTGTTCGTCTGCCTGATTGCATTGATCTTCCCGTCGGTCATAACGTCCAGCTCCAGCTGGATCGTCCTGTGCAGCGCCTACATTGTGGCTTGGCTTATCGGTCTGGTCACCCCCGGTGCGCCGGCCGGCGTTGGCGTGCGTGAACTCATCCTGGTCTTTTTGCTGCAGGGGCTCGTCAGCGAGAACGAACTGGTGCTGACTGTAGTCCTAGGGCGGGTTGTCACCGTGACAGGCGACTTCATGTTCTTTATGACCTCATGGCTGCAAAAGAAGAGCAAACCTGTCGCAGCTTGAGCGCTGAGGACGAGGATATAGGGGTTCAAGCCGTCACAACCTGCGAGAGTTCAAAGAGATGGGCTTGCGCTCTTCTGAACTGCACGACCGTTGCGTCGACCGATGACCTGAGCGATGCGGGTCGGCTCCATACCATGCTCATACCCCGCTACCATGCTCATACCCCGCTGCTACTGTAAAGACCACGACTGACGGCTGATGTACGTCTCTTCTGCGCACTTTGCGCAGCGGACCAAGGCCACAGCGCTCGCCTTCAACCGCAAAAACTTCGTGGGTGTCGGTCAACCAAGCTGCGCTTGGTTGACCGGGCGGATTCGCAATCAGCCCATTGCCGGCATGCGGAGAGAGTATCTGCACCGCTGATCGGCAACAGGTTGTTGACCAAGCGCTGAGAGCACGACCAGACCTCTGTCGCGCCCGTAAGCATCTCTCTTTCTGCCCTCCTATGACAGAAGGGCTCAGACTCGCTAGGAGCGAACGCGATGCTCGTCTGGCGTTCAGCTATTCAACGCTGATCTTTTTGAGCATGACACCAAGCAGTCGCGGATCTTGAACACCGATCTTTGTTGGTGACATCAGCGGGTCGGGCTTAAATTCCAGGACATTTGTCCCGTCCTCGCTCAAGAGGGAACGTGGCAGCGTAATGTTCTCTGCCTCAACGCGTTGCGGCCCGACATATACCCGCTCAAGCACAATGTGCCCATTCATGACGACCTGCACCTTCATCTGATCCGTAGGCCGTGGAACGAAAGGCGTGATCTCGATGCGTAGGTTCAAATCTTGCTGCTTTGGCAATTCAAGAAGCACATTTGATACCTTCCGGGTCGACCAGATCCCGGTTGGCTCTAGACCAGACCAGCCCCTGTGCAGCATGAATTTCGGATCGAGGGTGCCAGCCGTGAATGACACGGCTGATCCCTTCTCCAGCTTGATCGGCTCACGGTCTCTTCGGGGATCATAGCTCTGAGCAACCCAAGCCTCACCCATTCCCTTCAAGCCTGGCTTCAGCCGGACAATGGCAAAATGATCGATGTAGGAAACCGATAGACGAGGATCGTCATCCAGCTGTTTTGCGATGGCCAACAGTTCATCTTTAAAGACATACTTCAAGGGAGGGCTGTGCGCGGTCGCAAGGAGATCGATATAGGTAATTGCGACGGCGTTTGCGTCCTCATTTTCAAGAACTGCCCTTACATTGGAAATAAAATCAGGGTCGATCTCATTCTGACTGAATCGCCTCATGGTTTCCGGCCAGTATTCCCGAGCTGATTCGAGGTTCTTGTCACCGCCAATATTAAAAGTCCGAATGTTGAGCCTGCTCGCAAGATAGTTGACGAAAAAGTCGTTTCGGTAAGGCAGGAAAGCGACAGTCTCGCCCTTCTTTACAACTGAGGCAAGTTCCTCCACCAGCGTCTCGCGAGATTGCACGTCAGCCCGCGCTTCATGGTAGCCGCGAATGACTCCAGCAGCCGGAATATTAAATGCTGCAACAACAAGCAGAACGATCAACTTTTGCATGGCGGGTCGGGATTTGCTGGACAGCATCATGGCCAGGATTGCCCAGCAGCCGAATACGCCCAAGCCCAACCATCGGTAGCTGGCGCGCATGTTCTTAAAACCTGGAAGATACTCTGACATCCAGGCATTCCCAGTCGGCAACAAGCCGAAACTCTTAGGCATCAACTGGTCCATGCCATCCGGACGATGCGTAAGGAGCTTAACGGAGGGTCCTAAGGACATATAGAAGCCGAACATCGCTATGAGCCCGAACAAGGCCAACGCTCGTTTGTCGGCTTTGTTTGTAGCTGCAATATAGATTGCTACGAGGATGATAGCCGCCGAGAAGGACGATTTAAAAACCGAACTGTCGCCAAAATATTCAGGCGCTGTTCGCGCGTCACTGAGCCCTATCAAGTCAGGCAGGAACATTACACCTTTCGTAGCGACGAAGAAAAACTCCAGGTTCGCTCCCCATCCGCGAAAGAAATCGATCGGAGATGGAATGAATTCGGCCTGCCCAACATAGACTGCGTAAAGGGCGTACGAGGTCAGAAAGCCAACGGCTATAGAACAGCACTTGAGGGCTGTTTTAATCAGGCTCTCGTCTCGGCGTTGGATCAAGGAGAACAGAAGAGAAAAACCGGTGGCTACAGCGAACATCATGTATGTGTAACCATCCATGAAAACTGCAATGAGACATGCCAGCAGAAACAGGGCGAAATCGGATAGGCTTGTCGGGTCGTCGAGGACGCGAACCGAACAATAATAATAGAAGGGGAGGAGGGCAAATCCGAGCGCCAGCATGGAATATCCATGATGGAACCAGACTACCGGCATCGTGCACCAGATCGTTGCCGACAGCAGGGATACTATCGCTTCCCCGCCGAGCTTCCGTGTGAGCTTATAAGCCCCCCAGAAGGCCACGGTCAGCCAAAGCGCGAATGCTGCTGAATAGGCATCCGCCGCCGAGAGGCCCAACTTCAAGAAGACGGACGTCACCAATGCGCCCGACAGGCCGAAGGCGATTGCTGCCGGTTCAGGCGCCCCGATATTGTGGGCGTATATGGAAAAACCATCGTTGATGAACGACTGCGCGAAACCGGTGGTCCAGAATGCTTGGGCCGTCGTCGGTACGAGCAGGCCTGGAACCGTCCCATTGATGACAAAAATGACAGCAAGCAGTGGAATTGCTGTGGCTGCGACAAAAAGGCGATGAGCCGACATTGCTCCGGTTTCCGTTTTCACGTTCGGGCTGGCTGTATATCGATAGCAGATAGCTAAAGCTAGGCCCTGCGGGGGGCGGATGAGGACCGGGCGGCATTGGTCCTATAAGTGGGGATAGCCTGAGGGAGGGCACCTGGTCTGATCGCCGAATCAGGCTGGGTAAAAGTGTCGCAAATCTATCCGCAGAGCTGAGTTGAGCGCCGGTTTCTGTCCATGCTGCCCTTGTGCAGAAGTTTGGAGGATCCGGATGACCGCGCTCGAAGTATTATGCCCTGAGAAAACATGACCTTACGGAAGTTGCCCGTTCATCGCGCTTTCGCTCTGCGTCGTTGACAGATCTTGAGCTTACACGGTAAGTGCAGCCTCCATGAGGAGCAGCCGTCGGTTTGTTGGAATTCGGCTCTAGACCTTGCTGGAAGGCAAGATGTCGGGCCGGAATGATCCGCGCCGAGCGGCAAGCTAAGCCATCACAGCGTCGGTCTCAGACTTCGGGCGCTTTCAAGTGAATAGTCGAGGTTATGCGAGATGACGAATAGGAAAAAAGCGCTGATTACAGGCGTCACGGGGCAGGACGGCGCGTACCTTTCAAAGCTTTTGCTGGATAAGGGATATGAGGTTCATGGGTTGTTGCGCCGCAGCGCATCGGCTGACGTGGTCGACTCCCGGCTGAAGTGGATCGGCGTGGCAGGCAAGATCGTGTTGCACGACGGCAATCTGACCGATCTGTCGGGCTTGATCCGGGTGATGAACGAGGTTCAGCCCGATGAAGTTTACAACCTGGCTGCGCAGTCCTTCGTCAAGTCCTCGTGGCAGCAGCCGCTGCTCACCGGCGCCGTCACGGGTCTTGGTGCGGCCAACATGCTCGAAGCAGTCCGGCTTGCCTGCCCGGAGGCTCGCTTCTATCAGGCTTCCTCGTCCGAGATGTATGGCTTGATCCAGGATCCGGTCCAGTCCGAGACGACGCCTTTCTATCCGCGCTCTCCCTACGCGGCGGCCAAGCTCTATGCCCACTGGATGACGGTGAATTACCGTGAGAGCTTCGGGCTTCATGCCTCGAGCGGCATCCTGTTCAACCACGAGTCGCCTCTGCGGGGCATTGAGTTCGTGACCCGCAAAATCACAGACGGCGCCGCCCGGATCAAGCTCGGCCTTCAGGACAAGCTCGCCCTCGGCAACCTCGATGCGACCCGTGACTGGGGGCATGCCCGCGACTACGTCAAGGCCATGTGGCTGATGCTGCAGCAGGACATACCTGACGATTATGTCGTCGCGACCGGCCGCACCACCCCGGTGCGGGATTTCTGCCGGTTGGCGTTTGCCCATGTCGGCTTGAACATGGAGGACCATGTCACGGTTGATGAGCGGTTCTTGCGACCGGCCGAAGTCGATGTTCTGCATGGCAATCCGGCCAAGGCGACGGCAAAACTCGGCTGGACGGCTGAGACGAGCCTTGAGGGCCTCGTTTCCGAGATGGTCGAAGCCGATCTCGCTCGCCTGAAAAAGCATGAGCACCTATAAGGCGAAGCGGCAGCACTGACATGCGGGTACTCATCACGGGCGCGAGGGGGTTCGTCGGCCCTTACCTTGCTCAGGCTCTCAAGCGCGTCTGTGGGGATGTTGCCGTTATCGCGACCGCAACGACATCGGGAGAGCACCCGCTCCTCGGCTCAGTCGCAGCGCTGGACGTGACGGACGCTGCCGCCGTCAAGGCTGCGATCGGCCGCTACAACCCGACCCATGTCATCAACCTTGCGGGTCTGGCGGCTCCCGCCGCCGCATCAGCCAATCCAAAGGCGGCATGGCAGGTCCATGTCCATGGAGCGCTCAATATCGCTGAGGCGATCCTTGCCGATGCGCCGGATTGCTGGCTGCTGAATATTGGTTCGGGGCTGGTCTACGGGGAGAGCGCAAAACCGGGTCTGCCGCTTGACGAGACGGCGCTGCTGATCCCGGTCGACGAATATGCCGTCACCAAGGCCTCAGGTGATCTTGCTCTGGGAGCATGGGTGCGCCGCGGCCTCAATTGCATCCGCTTTCGGCCCTTCAACCATACCGGGGCTGGCCAGACTGGAGCATTCGTCATCCCGGCCTTCGCAAAGCAGATCGCTGAGATTGAGGCCGGTCTTGCAAAGCCGGTTCTCCGTGTTGGCAATCTCGACGCGGAGCGGGACTTTCTCGACGTCAGGGATGTGGTGGACGCCTACGCCTTGGCGGTTCGGCATACGGCAGACCTGCAGGAGCCCGGCCTTATCCTGAACGTGGCGTCCGGGGTCCCACGGCGAATCGGCGACATGTTGCGGCAGCTGCTGGATCAAAGCCGAGCAGAAATCACGATTGAGCAGGACCCGAAGCGCCTTCGCCCCAGCGATCTGCCGCGCATCATCGGAAATGCCGGTCGCGCACGGGAAAAGCTCGGTTGGAATCCGGTTTACTCCTTCGACGACACGCTTGGGACCGTTCTGGACGATTGTCGGAAGCAGATCCAAGCATAGACGCGTCAGTTTCGGCAGGAAAATCCCTAATGCCGGTTCTCTGAAAATAGCGACGTCTTTGAACATCGATTGTACTCATGCTACATGCCATGGTGCCCAGCAGGCTCGAAACGGAGCCTGTCAAATGGCAGTTCTGTTGTCCTGCCTACGGTATCGATAAAACGCCGGTTCATTGTGAATAGCTGCCAAGTTCAGCAAAGGTTAAACGGGACATTGCCTTGACCATCACGTCGCACGCGCAGAACTTCGAAGATGTTATTCTTTGGCGCGCTCTGAAGCATGTAGAGCGCGGGACTTACATCGATATCGGAGCGCATGATCCCGTCATCGACTCCGTGAGCCTTGCTTTTTACGAAGCAGGATGGCGCGGCGTGCATGTAGAGCCGGTAGCCTTCTATGCCGAACAGCTTCGGAAAGAGCGACCCGACGAGCAGGTCATTGAGGCGGCGATTTCCCCGGTAGAAGGGGTGATTCCGTTCTTCGAAATTCTTCAGACCGGTTTGAGCACGACGGATGTGGAGGTCGCCCGGCGACACGAAGCCGCTGGCTTGCGCGTTCAACGCATTGAGGTACCGAGTGTCCCGCTTTCCAAGGTTCTCGACGATGTTGAGGGTCGGGACGTCCACTGGCTCAAGATCGATGTGGAAGGGGCTGAGGGGAAAGTCATCGAGAGTTGGCTACCGTCTCGTGCCCGGCCCTGGATCGTGGTGATCGAAAGCACCGCGCCCAACGAGCCCGTGTCCACCCACCTTGCATGGGAAAGGCAGCTTCTGTCGCTCGGTTACGAGTTCGCCTATTTCGATGGCCTAAATCGCTTCTATGTCAGCACCTCGCATCCTGAGCTACTGTCGAATTTTGGCGCAGGTCCGAACTTCTTCGATGATTTCGAGCTTGCTGATTCGTCACCCTTCGCGGCCGGACTGCGTCGCGAGATCGACCGTCTCAACCAGCAGAACGCCCAGCTGAAGGATCGCGTCCGCGCCGCATCCGCCCAGGAGAAGACGCTCAACCGCCGGATGGCGGTCCTGGAGCAGCAACTCAGTGGCATTCGTGGATCCTATGCGTGGAAGCTCACCGCGCCGCTTCGCGCTGCTGAGCGTGCGGCAGGATGGTCATTGTACCATGCAAAAGCCTGGACATCGCTGAAGCCGGGTTCCCGCTCACGGCGCGCCGTTCGCGCCGTCGTCGTCGGTCTCATCAATCAGGTCCTGAAGCGGCCAAATCTGGCCAGCTTGGCAAAGCGCACCGCAGCGCGCTTCCCCATGATCAACAACCGCATGCGCCTCATGACCTACCATCAGCGGGCCATGAGCTTCATGTCGCAGCGGAGGGCGCCGGAAGACGGCACGCTGGATCTATCGCTAGAGCCGCAGTCGATCCGGCTGGTCTATCAACGGCTCATGCGAGCCCAGAGCAACCTGAGCCGCCTGGGCTCCCCCGCTCCGAGCGGGGCCGCTAAGCCGCGTCTGGCATTCGTCGCGCCACTGCCGCCAGAGAAGTCGGGCATCGCGGATTACTGCGCCGAACTGCTTCCCGAACTCGCCCGATACTATGACATCGACGTGGTCGTTGCTCAGAAGGAAGTCTCCGATCCTTGGATCAATGCTAATTGCAGGATCCGTGATGTTGCTTGGTTCGAGCAGCATGCGCATGGCTATCACAGGATCGTCTACCAGTTCGGAAACTCCCTGTTCCACGACCACATGTTTCGTCTGGTCGACCGGTATCCCGGAGTCGTCGTTCTGCACGACTTCTATCTCGGCGGGCTTCTCGCGCATCTGGAGCTGTATGGTGGCGTCCACGGGGTCTGGGCCCATGCGCTCTACCAATCGCACGGATATCGCGCGCTACGGGACCGATTTGACCCTGCGAGGGAAACCGACATCGTCAACAATTGTCCTGTGAACCTCTTGTTGCTGCAGAGGGCGCAGGGCGTCGTCGTTCACAGCGATTATTCCCGGCACCTCGCACAGCTCCATTACGGCAAGACTTTTGCGAAGGATTGGATCGTTGCCCCCTTCCCGCGGCACCTGCCTGACAGCGTCGACCGGGACTCCGCTAGAGCGGCTTTGGGCTTCAGTGAGAATGACTTCGTCATCTGCACGTTCGGCATTCTTGGCGAGACCAAGATGAACCAGCATCTTCTCGATGCGTGGATGAGGACCCCGATGGCCAGGGAAGGGAACTGCCATCTCATCTTCGTTGGTCAGGACAGCCAGAACAACGCCTATTGCGAGCGCTTGCGCCAGTCCATTAGTGCATCACCCGCCAAGAGCCGCATTCGCATCACTGGCTTCGTATCAACCGAGGTCTACCGGCAATACCTGCAGGCCGCCGATGTTTCGGTGCAGCTGCGTGAGCTCTCGCGTGGCGAAACATCGGCAGCGGTGTTCGACTGCTTGGCCTATGGCGTTCCGACTATCGTCAATGCCAACGGATCGATGGTTGAGCTGCCTGAAGGCAGCGTTCTCATGTTGCCGGACAAGCTGTCCGTTGGCGATTTGTCCGACGCACTCACAACACTGCGGAACAAGCCCGAAAGGCGGCAGGCGCTGAGCCAGGAGGCCCGCCGGGTGGCGGTTCAGCACTCGCCGAAGCAAGTCGCTGGCCGATACCATGATGCCATCGAGACGATCTCTACGCTGGCTCCCGCCACGGCGGATGTGCGTGCTCTTGCAGAGCATGCATCTCTGATCTCGGTTCCTCTTGATGACGAGGCATGGCTTGAGCTCGCCCGCAAGTTGGCCGGAGAGAGCCCCCTCCCACGTGGCGGTGTTCGTCAGCTGCTGGTCGACGTCTCAATTCTGGCGCGGGACGATTTCAAGACAGGAATCCAGCGCGTCGTACGCTCCCAGCTTCTCGCTCTCCTGAACAATCCTCCCGAGGGGTTCCGGGTCGAGCCCGTCTGGCTTGGGAATATCGACGGCCGCTGGCATTACCAATATGCACGACGCTACACACTGCAGCTTCTCGGCCTGCCGGACGGCGTGCTCGATGATGAGCCGTTAGAGATTGCCGAAGGCGACATCTTCTACATGCCGGACTTTTGGACTGATGGCGTGGTACACGCGACGGAGGCGGGCGTCTATTCAGACTGGCGTGCGAAGGGTGTCCAGACCAACTTCATGGTCTATGACGTCCTGCCGTTAACACGGCCCGAATTCTTCCCTGATCATTTTGGAGAGATGCACGGAAAGTGGCTCTTTGCCCTCGCCGAAAGTGCCGATCGCCTCATCTGCATCTCCCAGGCCGTTGCGGACGAGACAAGGCAGTGGCTGCAGGCTGAAAGATCCGAGGCACTTGAGCGAGTCGATATAACAGCCCTGCACCTCGGCGCAGACATCGCTGCATCGGCCCCAACCATGGGTCTGCCGGATAATGCTTCAACGGTGCTGAATGAATTGTCGTTCCGCCCGAGCTTTCTGATGGTTGGAACTGTGGAGCCGAGGAAAGGACATCTACAGACCTTGGCGGCTTTCGAGCGACTCTGGAAGGCAGGATTAAACGCCAATCTTGTGATCGTCGGGGCTGAGGGCTGGAAGGGCATACCTCACGACCAACGCCGCACCATTCCAATCATCGTTGACAAGCTCCGCCACCATCCTGAATTAGGCAAGCGGCTCTTCTGGCTCGAAGGGATCAGCGACGAGTATCTCGAGAAGGTGTATGCGGCTTGCATCTGCCTGATCGCCGCATCCGAGGACGAAGGGTTCGGTCTCCCGCTGATCGAGGCAGCGCGGCATCGCGTTCCGATCCTAGCACGCGACATCCCAGTGTTTCGAGAGGTCGCAGGCGCCCATGCGGACTACTTCGCGGCCAGGGATGCCGACGGGATGGCCCATGCCATCTCGGATTGGCTTGCGCTGCATGCAAAGGGCGAGCATCGGAAATCCGGCGACATGCCCTGGATGACTTGGGCCGAGAACGCCGAACGGCTTAAAGCCATCCTGCTTCACCAGGCTTCGGAGTATACTCAGTTCAACCGACCCGTCACGCCAAGTGCGGACCGGCAGCCGGTCAGAGCTGCCTAAATGGCAAACGTATGCTGAAGCCGGTCGCAAAGTTCGTTCATTCGCATCTCTGGCGCCTTCTTCCGCAGAAGGCTCGGCGAGCCACGCTTTTTCGCCTTGCATCCTGGTGGGCGCCGCGGCCCACTTCCGGTGCAACAGGCAAGGGCCCCATCATCATTGTTGGAATGCTGCGCCATGCATCCGGCCTCGGGGCGGCGGCGCGGGCTTGCCATGATGCCTTGAAGGCTTCGGGGCTTCCCGTGTACGGGATCGATCTCACAGAGCAGTTGATGCACGAGCTGAACCATTCCGACTTCGTCTACGAGAATGGTTGGGACGAAATCGGGGAGGGCACCGTCTTCCTCCACATCAGCGGTCCGCTGGTGCCGTTGGCTATGGCCCGCCTAGGACGGGCTTTCGTAGACCGCAAGCGCATCATAGCCCATTGGTTCTGGGAGTTGCCGCAGCTCCCGAAGGACTGGTCCCTCGCCATTCCCTTCGTCCACGAGATCTGCGTGAACACTACCTTCGTTCGTGACGCCATCCGGCCGATCGCCCGCGGGCGGCCCCTTCACGTGGTGCCGTATCCCCTGGCCCTGAAACGGCCGCCACGATCCGGACGCAAGGCGGGCGAACCCTTCACCGCGTTGGTGATCTTCAACATCGCGTCGAGCCTCGCGCGGAAGAACCCCTGCGCGGCGATTTCGGCATTCCGGCAGGCCTTCGCCAACGATCCGTCGACGCGGCTGATCGTCAAATACATGAACGCCTTTGTGTGGCCGGAGGGCGTCCGTCTGATGGAGGAAGCGGCGAGAGGGGCGGACAATATCGAATTGCGCGGCGATGTGCTCGACGAGCCGGGGATGGCGGCGCTCTACGACGAGGCAGATGTGGTCATGTCGCTTCACAGAGCCGAAGGTCTCGGGCTCATCATTGCCGAAGGAATGTTGCGGGGGCTGCCTGTCATCGCAACGAACTGGTCAGGGAATGTCGATTTCCTGACGCCCGAAACCGGGGTGCCGGTCGGCTACCGTCTCGTGCCGGTGGACGATCCACAAGGGAAATACCCCACCTCAATGCGATGGGCAGAGCCGGATGTCGGTGAAGCTGCCAGGGCACTCCGAGCGCTCAGGTTGGATCCCGCATGGCGGCAGCGGATTTGCGCTGCGGCAGCGGTGCATGCCAGGGAGTTTTTTCACCCTGCACAGTATGTCCGACAAGTGGTCGAGGGAATTGATGGAGTTGCTGATCTCGCGGAGTAACAGGCTGGGTCCGAACCTGGCGTGGCCTATGTTAGGCAGCATGCACTGCAGAGGGCGCCGGTAAGCAGTCGCATGCCTAAGGAAGCGATCAGATTTTAGCTTCACGAAGGGGATGCACCGGATCGAATTCATTGGGCTCGAACGTGTAGGTAAAGCCGTACTGCCAGTGTCGGTTGCCGTCGCTCACGTCATTGTTCAGACAAGTGTTCGGACAAAGCACCCATCAGGGACGCGGTCGCTCCATAACATTGGGTCTCACATCCCGAACCTGAATTGAACCGACCAAAAGGTCGCGTCCATCGTGACCACTCGTGATGACCAATCGCTTTTCACCGGGAACTTCGAACAGTTCGGCCGGAAATGATGCTGTGACTAGTCCGGGTGTTGTTTGTATGTTCGAGGCAGAGACACCATTCAACGTCAAGTCAGCGCCTAGGATTGTCTCTTCTGAGGCTAGCTTGATCCACACGGCGCACGAACCATCGGGCTGAAGATTGGGCAGATCATTAGGTGTTGACTTCTGCGGACCCCAATCGGCGACTCTGATATCGTCCAGACTCGTGGCCTCACGAACAGTCACGTTGCCGACATGCAAACGCACCGAACCAGACCGCAGTTCAAGCCTCTTTAAGCCTAGGTCGCTTGATCCTGCAAATTCGGCTGTGATTAGGCCCGCTCTCCATTCGGTTGCTATCGCGGGAACGCCCTCTAGTAGGACTTCTGCCGCGGCTAATGCCTGGTTTCTGTGGAATTTGATCCAGAATGACCGTGATCTCCTCAGCCTCGACTCGGATGCCGTGATTAAGACAATCTCTCGCGGTCCCCAGTCGAGAACCTCAACGTCACTTAAAGGTGTGGACTTCACGACATCGACCTTTCCCAGAAATCGAGAGACCTTTGTCGCGCGCGTCCTGATAGTCAGCTCACGTTGACCCAAAGAAGATAAAGCAGCTGCGTTGAACCGGCTTGTAATAAGGCCAGGGAAGAAATCCGTTCGATCGGCGGCTGTGCCATCGATACAGACCTCGCCACCGATAACGGTATCGTCGGTCGCCAGCCTTATCCAGAAGTCAACGCCATCGTCCGGCGAGGATTGTTCACGCACAATGATCTCACGGGGACCCCAATCTGCGATCTGTGCATCCGGAAGAGTAGTTGTCGAGAGGGCAGGCGGCGGAAGTTTTATGAGAGTCTTGAGAAGCCATCCCTTGCGAAGGGAAAGCTTCGTCATAATCGCAAGAAGCTGGCGGGGAGTGTGGAAATGATGATTGCCGAGGACCTCAAGCGCGAAGTGCCTCTGGTCCTCCCAATTTTTCGTTCCTTCGAACCAATTATCGTGTTTGTTGAATAATGAGTCGATCTTTTTCTTGACGTCTGTGTCAGTGCTCCAAGGCAGCCAGTCTCTCTCGATCACTGACTTGCTAGCGTAAATCTCATAGGAGAATCCCTCGACGATCGTCACCTTGAGACCGGCAGCCGCTCCGTAGAAAATATGTGAACCAAGCTCATTTGTTACGAGATACACCGCTGAGCGCATAATGCGGAGCAAGCGGTCCGCGAAGTTCTCGTCGAACATATGCCCGGCCGTGACAACCGGAATCGAGGCCTCTAGGTAAGGCTTATGGGAGCCGAGCTGAATGTCACGCCAATACATACATACACGCACGGGCTGCATCTCTTCGGGAAGATTCTGCAACATGGTGATGAAATCATCTCTCCGGGAGATGCTCTTCTTAATCTCGTCCGTCGAGTGAACAGGAAAAACGATAGTTCCTCTGCCTTCGGTTTTAGGCTTCCCAGCCATCGCGAGAAGATAGAGCCAAGGAGCAGCCCCTGAGACTACGGCTGCATCGCTCTCGCGTAAGTAAATAGGCTTGCGGCTGTCTTGAAAGCAATAGATTCCGGGGAGACCGGCCTTGAATTCTTGTTCGAAGCCTCCGCTGCTGGAAAGATAAACCCCGTGCGGGATAACCATCGGAAGGGGTGAGCGCCAACCTGTATACCGTTTGAGAATGTGGGCCGCGCTGTACCAAGCGTTAGATTCAAGGATTTCTCCGCGCGGTTGCGGGCGATCCTCGCAAAGCTCCAGCAATTCTCTGTCATCAGTCTTAGGCATTCTATTCCTGTGCCCTTTCGATAGGCACTTTGTCAAACTTTCAGCTTTGCAGTATCATATCCCAGCTCACAGGGGTGCCTCTGGTGACAGCGCGGCAGACCTTCTTTCCAATTAGCATGCGGTAGTACTTCGGCGGCAGCCCATGCCCCGGGCGGATGCGTCGAAGGTTTGCTTCCGTGAGAATATCGCCGGCTGCCATATCTTCGGCGATATAGAGCGACCGCCGATGCTTCTGCGAATTCCCTTCCGCCGTGAGCGGTCCATACCGCACTGAACCGAGCGACAGCCACGCCCGTTCTGTCTCGGTGACAAGGGCAGCGAGTTCCTGGGGCTCCAGAGAGAAGGTAGCGTCCACACCACCATCCGCACGGCTGAGTGTGAAATGTTTCTCAATGACTACAGCGCCTAAGGCGACAGCTGCAATCGAGGTGCCGACACCCATCGTGTGGTCCGACAGACCTACTTCGCATCCGAAAAGTTCCCGCATGTGGGGGATTGTTCTAAGATTGGTACAATCCGGCGACGCTGGATAGGTGCTGGTGCATTTGAGGAGGATCAGATCGCGGCAACCGGCACCCCGTGCCGCCTGAACGGCCTCGTCGATTTCCGCCAACGTTGCCATGCCAGTGGAGATGATGACTGGCTTTCCGGTGGCCGCCACTCTCTGAATGAGGGGAAGGTCAGTGCATTCAAAGGATGCGATCTTGTACGCGGGAACATCGAGCGTCTCGAGAAAATCGACCGCCGTCTCGTCGAAGGGGGAGCTGAAGCAGGCCATCCCGTGACTGCGGGCGCGCTCCATAATCTTGGAATGCCAGTCCCATGGCGTATAAGCCATTTGATATAGAGAATGCAGAGAGTGTCCGGCCCAAAGCGAGTCGGCCTCGGCAATGAAGAAGTCACCCTCTGGGATGTCGAGTGTCATCGTGTCGGCGGTGTAGGTTTGCAGCTTGAGTGCATGAGCTCCTGCAGCTGCTGCGGCATCGACGATCGCCAGGGCGCGTTCGAGCGACTGGTTGTGGTTGCCTGACATCTCGGCGATTATAAAAGGAGCGCAATCCTGACCAATGCTACGATTGCCGATGTTGATCATGTTTGCTCCCTTCGCAGCTATGCCTTAATCCCATGTTGACCAGCGAAACGCCCTGATCGGCAGGTTTTACCAATTCCGTTTGCCGCAACTTCTGATATTAAGGTACTAAAGACAGTTAGGCATAAGAAGGCGTTACACGTCATCCATCATTATGGGAAGCCGTCTTGATGCTTTTTTTGGATGGGAACACCGTAACCGGCAGGCCTATTCTCTAGGCGGCGTGAGGCGAAGATTGTTGCTCCTATGAAACCTGTTGCTATCATCCCGGCCCGCGGAGGCAGTAAGAGAATCCCTAGGAAAAATATTCGGGCATTTTGCGGTCGTCCAATGATCGATTGGACCATCCAGGCCGCGCGCCTGAGTGGCGTATTCTCAAAGATCCTCGTTTCGACAGACGATGATGAGATCGCACGCATCGCAACTGCCAGCGGGGCTGACGTTCCTTTCCGGCGGCCGTGCATTTTAGCCGATGATCACACCGGCACGGTCCCCGTTGTGGCCCACGCCATTCAACGCCTCGAGGAGGAGGGACACCGGCCGTCCTTGGTTTGCTGCCTTTATGCGACCGCCCCGTTCCTGCAAGCTGAGGATATTCGCCGGGGCCTTGAGGCAATGGGGCCGACGACGGACTATGCATTTTCCGTTACCAGCTACGGGTTTCCCATTCAGCGGGCGGTGCGGATTAATGCGACAGGCTTGGTTGAAATGTTCGATCCAACCATGTTCAACGTCCGTTCACAGGACTTAGAACCCGCCTATCACGATGCGGCTCAGTTCTATTGGGGTCAAAGAGAGGCGTGGCTGGATGGGAAGCCAGTGTTCACATCCCGCTCTGTGCCGATCTTGCTGCCGCGCGCACGGGTGCAGGACATCGACACCCTTGAGGACTGGGAGCGCGCCGAATGGCTGTTCAAGGCCATGCAAAGCGGTATTAGCTAGGGTTCCTGGCGATTGTCGAGAGCACGCTAGGTAACTCTCCGAGGTGGGCAATCCGATGCTGGGCATCATACCCAGGAGCCGCTACAACATCCTTATGCCTTCCAGTCAGCACGCGGATCGTGTGGCCCTCCGCGCGGTTGAGACCGACGAAATCCTTTGAGGGATCATCGCCGATATAAACCAAACGGTTCCAGTCACAGCGTTCGGCGCTTCGAATTCGGTCGAAGCAATACAGGGATGGCTTGGCGTTTCTTATTCCGAAGCGATGCGTTATCAAGGTACGGCGAAAGAATGGGCGGATGTTCAGCGCTTGGATTTTCCGTTCTTGGACTCCTTTATGACCGTCAGTCACGAGATAGAGCGGATACGCGCTAAGCTGAGGGAGCAACAATCGGGCATGGGGATCGAGCTGCAAGCTCGGCATGTGCTGGCGATAGCAGTCGACACAGCGTTTGACGAGAGATTTCCTGAACCGCCCATGACCTGAGAGCCATTCATCGAACACAGCGCCGCGACCCTGGGCGTCGAGTATCCTGATCATCTTCTGGAGCGATTCCTGTCGATCCCATCCGAACTGCCTCTCCCCGAAAGTGGCGACCGCGTTAAGACCACTCTCAACATAGGTCCGCTCGTTGTAGAGAGTGTCGTCGAGGTCAAAAACCAGGATCATCGGCTTGAAAATAGATGTCGGTGGGCATCCGAACCTGGCGGATTTCGCCGGGTATGCGGTTGAATGGCGTGAGGGCCATGTCCCCCCCAAAGCTTTCCAACAAAGTCCAATAGAAGATGTCCAATCCGGCGGCAATCGAGGCGGTTGACGCACCACCGAAACGGGCGTTGCACTCGATAATCTCAACGTGGTTCTCACCAGCGAGAATAGCCTGCAGAACGACAGGTCCCCGTAACTTAAGTTCAGTCAACACGCTTCGAGCCGCTTTCTCGATTGCAACGTCTCGGAAAGTTGTCGTCACGCGCGACTCGCCTTCCTTGACCTCGTCGCGACGGCGTAGAACCAATCCCTTAACCTGATGAGCCTGATCCATCCAAGCATCGACACTGATCTCAGCGCCCTTGATAAAGGGTTGAAACAGCGGCGCGCGCTGTTTGGCACTATGGGAAAGAGCGTCCTCGGCATCGAGGTCGAGACCGAGAGATCTGCTCCCGGCTCCATAGCGCTCCTTCACAACGAATGACGGCGCATTGATGTCCTCGAGTTGTACGCTGGTCTGAATAAACGGAAGGCCGCGCGAGTGGCCAAACTCCCAGAACGCCAGCTTATCGACGCAGACCTCAATACTTGCGAGGGGCGAGACGATGACGTCGATCCCTTTGGAGGCAAGAGCCTCCGCCTTTCTCGCCCAAAAGGCGAGTTCACCGTCGCGGGTGGGAATTATGACTGCCACGTCACGTTCGATACATCCTGTGACGATCGCTTCGAAGTTTTCATCTATCGCTGCGGGCATGATCCAGAAGTCGTCAGCAACGAAGCGCGTAAGCGCCCTCTCATTCAGGTCACCTGCGATGACCTTGATCGCGGGGTCCAACCGACCCGCAGCGTCCTTAACAGCCTTGAGGAGAGGAACCTTCTGCGAGGAACTGGTGACCAAGACGTTGCGTTTGAGCCGCTTTTGCTTAGGCCGATTCTCGCGTGCGGTCCGTTCGTGCGCGATGATCTCCGGAATGGCACTCTCAAGATCATACTCAGGGAGCCAACCTGTGGCGCGCTGAAAAGCCTCCATGTCCGCCTGCGAAGCTTCATAGGCTATATCGGAAGCACTGACTTGCGCGCACATTTCTGGGAAATGAACACGGAGGAGATCGACTACCTCCTGAACTCTTCGGGCTTGCCCCGTTCCCAAGTTGACGATCCCTGTGATTGTCGACTCAGTTAGACGTAGAAGCCCTTCGGCCGTGTCCTTAGCATAGACGTAGTCGAACATGCCCTCTGGCCGGTATATGTCGATCTCCTCACCATCAAGCAGCGCACGCACCCAACGGGAGATGATATCTCTTGAGTTTCGGCCATATCCTCGAAAGATGCGGGCGCAAACGGTGGAAAACGCGCCGCTTCGGTGACGTTGCAGAAACTCCAACTCAAGTTCATGAGCCAGTTTTGCCATCCCCGTGAGGTTGCGCGGCATGATCGGATCATTCTCCGACAGGCTCACGGCTGACTCGCGAGACGAAGTGAACTGATAGAGCGACGGGTTATAGATCAGGTAGCTCGAAGCGAAGGTGATGCGATGGAGGGACGGCAGATCCTTCGCGAGAGTCATCAAGTGGTGGCTGAGGCGGACATTGTGCCAGAAATTCTCTTCCCAGAATGCGTAGGTCTCTGTGGAACGCTCGAAGGTCGCAGCGAGATGGATGAAGATCTCGGGAGCGAATGCCTCAAGTTCCGTGGAGGTCATGCTGTTCAGGTCGCCTTGGCGATACAGAACCTCGCTACTCAGCGATCGCGGCCGCGGCTTCAGATCGCCAGTTAGAATCGTATAGCCGCGGTCGAGGAGTTTCGGGATGAGTTCTCCGCCGATTACTCCTGCTCCGCCGCTGAGAAAGACGCGTTTGCTGCTCATGGTTTTATCAGTTCGTGGTCTGTGATCAAATAGCCGTGGATGATCGAATCTACAAACCGGCCGTCGATCAGCACATGGTCTCTCATAACTCCTTCACGGCGGAAGCCCGAGGCCTCGAGAACCCCAATATGATGCTCCCGGATAGCGTAGGTTTCCGTGTAAAGCCGCCGGAAGCGGAGGTCGTCGAACGCAAGCGACTTCATGAGAGACAAGAACGATCTGAAATAGCCGGCATATGCGGTATCCGGATCGGTCAGTGTCGGATCGAGCAAGAACGAAATCTCGGCGTGCCTGTGAGCCCAGGATATATGCACCAAGCCCCCATATCCGATTAGCCCGGCATCGTCCTCGTAGGCGAGTAGGATCTTGCTCGGGTGGGAGGCGGACATCTCCGGCCATACGTGGTCTCTATAGTAGGCGACCTGCATATCAGGAGTGATTATTGCTCCTTGCCGCAGGACATCCATCTGGGCATTGCGCCACACCCTGATCATCTCGATATGGTGTGGCTGGATCGCACGGGCGCGGAGTGCTCCGTCACGTAACGTGGCCTGGGGCATACAAGCGTACTGAACGTCGACGCTACGACTGCCTTTACAATCTATGCTGGTGTGTTGGCTCACCAAAGTTCTCCCCCAGAGTGCTCTAAAGGAACGGCACCACTCACGCGTCGGCGCCCGGAACCATAAACGCAGTTAGTCCTCGCCCGAGGCCGACATGGGCCATGGCGGCATAGAACGCATTAACCCATTGCGGGTCCATTTCTCCGAGCAGAAGCTCTAGTCTTACTCGCGCTCTGTGCGCTGCCGGTCCGCGCGATCTGTCCTTCACGTAGTTGGAGCCATCATGGAGGAGGAAGAAGTCGATTGGGAAATCAGCAAGAACTTCCTCGCAATGCCAACCCGTCGCCGTCGCGATCTTCCCAAGACTGTCATAGTCAAAGTAGGCGAGGTGGTCGGGGAGAGCGATCCAGAATCGTTCGGGAATGCAGCCCCATTCGAGGAGACGCTCTTGATAGGCGCTGCCGTCGTTCGGCACCGTCACGACAAGAACACCATGCTCGGCAATCGATCGCCGCAGCGCCATGAGCAGGCGTACCGGATCTGAAACATGCTCCAGCACGTTGCTGAGCCACACTAGGTCATACTGCCGATTGTCGCTGATCCGCTGATGGAGAAGTTCGAACAGATCACCTGCTTCCATATGATCCGAGAGTTCGGGATTCATCGCCAGCAGTCCAGCCGTACTGTGATCAATTCCCTCTACCTGCCAGCCTTTGTTCTTGAACCAAGCCAATGCAAAGCCCTCTCCGCATCCAACATCAAGCATTGACCCGGGTTGATCGCCGCGAATGCGCTCAACCACCGCAGCCTTCTGAGCAATCTTCAAGTTCAGAAAGTCGAGCTCGTATTGGGGATATTTCTTGCGATAGTTGCCGCGCTCGTTCTGGTAGTATTGCTGGGAATAGTAGGCAGTGATTTCCTCAGCCGAGGGCATTTGCGCGGCTTGCAGGAAGCCAAGCTCGTGACGCTTCAGTCGAGAATCCTTCATCTTTGCTTTCTCCCAAGCTTAGAGGAGACTGCTGGCAGGTTATGGGCTTGGTTCATGTGGAGCCCTTAGTCAGCCGAGTGCCTTCGCGAGGCTCGCGACGACGTAATCCTGATCTTCCTCAGTCAGACGAGGGAACATGGGCAGGCTGATCGCCTCTGCGTAATAGCGCTCTGCTGCTGGGAAGTCCGCAGGATCGAAGCCGAACCCTGCGAAGTCAGGCTGCCTGTATACCGGGATATAGTGCAGGTTAACAAGAATATTATCTGCTCTGAGGCGCTCAAAGACGGTGCGGTGCGTTGCCGAGATCCTGTCCAGCTCAAGCCGGATAACGTAGAGGTGCAATGCGCTGGAATCTCTCTCGTCTTGAAATGGGATCTTTGCCGGTAGGTCCGCGAGATGGCTATCATAGCGACGGCCCAGTGCCTGTCGACGCTGGACGTATTCATCGATCCGCTGGAGTTGACTCAAGCCTAGGGCCGCGTGAATGTCGGTAAGCCGATAATTATAGCCGAGCTCGACCTGCTCATAATACCAAGGCCCATCGGGAGCTTTTGACATCTCCGAAGGATTGCGGGTGATGCCGTGGCTGTTAAGGCGGGCCATGCGCCGGGCGAGTTCGGAATCGTTTGTAACTGCTACGCCTCCCTCGCCAGAAGTGATTATTTTTACGGGGTGGAAGCTAAAGACGGTGATATCGGAGTAACGGCAGTTACCAATCGGCTCACCACGATAGGAGCCGCCGATAGCGTGGGATGCATCCTCCACGACCTTGAAGCCGTAGTGCTGTGCCAGCTCCGCGATTCCTGCAAGATCAGCGGGATGGCCCCCCATGTGCACGGGAATGACGACTTTGGGAAGGCGGCCGGATTTTTCCGCGGCAGCTAGCTTCTCGGCCAAGCGATCGACAGAGATGTTGCTGGTCCGTGCATCAATATCTACGAAATCGACAGCGGCACCGCAATAACGGGCACAATTGGCGCTCGCAACGAAGGTAATGGGGCTCGTCCACACCGTATCGCCGGGCCCAACACCAAGGGCGAGGCAGGCGAGGTGCAACGACGACGTTGCACTGTTCGAGGCTACTGCGTGCCGTGCGCCGACGCGCTCCGCGATCTGGCGCTCGAACGCTCCAACGACCGGACCCTGGGTCAGGTAGTCGGACTTGAGCACCGCCACGACCGCCGCGATGTCATCATCATCGATGTCTTGGCGGCCGTAGGGGATCGAAGGCCGATCAGATTTTTCCGATAGCGTCATGGTTTTCGGCAATCCATCTACGGAGCGTCTCCTTACTCATCCAGTCATGGTTGGTGTCGGAGCGATAACTAAAGTTAATAGGGACTTTGCGGCCGTCCTTGATGCGTTTCGCATCGTTCTGCCAATTGTTGAGAGCCGGCAGGATCTTGTAGTAATCGTCATACTCGAATGTGAACGGCGCGTCCTCTTCGCCGATCATCTGTTCGTGAAGCTTCTCACCGGGCCGGATGCCGATAGGCTTCAGTTTGGCTCCTGGCACAGTTGCTTCGGCGATGTCAGTAATCGACATCGAAGGAATTTTTTTGACGTAGATCTCGCCCCCAATCATGTCGTCGAAGGCGTGCCAGACTAGTCGCACGCCCTCGTCAAGCCTGATCATGAAACGAGTCATACGGGGATCGGTGATCGGTAATTCGCCCGATGACCCGAGGCTCAGGAATAGCGGGATGACTGACCCGCGGGAGCCCATGACGTTTCCGTATCGAACCACTGAGAAAGCGGTATCCTGTGCTCCGGAGTAAGAATTGCTGGCCACGAAAAGCTTGTCGGAGGCCAGTTTAGAGGCGCCATAGAGGTTGAGCGGGCTGCTCGCCTTGTCAGTGGAAAGAGCGACCACTCGCCTTACTTTCCGATCAATGCATGCGTCGATCAGATTCATCGTTCCTAAGACATTTGTCTTGATGAACTCGAATGGATTATACTCGGCCGTCGGCACGATCTTGAGCGCCGCCGCATGAACTACGTATTCAATGCCGTCTAGTGCCCGCTCCAGCCGATCCTTGTCGCGAACATCACCTAAGAAGAAGCGCACGCGGGAATCTTCCCGATAGAGCTTCGCCATCTCCCACTGCTTCATCTCATCCCGCGACAGTATGACAAGCCGTCGAGGGTTGTACTTCTCTAACGTCATGCGGACAAAAGCGTGCCCGAAAGACCCAGTTCCACCGGTGACAAGTATCGAGGAGTTCTTCAGCATGGTTGATAGGGCTATTTTCATAAAGGAAATTGAAATGGAGTTCCATGTCTTTTAATCGGTTTTATCGCTAGTGTCGATGACACACTCTCGGGATGCGGAGCCATCGGCCCTTTGATGCGGCCTAGGCGATCTCACTGGAACGATCATACAAAATTGCTAAGCGACGCTGCCTTAGCTGTTGCGGTCGGTGGGACGCCCCTTTAGTCCCTCAGGAAGGCCCAAAGTTTTCAAGGGGGTGGTCTTGAAGGGTGCTGTTTGAGCCACGAGCGAAACGCGGCAACGGCAAGTTGGCCTGTCCCATTGTTCGAGATTCCTCATTCTCGTAAAGCGTAACCGTAAAGTAGGTCTAGAAAGTCGTAGAGTAGCTGCGTGCAGCTTCGGACGGACTTGTAGCTGAGCCTGAACCACACACAATATTCACCATAGAGCAGTGAACTGTATCGCAAGAAGCTATTCAATGATCAGGTAAGAAGTCAGGGGGGTTGAGGGATCACGCCTGATATCATAGCGCGACAGGCCCAAAACCTCGCGCAAGGCGAGCGTCTCGCCAGGAAATTCAGGGCAGTTTAGCTCGTCGAACGCTAACACGCTCCCCTTAGTCAGGTGCGGCAGTATAGCCTGGAGGCAATCACGGGTGGGCCTATACAGATCAAAATCGAAGTAGGCGAGTGCAATGATTGTCTCGGGATTAAGCTCAAGATAATTGGGCAGAGTGACCGTTGCATCCCCTTTAATGAGATCAAACTTTCGTTTCTGCGCTATAGGGGCATTCTGATTGTGAAATTCAAGAATGGCCTCCAAGTGGTTTTCCCACTGATTAGTAACTGAATAATCCCCTGGCTTAATCCGCCCGCCATCTTCAGGCTCAACCGAGGGGAAACCGTCAAAGGTGTCAAAGCCGATGACCCGTCGGTTGTAATTGAATGGCTCGTGGATAGACCGCAGTGTTGAGAGCAGGGCCATATTCTGCCCCTATCGAACCCCGAATTCCATGATAACTCCATGGACGGGGACCATCATCGCATAAAGCTTTTGCATGAAATTGATGCGTGAAAGCGTCTGACGTGTGAGGAACAGGCCCATATTGTCCAGCAGTTCTGCATCGGGAATGTCGGTGCTGCGCAGTCGAGCTGCGAGAGCGATCTTCCTGTCGAGCTCAGATTTCGTCGAGCCTTTCAGGGTCCGGATTTCATTGCCTGCCGTCATGAGCTGCTCCCGATATGAATATTAAAAGCGAAGGTTGCAGCGTCACTTGTAACCGAGCTTCTTCCAAAAACAAGGCATTGCAAATCTGCATTTTATAATACGAGTTCGATGCCCATTTGAAAGGAATTCGTTTTTAAACTAGTCCTCTTCTTATGAATTCTCTTCAGGGTTAGTTCGCAAACTTTGTGCAGAAATTATGTAAAAAGGAGATATGCATAAGTACATGAATCTTATATTTGGTCTGTTTCAATGGGTCTGAAACTTATATTTCTTCGAGTCGTGTCTATGGTAGAGCGCCCGATGGCGGTCTGCCATTGGGCGGTGTTGAACATAAATTAAAATTTCTGACTTCACGTATAGTGAATCGATGTCTAGGTCGACGCACTGAGAGTTTATCATAAGCCGAGCAAGCGGTGTGGATCTCAAGTATAGATATCAGAATCTACAGAGAACTTCATTGCCGTTCCAATTTTGTCTTTCCTCACTGTGGTTCAAAGATTGTGAGCGAATACCTTTGTGTAGGGATGGGCTTTGCTGAAGCGACACTATGCGCATATATGGTGATGATAGGATCTCTTCTAATGCTCTAGATTCGGGGCGCAATTGTTAAGCGATATACGCGCCGGATTGTGGATTATGCGAATCCATAAATATATAGCGATATACACCAGTGTTCGGAGCGGACTTGCAGCATGGAAGATCTTGAGGGCGACGTCGCCCAGTTGCGTGCAAATCTCAACGTAAAGACAGCATTGCTTTGCGACAGCATGGCCGAAGTGGAACGTCTCCGTACTCGATTGGCCGAGGTAGAGACGGAACTTCAAATCTTGAGGAATGAAATTCTGATCCTGCAAAGCGAACTCCGGACTTCGCGACATGGCTATGAGCTGATCCTCAATTCTACGAGCTGGCGAATGACCGCGCCGCTTCGCTTCATCATGCAGATTTTTCACCGAAGTCCTTGATCGTTTCGCGCAAGCGGCTCCTATCGATGGAGATCTGCGTCCGCATCATTGGAAAGCTCCCAAGTCTTCCAATCAACTCGACAGCGATCAAAGAATGTATGGCTGTGCTATAGAGAAGCAGGTTCTATGATCTCAATTGTCATCGTGAACTGGAATAAAGCTGAGTTAACTCGGATATGTCTAGAGAATATTAGCAGAAAAACGACCGGCATTAAGTATGAGATCATTGTTGTTGATAACGGAAGCGGTATTGAAGAAATCGAGGCGCTTCGGAAACACTGTAGTGAGTATGACGCTAGGCTCATTGAGTTGAGCCAAAATCTCTATTTCGGAGAGGCCAATAACATAGGGGCAGAAGCTGCGCATGGTGAAATACTGCTTCTATTGAACAACGATGTCGTCGTTCCTGATGGATATCTTCAGCCCCTTCTTAATGTCCTGAATAGTGCATACAAAGCGGGAGCGGTAGGCCCCAAATTTGTCTATCCGAATGGTGAGTTGCAGGAAGCGGGAGCCTATATCCGAGCCGACGGGTGGACGATTCAGCACGGGAAAACAAGCGGACCCGCCGAGTTAATTGCGTCGTGCGGACCTCACATCGTCGATTACTGTTCTGCGGCGTGTTTGTTGATACGTCGCGAGACGTTCCTCGCTGCAGGTGGTTTCGACCCCTTGTTTGATCCTGCCTATTTCGAGGATGTCGACCTAATGCTCAAGCTGAGGTCGAAAGGGCTTCTGACATATCTGTGCGCCGACGTTACGGTCGTCCATCACGAGAACATGACGTCACGCAAGGTATGGGATCAAAAGCGGTTTGAAGGTGTCATAGCAGAGAACCATAAGAAGTTTATGGGGCGCTGGGGCGACTACATTGGCCGAAGGCTGTTTGTCGATGTAGAGATCCCAACCTTCGACGAAATTTCGTGGACTCCGACGCCCGAGCCGCCTCCAAACCTGCCCCGGGTCGTAATCGAGGGACACGGGATTGTGCGACAAACACAGGAATGGTCTGAAATTGTTGTTCTCGCCAGCCGGCTTTCTTCCGACTACCATGTTGTCTTTGCAGCTGATGAGGCATGCAGTCGATGTCGGATCTTCACTCTTGGTAGCAGAGCTGGTGTCCGGCTCGGAAGCTTCGCGATCCGGCGAAGGTCCGACGTCGAAGCACGACTAAATAATTCGGTCATCTCTGCAAGATCTGTGAAAAGCACGGCAGTCCTTGCCGTTGCGGAGCCCCATCTCGAGCGAGTGCGAGATGCGCTCGAGTCACTCGGTTGGTGGAACGAAATAGTTGAAACCTGAATAGCTGGCGGAGCTATCATGTCGACACAGAGATGCCGGATTGAGATCGCCTAGGGGGGCACATGAATGTTGACTCTCGCGGCGCCAACTTATGGTCGCGCCGATCTCTAGTGTGTCAATAAGAGCTGGAAGGTAGGGGGCAGAATGAACGAGTCATTCAATAGAATGGTCGAGTACCCAAGTGCCGAGATTGTCGAGATCGACTTCTACAACTACGAGACTTGGTTGACCTGGGCTAAGGAGAATACCCCCCGCCAAGCCGTTGACATCATGGCTTACACGACCGTCCACGGTCTTTGGGAGCCGCTCACCAAAAGGTTCTTCCCGCGCGATCAGATTCAATGGGATGTCACCAACCCACGAGAGAGCGGCCTTGCAGCTGGCCTCAATAGCCGCATGCGCGCCACGCTTTATGCCCTTCACGCCTGTCTGGGACATCTGAATCCTTATGATTCTAAGATCTATGCGGCCGAGGCCCTAACGGATCTCGCCCTACTGTTACGGGGGCGTTTTACAAAGTTTCTCGGATCGGAGTACACGGCAGACCCGGCCGTAGCCGAGGCCCTGTTCCCGATTCCGAACGAGGATCTGATGGCGCTCAGCTTTAAGGACGCTTCATTCCACGTTGTGATGACGAACGAAGTCCTCGAGCACGTCCCATCGATCGATGCGGCCCTGTCCGAGATGGCGCGAGTTCTGAAGCCCGGTGGGTGGCACATCGGAACATGCCCGTTCCGTGTCACAGATCGCGCATCGCAGGTAAGGACGAAGTTGGAGAATGGGCAACTCGTTCACCTCATGGAGCCGGAATGGCATGGCGATCCCATGGGGACCGGAGGCTCGCTCGTATTCGAGGTGCCCGGATGGGATATTCTCGACAGGGCGAAGGCCGCTGGTTTCAGCTGCGCCTTCTGGAAGCATATCCAGTCACCGACATTCGGCATTACCGGCGTTTTCGTGCTCTGCCTTCGCAAGTAGACCTTGCAGGCATCGTCCACGAGCACGAGAGGATTGCAAGACATACTACGATCATCAAACCGGCGGTGCTCCTAGTCATCAATCTGGATCAGCTCACCCAAGTGCTCGCTGCGGTGATATGGCTGATGCAAACGCTTGAGCTTGGCTCACGATAGCCAGAGCCTTGCCTAGCTAGAGCTGTTTGGGGTTGAACGGAATCGGAAGATCTGACTTCCTGTCAGTTAGGGGCGTGAGCATAGACGCTCGCCATGACCACACCGATATCCCAGGACCTGCGCCGGCGCATTGTGGGGGCAGTCGAGAAGGGCAGCTCAATCCGCCAGGCTGCTGCTCGTTACGAGGTCAGCCCCTCGGCCGCCGTGAAGCTGATGCGGCGGCTGCACGAGACCGGCTCAACGAGGCCAGACCGGATCGGAGGCCATCGTCGTGCGGTGCGTGAGTCGCATCAGGATCTGCTGCGATCCCTGGTGGAGGCTAAGTCCGGCATCACGCTGGCCGAAATCCAGATCGAACTGCGCACCCGCGGGATCGAGGTGCAGGCGCTCTCGACCATTCACTTGATGCTCAAGCGCACGGGCCTGACGCACAAAAAAGACGCTCCGGGCGGCCGAGCAGGACCGGCCGGATGTAGCTCAGGAGCGTCGACGCTTTCGGGTCTGGCAGCGCTTCATGGATGCGAGCCGCTTTGTGTTCCTGGACGAGACCGGCACGGCCACCAACATGACCCGCCGCTATGGGCGCGCTCCGCGGGCAGCGGGTGGTCGATGGGGTGCCGCACGGGCACTGGCTGACCACCACCTTTGTGGCGGGCCTGCGGGAGAGTGGCATCATTGCTCCGCTCGTGGTCGACGGGCCCATGCGGGGCGAGATCTTCAAGGCTTATGTGGAGCAGATGCTCGCACCAGCCCTCTCGCCCGGCGATGTGGTCGTGCTCGACAATCTTGCAGCCCACAAGGTGGCAGGCGTTGAGGAGGCAATCCGAGCGGTCGGAGCCAGCCTGCTGTACCTGCTGCCGTATAGTCCCGATCTCAATCCGATTGAGCAGCTTTTCGCCAAGCTCAAGGCGCTGCTGCGCAAGGCGGCGGCTCGAACCAAGGAAGCGCTCCGGCAAACCATCGGCGAGCTGCTGGACGAGTTCTCGCCCGAGGAATGCGCCAACTACTTCAGGGCCGCAGGACATAAACCAGAGTAAACGGAAATGGCTCTAGTGTTCCTTGAATGAGTATTGCTCTTCATGCGCACCAAGAATTGAGAGGGGAGAGCGAGCATAATCAATCAAGGCTCGCTCATGCCGCGATCTGAAAAAGCATCCGCAGATGACGCTGACCAATCTTGCATCCGCGATGGAAATCAGACATCAAGAAAATTGAAAAGTCTGCAGGCTACAACCGCAGCCTACATTGCCAATCATTCGCCGTATGCAATGCACCTGTGGCCTTCACTCCATCAGGTCTGGTCACCGTCGATCTGGCTATCAAGAGCGCCAAAGCTGCCATTTCCTTGTTCAAGTCCGTGGGCGAACCCACCGCATCACTTTCCGAAGAGGGGACGTAAGGCGCCAGCTGCTGGAGCCTAGAATGATGTGCCGTTCGTATTTGAGCTGAGCGGCTTCTTGGCGGGCTTCGTCCAGCTGCGAGTGGACTTGGAGTAGTTCCGAATGCAGAGACCTCAATTCCGCTTCCCTATACTCAAGGGCGGGTTGCAGATGATTAAGTTGAGCCAATCTCATGTCTGCATGCTGTTGAAGCTCCGAGTAGGCTCCTTGAACAGCCTGCAACTCGTGAAGCAGCTGAGCATTTGCTGTTTGAACAGCCTCCAACTCGTGAAGCAGCTGAGCATTTACTGCCTTGAGCTCATTTATGTCCCGCGCGCCCATGAAGTGCGTCGTAAGAGCAGCTCCCAGTCTGCTGTAAGCCTCTTGGGCGAGTCGCGCGATGTCAGGATCGTTCGAGCAGGAAAACAGCTCCTGCACTTCCGGGGAGAACTTGTCTCCCACGCCAAGAACACCCAGCCCATGCCCGTGCCAGAATTCGAAGGACGGACGGCCGCTCTTTATCTCGTCCCAATATTTGAAGACGCCGAAGTTCCGCTCTCTGACATTGATGTCGTGGAACAGAACGATTGCGTTGGGAGCGAGCTTGCGCTTCCAGCTCTCGAAATCGGCCTTCACATCCTCATAGCGGTGTGCGCCGTCAATATGCAGAAGATCGATTGAACCATCCTCGAAATGAGACTGCGCCTCCTCGAATGTTGATCTCACTAAGCGTGAGAACTCAGCGTAATGTGCATTCGCGTAAGCTTTAAGTTCTTCGTAGATGTCTAGCCCGTAGAAACCGGCATGCTCGTCGCCCTGCCAGGTGTCGACGGCATAGCAGCGTGTGTTTAGGCTCAGCGCCTTAACAGCTTGGCATACAGCCAAATAGGAATACCCAGTATGGGTTCCGAGTTCGACAAAGACACGGGGCCGATGGGCCTTGGTGAGCCAGAACGCGAAGGGCGCATGTTCCGTCCAGCCTGAACGCTCTCCCGAGCGCACCGGAAACCAGAACGATTCCCGAGATAGGAGACGGCTCGGAAAGCGCTCACTGGCTACGTTACGCTCTGGAACTTCTCGCTTCGACATGGAATCATTCGTATTCATCACGCGTTTAAGTTCCTCAGGGATTCGGCTGATGCTTTTAAGATAAACTGTATCCAATATTCCAGTGTCTGGCAGCGGTCCAGATACTTTCTGCTAAACAACAGACAAAGTGGCTTTTACTACTGGGCCGTTGCTTTCACCCTGGACGATTGGTGCCATTGAGTTTTGCCGCCTTATACTGTGCGTGACGAGCTCGGCGAACATTTAATCGCCGGTGCTGCTGGGAATATCGCCCCTGGCACTGATTGCTCCGGCCTCGAACGCGGACAGCACCGAGCGCGCCATGGCAGCCCGAGAGAAGAATGTCTGGGCGAAGTCCACCTGAGCTGCCGACTGAGCAAGCCAAGCTGCGTCATCAGTTAAAAGTGTCTTGAGAGCTGCCATGATATTGGCTGCGTCATCCCGGACGGGGACGACCTGATCGAGCCCGTGGATGCCCTGTGCGCCGATCGAGGTGGTCACCAGCGGCAGGCCGCGGCTAAGCGCCTCCACGACTTTACCCTTGACGCCTGCGCCGAATCGAAGAGGCACCACCGCCACACGGTGTTGATCATAGAGCCTGCCCAGCGCCTCATCGGTCACATATCCGGTCACCTCCACGTTCGGTCCGGCGAGGGCTTGCACGGCCGGCGTGGGATTGGAGCCGGCCAGGACAACGTGGACAGGCCCGATCTCCTGCTCCAACAGTGGCATCACCTCTCGAACCAGGAAGATGGCTGCGTCAACGTTCGGAGGGTGAGCGAAACCAGCGACAAACAGGATACTTTGTTCTCGCGGTGGCGCATTTCGGGCAGGGAAGCTGTCAAAGCAGAATGGCACGATACCACGCGCTTGGGTATGTGGAGACAGAGCCCGGACCGTGGCCGCTTCTTCTTCCGAAGGATAGAAGACAACGTCGAAATAGCGCCATATACGCCGTTCCAACCGCTCCATGATGGCGGCTTCTTGCAGAAGCTCAGTATCGTTAGATAGGTTGGCCTGCCGTCTCATACGCTCGAAGTGGAGATCGACACCGTAATAGCTCAGCACAGCATTCGTGACCCTTGCGACATGCGGCAGGACATCGAAAGCAATGTTGGGTCGGCCTACAAGGATATGGTCCAGTTCGCTGCCGTTTTCGAGCAGCCAAGCTTGTAACTCCCCTGGCCACCGATTATCTACAACCTCAATTCCCTGTTGCTCCAATGCCGTCGTATAGACCGGGCTATAAACTCGGTTATGCGGCCAGAACTTCACGATCCATCCCGCGTCCTTCAGGCTGTCGAGGATCCCCATCATGCTCCGGGACCCGGCATCCCGGTCAGGTTCGGGGACATAATGGTCGATCACGAGGATGACTTTGCGCTCCTTTGCCCGATCACGCGCACGGAGAACGTGCTGTGCGTTAGGATAGTTCTCCCGCGCCAGGGTAGTGCCCCACCGTTTCACGATCCAAGATTGGTTGGTAACTTGGTGGGCCTTCACACCCTGCGTGAGGTCCGTACCATGTGACATGCCCTCGAAATGCAAGATCTCCGATCGCGGTTCGTAGAGGACTTTTAGGCCATGTTCACGGATGCGGAAGGCAAGGTCGACATCTTCATAGTACGCAGGCGCGAGTGCGTCGTCGAAGCCTCCGAGAGCAGCGAACAGGTCGCGTCGGACGAGAACGGATGCCCCCGAGCAGAAATCAACCTCGCGGGTATAGTTGTATTGAGGTTTCGACGGATCGTCGCCTCGGCCATAGTTCCAGCCGGATGCATCGGTCCATAGGATGCCGCCGGCTTCCTGGAGGCTTCCGTCAGGAAACAGCAATTTGGAGCCAGCCATCCCAACGTCAGGTCGTGTTTCTAGTAAATCGACAAGTGCGTCAATCGCCCCCGGTAGGACTTTGGTGTCGTTGTTAAGCAGATAGATATAGCGGCCTGTCGCATAGCGGGCAGCCTCGTTGCAGCTCCTCAGAAAACCCAGGTTCGAGGGGTTGCGAAGCAGTCGAATTCCCTGCGCCTGGCTCAGCAGATCTGCTTCGTCGCGTTTGGGATAAGCGTCATCGACCACAAGTACCTCGAACGGGAACCTGGAAGGGGACTTCGCAACGGACTCGAGGCATGCAATCGTGAGGGGAACCTGTCCATAGGTCGGAATTACGATCGAAACGAGGGGTTCCATCGACGAAGGTATGCGGATTTTGGCAGTACGTGCGCCAAGAGCCTCCAGCGAATCCTCACGCGTTGTGCCAAGAGCCTTAAGAGAGGCCTCCACAGGCAGGTCCTTTGGTGTTTGGCGAAACTCACGCCACAGGCGGTAGCGGTGGGAGAGTTGGAGCGTCACCGCCCACCAGAAAAGCTTCGTGATCCGCCGCAGGAGCAAGCGGCCTCCAGGTGAGACATACTGTCCCGCCCGCCTAAGAACCCACGTGGTACGCCATGTCGTGCTCGCTTCAATGATCTGAAGACGAGCAGCAAGGAATTCTGCGCGCTTTTTCGTTTCGGAATGCAGTTGAATTTCAGAAGCGAGCCGCTCTTCTGCAAGTTTGCACCGCGTGGCTAGGTCGGCAGGCTGCTCGGTTCCCGGCACAGCGGTTTGGCTTGGCCGTTCAGCCAACCGAAGCGTATGCTCCTCGCGCTTGCTTCCGCCAATCTCTGTCACAGTTTGCCTCAATTTATGCTCCCACGCGGAGGGCTTCTATTGGAAAAAATAAGGTATGGCAAACCTATCGAACCTGCGCAGGACAGGGCCTCGCAGCATGCTTCAGCTGTTCATTTTAATTGAAATTGCGCAAATACTTGCAGCTTGTATTTGCTGTGGGCCGTGATCCATAGATCTCTCGAAGCTCGCCAATCCTGTATTATCAATTTCAGCCAAGAGCAATTTGGTGATCGGAGTGGATTTTTGATTATATCGAGCCGTGAGTACGGTAACAGAATCAAAAAAGGCACCCTGGGCTATAGTGGAGGTGCGTTATTATATACGTTTTGCTGCAGCACTTTAGCTAGGTCGGCCTGCGCAACTCTGGCTTGCGACTTCAGGAGCGCCCTCTCGATTTCGAGTGGGCGTTTGAACTTGTCGGTATTACCTTTAATTCCGCGTCAGACCAGAAGAGGCCATTCAAAAATCTGGAAGCAGAATTGAATAGTGCTACACTAGGCTGGGAGCTCATAAACGATGAGAGAGCCAAAGCGGGCAAGCTCCCGAGCATTCTCTCTCAAATACTGCCCAGCCGCCTGCTGATACGGCGTGGTTTCCTTGATGTTGTGAACGGCGTAGGTGGCTCCGATAGCCTTGACCAGAGGACCAATCTCGTCGGGAGCTTTGATGGACGCGATCCGCTTAGCGTAGCGCGTGCTGTACCAATTGGACAGGAGAGCTGTACCTTGGAGAAGGGCTCCAAATGGATTTCCGGTATAGAGAACCCGCGCCTGAGACCCGGCACGCTCATTGATGAAGCGATTGGCAACTCTTTCAGGAACCTGCCCGATTTCAAGCTGGCGCCGGACCTCTGGATCGAATGCCGCTCTGAAGTCCGTATGAACAAGAACCCAGCCTGCGGCAGGCATGCGGTAGGCATTGAATGCAACGGCCACGACCAGTACAGCTGAGACGAGGAGCTTTCCTGCCTGAGACTGCGACGTGACTGCCACGCCCGTGCCGATCATCAGGAACAGGATCGGAAAGACAATATAGAAGTATCTGAGATATTGAAGCTGCGTGGCGATGATGACCACATATCCAATCCCGATGAGCAGTGCGAGGATGTCCGGCAATTTTCCGCGCACGCACGACGCAAATATGCCCAGAGGGAGAAACAGAAGCAGGCCGAGGCCCAGCACGCCATCATACCCCTCGATATAGCTGCTGGACCGGAACGTCGCGTCCCAGAGCATCGCCCAATGGAAGCGTCCCACCCATCTTTGGTCTTCAAAGGCGACCGGAGGCCATAGGGGTGACTTGAAGATGTTGTTTGCGAACGGGAAGACCGGGTTTCCCGTATCCAACCATGCGTGGAGGTATGGCAGGCCGGCTATGCAGATTGCTGCAAAGACTGCTGCAGTGAACAGCGCCCAAGAGCGTGCAGTTGGAACTGTTCGCGCAAAGCCTACGATCAGGCTTGAGCCGATGAGCGATGCGGCGACCCCACCGTGGAGTTTGGACATCACCGCGGCGCAGAGAAGAATCAGGACGATAACGGTCTCGCCGATCTTCACCCTTTGCCATGTCAGCATAAGGATCGCTGCCCCTGCGAAGATCCAAAGCGCGAGGGTGTTCTCGATGAAAAGTGATGCAGTCTCGATCAGCGCCAGAGGTGTGGTGACGAACAAAACCGTCGTCCAGATCGCTGCGGAGGCATTGGTGAATCGTTCGAGCACCTTAAAGAGTGAGCTGGCGATCAGGACGAGAACGGCAAAGTTGAACAGCCGGGTCGCTTCTTCACCGCCGAGCGCAAAAAGTATTGTGTAAAGGAAGTCAATCGTCAGCGGCATATGTCCAAATGCCCATGTATTGACGTCGAAGTTCCAGCTGCCGTGCGCTAATATGAATGAAGGTATGTAAAGATGGACCACTAATGCGTCGTAGTAGCGCTCCGGGAGAAGCACATACAGGAGATGGATGCCGAGGACGGCGACCAGACAGCATACGCCCAAGTCGAGAGCGATGGTCTGCTCTGAGAGGACTGCGGGCTTTCTCGCGGATCGGGCGAGATCTTCAACCCAGCCTTTGCATAGAACGCGAGCCTTTGGAGCGCAGAGGAGAGCCAGGGGAGCGAGTGCAAGCGCGAGGAAGAAGAAGCGATTATTGATAGGGAACCGCGCCGCGATCGATAACACAATGCCGTTCACCGCGAGACCGACCGCGACAAGAAGCGCGGCCGGTGGGAGGTGATCCCGGCTGGTCCAAGTCCACGCCGCGGCGCCGAGAATGAAAGACCCGATGAGGATGACGCCCACAGCGGCGGAAGCTGCCAGTCCTGCCGCCACGATGGTCAGCACCGCCGCCACCGCGATCAGAAACGGCCCAAACGCGATCCTCGTGAAGCGCGCCCATAAATAACAGGCTAAGCAGAGGAGGGCGACGAGGATTAGGTAAAGCCGGATTTGGGGGGTCGAAAGTTCAGTCCAAAGTGGTGCCAGCAGTTTGGTCGAAGATATTTTCAGGCCGACACCCACAGTGATCGCGACAAGGATCAAAGGTGCCAAGATCCGCGCCAAAGAGCCGTCGGTCCCCAGCAGAGGGTGCCTTAGGATTGTGAGCAGTGAGGAAGTCATGGTTCGGTCTCGTTAGCGATCGGCTCTGCGGGCGGTCTGCACGTCTGTACCGGCCGATTCAGGTCAGAGTCAAAGAATCTATAAACTTTTGAAGGGCTTGGTACTTCAAGCTTACTCAGGCCGTTAAAGGCGCCGCTTCATCGATCGATGAGGTCACGGCCATTTTGTGAAAGAATATTCTATCGGCCAATCCAGCAACTGCCAAGCACCGGACAGAACGGCGCATGCATTCAAGGGTATCGGCGCTGGGGGTAGATGGAAGTATGCATGAAGGAGGATTTTCAAGCATGGATTTCAGGGCCGGAGGCCGCTCCGGCAGAACCCTTAAGCCGTTGCACGACCTTCATTCCGATGCGGTGAGCATTCGCCATCAGGGTCAGCGTGTGGGGCTTTGCCGGAAGGGAGTTGAATGACGCTGCGTCGGCCACGAAGACGCCGGGGAGCCCGGCAACCTCTCCGTCGGAGCTGGTCGATGCTCTGCCGGGCTTCTCAGCCATCGGCAGGGTACCGGCGTAGTGGATATCGGAACCAAGTTTTCCTGCAACGAACCCGCCAGGAGGCATGATGGCGCCGAGAGGGTGGAATGTCCGGGCGAGCGCGCGGCGCAGCTTGTCCAGGGTCTGCGTCAATCCCGGGGCAGCGCGCCCATGGATGTCAATAAAGCCATCTGCTGCCAATTCCATGGTGTGATGCGAATGATCGCCCGGCAGGAAACAGTTGCCGATGATTGCCGCAGGCGCGATGGCTCTCCAGGCGTCGATCGCAAGAGCGCGGCTTAAGGGAAAATGCTGCAGAAATTCGTAAGCGGGAATATGAGTGGCTGGAAAGAGTGCAGAGTAAATATTGCCGAACTCACTGACATTCTGAAGGCTGACCGATAATTGAGCCATGTTCTGACCGCTCGCAGCCTTGCGGCCTACGCGTTCAGGCAGCAGCAGAAGGAATGCCACAGTTGGACTTGATAGAAGGCGCAGTGGGTGCCTGGTCAGGTTTAGGGTCCGCAGGACAATGGCTGTTGTGGCGATCGTTCCTGCTGCAAGGACAACGGCTTTTGCCTGGTATTGAACGAGGCTGTTCGTGCGGCGGTCCTTGCCTTTCACGATCCAGTTGCTGCCGTCACGGGAAAGGCTCTGAGCGACGAATCCACTGACATGCGTCACGTTCGCGCGTGTCTGCAACGTGTTCAGATCGTACCGTGCCGAGTAAATCGCATCGCGGCGACAGCCCCACAAGCAGAGACCGGATCGGTTGCAGCCCTGCCGCCCCGGGCGGTCCTTGACGAGAACGGCGATGCGGGCTCGGCCGATCCTGGTACCCACATCCCAACCAGCCCGCCGCCGCCGGTTATAGCGGTCGAAGATGCGTTGAAAATTCGGGTCGAGCTCAAGGGCAGGGTCGGCCCACTCGTCGACTCCGAAATAGTCCGTCAAATCGTCGTCATTGGACCCGCTAAGGCCGATACGGCGTGACACCACATCATAGCCCTGGTGAAGGTCGTCGACCGAAATGGGAAAAGCCGTCAATTCAGTGGCATCAAACCGCGCGGTGCCGGCGCCCCAGGCGTTTGACAATCCACCGGTCGAGAGTGAGCCGACCGCAGTGAATTCTGTGGTTCTGATCCGGTTCTCTTCGGCGAAGTGATCAAATGTGGCCGCAAGACTCGGGGCTCGAAGCTTAGGTGACGTAGCATCGCTGTGCTTGATGGCCCGCAGGTCCCGGCCGACCATCCAATCCCATTGGTGACGGTCGGTGGCTCTCAGATTTAGGTACTCTCCTGCCGGTGGTATGATGTTTGCGTCAGCTGCGGCGGCATCCAGTATCAGAACATTGAGGCTGGCCTCGACAAGTGGGAACGCTGCGGATACGCCCGCCGGCCCGGTTCCAATGACGATGACATCGTGGCTCACGCGAAACCTCACAAACTCTCAAGTTGAGGCCGGAAACGGTCCAGAGAAGGACCGCATACAATGTCGAGGACGCGTTGAGCGCCCTCAAGCGCGATGCGTCCCGAGAGCCCTGCTATTCGGAGTAAACGCCAGCGTTCGTCATATGCCAGGAAATGCTCTGCATGGGCAGGCGAACTCTCCGCACAGATCGATGCGAGATCAACGCGACGCCAGAATTCGAGGCCGGCCGCACGCCGTCTCGCGGTCGGCTGATCGACGAACGACAGCAGGGTAGGGTAACGTCGCATGATCGTCGGAAATGCCAACGGGCTTCCCCCAAACGCATCCTCAAGAGCTCTCACGTAAGACTTGACGCTCGTCAGTGACGGTCGGCCGCGCAGCACGTAACGCAGGAGAGTCGCCGCCTCGGCAATGATTTTCTTGCGCCGGCCGTGTCCGGACTTGCTGAGACCTTCCTTCAGTGGTCGAAGCGTGATGCAGAGAGCCGCAAGACTGTCGGCCGTCTGCATCGGCTGCAGCTCGATCAACGATCGAAGGCGCTCGAGCTTGGACGATACGGATCGTGGCAGGCCGGCCCTTAGGGAAATCGTTGCAATCAGCCGCAGGGGCGCCGGCAGGCTGGGGACCGAGCGCCCGAACCGTTCCTCCGACAACATTCGAAGGAAAGTGGAGAAGCCCACAGGTTCCGTCTGCCCGATGCTGTAGATTCCGGACGGAATACCGTCCAGGGCACAGCGAGCCAACGCTGCCGCCAGATCATCTACATGAACCGGCTGGATTTGCGGATCGGGTCGGAGCTTCGGGAGAACGGGGAGTATGTGCGCCAGTCTGCACACGGTCCCGAAAAGCCCTTTCTGAGCACCGCCGTAAACCTGCCCAGGACGCACCACGATCCCATTGCGCCCGAGCACAAGCTGCTCGCAGCGCCATTTGATGCGGCCATAGGCCGTCGGCGCGTTCGGATTGGCGGTCTGGCTGGATACGTATACAAACTGTGCGTTTGCGGCCTGCGCGGCGTCAAGGAGGTGTTGGAGAGCAGTCGTTTCGACATGCTCGTCAGGTGTGCTGCCTTTGCCGGTTTCAGATGCCAGATGCACAACCGCGTCGACCCCCGTCAATGCACCTGGCTGCAATGGCGCACGGAGATCGTACGGCACAAACTCGACAGCTAAGGATTTCGGGGACGATCGCCCGAGCACCCTTACAGTTAATTGCGTGCCGAGAAGGTACCGTACGAGCGCCGATCCGATATGGCCTGTCGCTCCTGTGACCGCTACTGTCTTGGCGTGGCTTGGCATTCTTGTCTCTATCGACTCTGATTGAGAGGGCGGAAAACCAGGGTCTTTGACGCGAGAAAGGAGACCACGAGCAGGATCACGTCGGAAACGATCTTGGCTGCCATGGTCGCATTCGGCAGAGCCAGCATAAAGATGTAAAGCAAAATCGATGCAGCAATTGAATTGACGAGCAGCAAAGCGAAATACTTTGCGGCCTGGATGAGAAGCGGCTGGTGCGCAGTTGCCTGGAACGTGACGTTCCTATGAGTGAAGAGGGCGAAGCACCCGGCTGCTCCCTTCGCGATGATGTTTGCGGCCCACGCGTCGGCATGCCAGATGAAATGAACAACGCTGAACGAGCCCACATCGATGCCGTAAGCGACCAGCTGCACCAGAACATAGATGGCCGGAACCTTGACGGCCGAATTCCAGGTCATGTTGCATTCTTCCGAAGGACGATCACATGATGGAGGCCTATACAGCGGCCGAGAGGCGTCGAGAGCCGTTCGAGGGTTTTTAGAAACGAGGTAGCCGCGTCGGGAGCCAATTGCTTGAAGTTTAACCCACCTGACAGAAGATACCGAAGGTGATTGGTCAGGATGCTGTGATGTACGATCGGAAGGTCCGGATAGCTCGCCTCGTAGCGCTTACGATCCCGCTCGAACACAATGTAGCTCAACGCCTGATTGGCGCCAGTCATTGCTCCCTGGGGAGGGGTTTCCCAGGTTGCCGCGTGTTTGTCGAAGGTCTCGTTCGCGAAGAGTCGCTTGTACATGACGCTGGCAACTGGCCCCCAGTAGGGCTCGACCAGAATGGCCCCGCCGCCAGGTACGAGGACACGACGCAGCTCGCCCAGGAAGCGCTCCGGTTCAGGGAGATGGTGAAAGCAGTGCTGACCGAAGATTGCTCGAACGGAGTTGTCTGCCACATCCATGTTCTGCGCGTCGAGAGCGCGGTCAATGCCAGGGCCGGCGACAAGGTCAGTTGCTAGGACGCCTGGATCGCTTTCGCGGATCGGATACACTCCAGCGCCGATTTCGATGCGATGTCCCTCGCCGGTCAGAAAGGCCTTCTCCAATCCAAGCATCTGTTGATGGATCTCCGTGAAAACCGTTCGGATCATCGGTTTGCGGTCGATGATCTGGCGGTGAGCACGGAAACGCTCGACCCCGTCCACGTCAATGTCGGTGAGCGCAGGTTCTCTTAAGGAAGTGAGTAAACCCATCTTGAGCGTCCTTTCAGACCATCAAAAGGAATGGCTGTTTAGTCTTGGGCGTTGGAAGGCGCACCTGGCATCATGGCCTTGGGGACATCAACTGTGACGGTCCGAACAGCCCCACCGGGCTTACTCCGAACAGGCTGAGGACGCAAATCCAATCCCGGAATCGTCTGTAGCGGATCCTTGGGAACGTTGGTCATATCGTAAGAGAGCGCCGCCAGCAGGAGCTGGGCGCCGAGGATAAGCATGAGAGCAACGAGCATGACCGTGCCAATTGGGGTTGCTTCTCTTGTGGCGATAGCATTGATCCAGTTATAAATGCCGTTTGTTGTCCCTAGGAGGACAAGAAGAGCGCCGAGGATGGCCTCTATGCTGGCTGGATTAAGATCGCGTAGAATATAGTTGTAGAAGAATCTTTTGAAGAAATTGATAAGATACCTTTGCGGGAAGTCGATCAGCACTCGCGATATCTTCAAGTTGCTTTTCTCGTCGCCGTAAATAGCGGGCATGGGGACGTCGCGGACTACGGCGCGAATGTTGTTGAGCCGGAACAGCATATCGGATTCGAAAAAGTAGCGCTTTGCAATCTTGTCAAAGTTCAGTCTAGCCAGGGCTGTTGCATGGATCGCCGTGTACCCATTGGTCGGGTCCATGATGTTCCAGTACCCAGACGAGATTTTGTTCACGAACGAGAGGACAGAATTCCCAAAAATGCGCATGGCTGGCATCGTTCGAAGATATTCGATTTCGTAGAAGCGATTGCCTTTCGTATAGTCGGCATCCTTGTTAACGATTGGGGCAACGAGCACGCCAATGTATCCAGGATCCATCTGCCCATCGCCGTCCATTTTGACGCAAATATCAAAATTCTGTGCTAGCGCCGCCTTGTAGCCGGAGACGACAGCCCCGCCAACACCCTGATTTTCGTGGTGAAAAATGACTTTTACGGATGGCTCTCCATGAAAGGTCTCTTGGACAAGCGTACCACTTCCCTCGGGGCACTTGTCGTCCACGACGAAAATGCCGTCGACGCGCTCGAGAAGCTCGCCCACGACATCGACAATGTGGGAGCGGACTTTATAGCAAGGAATGACGACAGCGATTCTCATTGGATCAAGTTAAGGATTATATTCCGGCATGAATTGGGTTCTGCGCCGGATGGATACACTTGTCACTAGATGCTTTCAACTGCGACCTTAATTGGATGGCCTAACGGTCGCGAAACATAGACTGCGGTGCGTATTCTGCTGCGCAGCTTGCAGTACGAAAACATCGTTAGATTTTATGCACGGGGCTCTTCAGATCAGCCCAGCTTTCGCTTTATAACCGCAATAGAAAATGGCTGATTGCACCGTGCGCTGTCGACATACCCAAGCTCCCGCATACGGTAGATGTAGTCGTCGTTGATCTCGCGCACTGAGGTGATGGTCGGGACGCCCTCGAACTGTAATGACCCGTCTGCCTCTCGATGCAGGTCAAGATGGTATAATCGGCGCGGTTCAAGCCGACGGGATGGAGCATGACCCTGCGTTCATACTTTGCAACGTCGGGCATCCATCCTTCCACCGTTGTGACAGTCGCGTCTCGTGGGATCTCGGCCAGCACACGCTTCCTCATATTGCGCAACTCTTGTCCATATGGACCCAGAGTACACCCGCGCACTCGGAAGCGGCACGGCTCTCGGCGCGCAAATCGTGATCCTTTCACTTAAAGCAGGACGTCGGGGCATATTATAGGTATAGTCTCCGGAAAAGCGAGCAGCAGCCCTTTCTTGCACTGATCGAACACACGAACTTTGTGTCACGTGATCAATAGGCAGGTGAGCATCTTGTTTATCTGGCGGATTACGTAGACACGAAGGCCGCCGAGTGGATGCGTTCGGATGAGGAACTCACCTCGCTTGCCGTTGAAACCTGCAGAAGCCTGAATCCTGAGATTTCTCGTGAGAGTGTGAATCGCTCTTGGTTTTTCGAGCCGGTTATGCCCAACTCGTGATGGGACTAGGCGCCTCAGCCAGTATTCCCCGTACGAGAGTGCCGATGTAGCCAATCTGTTCCATGCCAGCATGGGCCATGTCTATCCCTGGGATAGAGGGACGAATTTCGCGCTTGAGCTTGGTGAACGCGTCGCACGCCAAATTGCCGGCTATTCCTGACAACGATCGGAACTAGAGCACCGGACTGGAAATCCGACTCCTGGGGTTTTGGGCTGGTGCGATCTGTGATTCACTGCCTGGAACGGGAGGTGGATCATGGGTCACTGCTATTCTCTCGATCTTCGGGTGCGGGTGGCCGACTTTGTCGCGGCGGGCCATTCCTGCCGGGCGGCAGCCCAGCACTTTGACGTCAGCGAGAGCTTCGCCATCAAGCTGGTGCGGCGAACGCGGGACACCGGCTCGCCGGCGCCGGCCCGCCAGGGCCGCCCGCCCGGAGGCGGCAAGCTGGTGCCTTATGAGAGCTTCCTGATCGAGACGGTCGAGGCAAGGCCTACCATCACCATGCCCGAACTGGCCACTCGGTTGCTGGAAGAACACGGAGTGGTGGCAGCCCCGGCGATGCTCTCGCGCTTCCTGTGCCGGCGCGGCTTCACGTATAAAATCTATGGACCGGCCGTGCGTTGCAAGAGGGCTGCTTCTGGTTGGATGAGAGACGGTTCGCATCAATCTATCCGGCCTCGATGTGGAGCTCTTGCTCCGGGCCATCATGGGAATCCGCGCGCACCGAGCCTGCTTAAAGCCGAGACCTCAGCGGGCCATTTTTATACCCAGGCTTGCGGTGCGCCGGGTAACCGTTCATCCATCCTGTCACATCCTTCTCGCGAACCTGGGCAGGAACTCAGTTGGCGGAAGACTAGCGATTGCAGTCCGCTCAGGCTGCGCGGGTCGTAAACTCCGCCTCATACCCGCACCCGCGGAACAGCACGCTCCAGGCCATGCGAGCAAGCTTGTTAGCGAGAGCTGCCGCGAGCACATTGCGAGGCAGCCGAGCAAGGGCCGTCATCACCCAACGGCCGAAGCCGTGGTTCTGCCAGCGTCCTGGATCCCGCAGGAGAGTTTGGGCGCCGCTGACAAACAGGGTGCGCAAGTACCGGTTTCCCCGTTTGGAGAGACCTCCCAAGATCGTCCGATCCCCGGTCGAGATCTGCTTCGGCACCAACCCGAGCCAGGCGGCGAAGTCACGGCCTTTGGTGAAGGCGGCTCCGGTCCCCACCGCCGCCACCATGGCGCTGGCGGTGATCACGCCAACGCCTGGGATGCCCATCAGCCGCCGGCAGCCGGCATCCTGGCCGGCCAGGGCCGCAATGTCCCGGGTGAGGACGGCAATGCGCTCGTCCAGCTGTCGCCAATCCTCCGCCAACTCCTCGATGAGGTGGATCATGCGCGGCGAGAGCACGTCCGTGCGGTGGGCAAGCAGCGTAGGGAGGGCCTCTCGCAAACCAGCCGGCCCTTGGCGCACGGCGATGCCGCACTCGAGCAGAAAGCCGCGGATCTGGTTGATGACGGCCGTACGCTGCCCGATCCGTCGGCTTCGCACCCGATGCAGGGCTTGCAGATCAAGTTGCTCGGCTGACTTCAGCGGCACCGGGCGCATGGTTGGACGTTGCGCCGCCTCGGCGATGGCCTCGGCATCACGGTAGTCGTTTTTATGTCCTTTGAGAAAGGGTTTGACATACTGGGCCGGCAGCAGACGAACGTCATGGCCGAGAGCAGCGAGTTGACGGCCGACGTGGTGGGCTCCGGTACAGGCCTCCAGGCCGATGAGACAGACCGGGACGTTGGCCAGGCAGGATTGCAGTTGCCCGCGCGCGATCTTGCGGCGCAGCACAATCTTGCCGCGGGCATCCATGCCGATCAGGTGGAAGGTGTTCTTGCCCAGGTCGATGCCGATGGTCGCAATGGTCTCAGCTGTGGTCTGCTGTGTCATGACATGGCTCCGTGGCTGCGGGACAATCCCGTACTCCCATGCTCCGCCCGGGAGCACGGCCGGTCCATGCCATTAAAGCCCTGATCGCGGCGGAGTGCGCACGCGCCGACGTGCGGGATGAGCGCCGGGTCTGGCACGCCCATCGTCAGCCTCGCATGCGCCAAGAGCCGCACCGGCTCGTGTTTCTCGATGAGACCTACGTCAACACCAAGATGACGCACCTACGCGGGCGCTCGCGCAAAGGCCAGCGGTTGCGCATGAGCGCGCCCTTCGGCCACTGGAAGACGCATACCTTTGTGGCTGGGCTGCGCTGTAGCGAGTTGAGCGCCCCGTGGGTGGTCGATGGCCCGATCACCCGCCTGGCGTTTGAGGTCTACATCGAGACGCAGCTCGCGCCGACGCTGCAGAAAGGCGACGTGGTCATTCTCGACAACCTTGCAGTCCACAAGAGCGACAAGGCCGCGCAGTGTCTGAAGCAAAGAGGAGCCTGGTTTCTGTTTCTGCCCCCGTACAGTCCAGACATGAATCCGATTGAACAGGCCTTTGCCAAGATCAAAGCACACCTGCGCAAGGCTGAGGCACGCACCTTCGACGCGCTCTGGCGAGTGCTCGGTGACATCTGCAATCTCTTCGAGCCACAGGAGTGTTGGAACTTCCTCAGGGCTGCCGGCTATGCATCCGTTTAACCGTCCGATGCTCTAGGGCGAAAATTCGGGGCTCGAAGCGAGAGGTCTTTGACGGACGGTCCATTTCCCCCGCTGCCGGGCGGGATTGGGGCCGTATGCGCTGAGACTCCCACATCAGGTCATGGTATTTGGCTTACTGGAGCATGGCGCGGTGGGAATAGTTCAGCCTCAGGACGCTGAAGGCTCCGATCGATTCCGCTCTTTTCATGCGCCGCCGACAAATCGATTACCTCTGTGCCGCAATCCTTGATGGGTTCGCGGCTACCATGGTGTCGAGAGTGGGATCGGTCAACGTCAGTCCGTGTTCTTCCCGAAACGCTGCGACAGTTTTCTCGAAGTCCTGCCAAGTTTGCCAGCCTCTTTTTTCATATAGGAGGGGTCCGGGGTGCGGGCGGGCATTCAGCGTAGTGCGATCTAGGCGCTGAACGTATTGAACGCCATGTGCCACATAGTGCTTGAGAATGAACGGAAACAATCCGACGAACGTGCGGAACTGAGAAGGATAAAGCCAGCAATATCTCAAGTATCTCAGCCGATCCCGAAGCGGGATCGGACGCTCTTCAGGCGGATGCGGATCGTGGTTGGGTCGGAATACGGTATAGGGAAGAAGGCGGCAACCGTGACTGCTGTAGAGCGGAAACTGAAAGACGCGGTCCGACAGCCCAAATACCTGCCCAAGCGCGACAGCTGCAAGCGCTGCGGCGTCGTGATCTGGGTGCCCGCCTTCCCACGCAGTCGTATAGATGGCTTGTATTCTGCCGAACTGAGAGTTCCCCCCAAAAGCGCTCAGAAGAGATCCATAGACAGTTTGTATATGATCTTGTAGGCCTTGGTTCGGTATTGCCTCTGCTTGCCCGAGAAAGACAATGTTGTCCGCACCGACACCTAAGCGTTTTAAGACGTGTAAGCTCTCGGCGTTTCGCGTTGTAGCGCTTGCCCGTCCGTATGCTCCATCGGTCAAATAAACGATGCCCGGACTTCGACCGCTCGCGATCGACGTAGCGACTAGGTGGAACGCAGCAAATTCATCATCCTGATGCGGAAGAAGGAACAGGTCGATCGCACTCATTGCGGTATCCGACATCTTGATCTTCCTAAAATGTTTTTCGGTACGGCGGATCTGCGAGATCGGCTGCGTAGCGGCAACATGGTTGATGAGCGAATGATCCGGTTTGCTGCATTACCGGCCAATCGTATTAAAACGCGTCAAAGTCGAGGAAGCTGAATAAGATGGCCTTCGGGTCGAGACAGTCGTCAGGCTTCTTTAGATTGTTATAGATCAAGCGCAGAGGGGAGGGTTTGGCCCAGTCAGGAATAGGAAGCGAAAGGCCGCGCCGAACTGTTCCCTCTGGCTGGAGGCCTATTTGCAATGTAGGGGCAGGCCATGCTTTCCGTGGCAGCGCAGAGCCCAAATCCAACCCCTCGCGAGAAATGGCGCCTCGGATCTTAATCCCCGGAAGTGAAGTTGCTCCCTGAAAGACGATTTGATCGGGCGTCGCTGCGATGGGACGCAGTGAGTTGGCAGGGTTGCGCATCCGCCAAATGATGGTTTCCTGATCCCACTCGCGGCAAAGCTGTGCTCCATCGAGTGCTTTCGGCATCTCAATGGACTCCGAATTCAAGGAAATCCGGGCGTCCAGGCCAGCCACATTCTGCCAACCCAGCTTCTTCTCATAACCACTTATGGTGTTTTGGTTTGCGACGCCTAATATGGCGGAATAGCCTAGGTTTCGCGCTCTGTCGGCAGTTCGGCGGGCCAGTTCGAGAAAAATACCCTTGCCGCGATAATCCGGGTGCGTTGCGACATTCAGGAACACGATGGCAGTAGCAGGTTGACCATGAAGTCTCACCCGCTGCGGAATGCCGACAAGGTGTCCAACAAGCTCGGACCCATCGAAGGTATTGAACCCGACAGCCTCTCCTGTCGGGTTCTCGCGATAGAGCCAAGACAGGAAATTCATTGAATAGTGCCCGGCTTTCGGGAAGCAAATCTGCATCAACCGCAGGGCCTGCTCTAGACTGCTATCGTCGAGAGCTGCCGGTAAATATTGCAGGGATGTCAAGGTCAGCCTCCGCTACAGGACCGATAATTTACATCGTAGAGGTTGTGCTTGTCATTCGGCCAATTTCGAACGCGGTTTGCGTCCATCGCAGGCCGGGGCATGTTTTCCATCAAGCAAGCCCAATTTGCTCTGCTGACTGATGCCATGCCGCTATGGCTTAACCGACACCTTGTTCCTGAGTGCCACGGATCGGTCATGCTGGGTCTGCGTGTAAACCAGCTTCCTCGAGAATTTCGTTGAGAGTTCCTGCTGAAACAATTTGCCCCTCTCGAAGGAGAACGGCCTTGTTGCAGTACCGCTTGAGGATTGCTGGATCATGCGATGCAAGAACGAGGATGCGGGAATTCTCCATAATCTGTTCCATGCGGAGCTTCGCCTTCTCGGCGAAGCTGGCATCGCCGACGCTGATCATCTCATCCAGAAGAAGGATATCTGGTTGGATGGCCGTGGAGATGGCGAAGGCCAGACGCAGCGTCATACCGCTTGAATAAGTACGCATTGGCAGGTCCATGAAACCGCCGAGTTCCGAGAATTCCTCAATCGAGGGCATCAATGCCGCGACGTCGCGGAACGTCATGCCGAGAAAGATTCCGCGCAGGCCTATATTCTCGCGGCCGGTCAGCTCCGGATCCATGCCCATTGTGAGGTCTAAAAGAGACGATACCTTGCCCTTGATCTCAGCTATGCCGTGGCTTGGTTCGTAGGCTCCGGCCAGTACCCGGAGTAGCGTTGATTTTCCAGCTCCGTTATGACCGATAAGCGCGAGCCGATCACCTGGCTCTAGGTTCAGGTTGACGTCCCGCAATGCCTTAACCGTAATGATTTCACCGTTCTGGCCATCTATGCGTCCGCCGACACGACGGAGGACATTGGCTTTCAGTGACCGCCCCCGAGTGTTGTAGATCGGGAAATCGACTGTGACGTTGCGTAAGGTGATGGAAGCCATCTCAATGATCCTCAGAGCCAATACACGATGCGCTGCCGGAAGCGAGTGAACAGGGGCCAAGCGACCAAGGCGAGAGCGGCTATGGATCCAGCTACCGAGGCATAAGTGAGCGGATCAGGAAGTCTGCCGAGCAGAGGTTCGGAAACGACACGGAGGAAGGCCGCGAACGGGTTTAGGTAAGCCCAATGCCTCGCCTCGTCCCCGAGTTGCTCGACCTGCCAGGTTACAGGGGAAATGAAGAATGCAACCTGTATGATGTTTTGGACGATCTGAGGCAAGTCGCGGAAGCGTGTGCACAGCAATGCGCATATAAGGCCCGCCAGAAATCCTGCGATTGCGATTATCCCCAAGCCACCGATTGCGGCGATCCAAGTCCATGAGGGGGGGACGCCGAACATCAAAAAAACAACCGGCAAAACGATGATGTTGTGAGCAAACGACACATAATTGCGGACGAGAATCCGCAGGATGAACGTGGTCTTAGGGAGCGCCTGTTGACGCAGGAAATTCTCGGCTTGAATGAAAGCCGTCGTGCTGTCGGTAACGATGCCTGAAATCAGCGTCCAAGTAATATATGTCGTTGCGAGGTACGGCAGGTACCGCGCCATCGGTTGTTGGAAGAGTGCTGAATAGACAATGCCGATGGAGAAGACGAAAATTGCAATGCTCAGCGTAATCCAGAATTGGCCAATGCGCGAGCGGCGGTAGCGCTGCCGGATATCCCCGATCCCCAGAAGCCACCAGACTCGCCAACCCTCAAACCCTTGCCGGAGGTCGAGCAAGGCGCGTTGATCACGGCCCCCGGTGGGTGTGTCAGCCACATCCGCTAGCGCTTCGACCTGAATAGACATGGGATGATTTGTGCTTTCCATTGAGTTGATAGTCTCTGATAAAGAAGAAGCTGCGATCCTAGCCAGGAGCAAATGCAGGCTCAATCGCCGCGGGTTAACGACTTAGCCATTGTGCCTGAGTTTGGGTTACTCAGAAGTGATGGTGTCTTTGGATGAGATCCACGCCCATTTCAAGACGTCATGCCGGCCCCTACGCTGCAGCACGGCCGTAACGAAAGCGACGTGACCCCGTAAAGGACAAAGCACGGTACGTTTCGTAACGTTGTAGCATAGAACAGCTAGTTTATCAAGATGTCGGCTAGTAGCCGATTTCTTGTCGCAATGAAAGTTCGACGGGATAGTGACGCATACCGCTGAACATCAATCGACACAAGCTTCGGTCATTGTTGACACCTGCTCGTCTTGCCAGCACCAATGACCTGCATCCGGTGCCGCTACGCAGACCAGCTAGAGCCCTCGGTTCCGTGCGGCTTGGTCACAGATAGCCGTACTAATCAGTTCCAGCCAGCGTCGATCAGCTTGCCGTTCTGCTAGGAGGGTTGCGGCGGCTTGAGCAAGACTAACAACCGTATCGGGGCGTTCAAGGATCAAACGCAATGCCTGGCTGAAACTCTCGGCATCCGGCCGTTCAGCAACCAGACCGGCGCGCCCAAAGCCGATCTGCTCCGGAAGCGCGCCCATCGGCATAACAATACTTGGCACTCCCCAGGACAGGGCCTGGGCGACAACGCCGGACTGGCTGGCTTCGACATAGGGACAAAGCAACAGGTCGTGCCCGGAGAAAAGCTCTGCCGTTTCTTCGTGGTTGACCCAGCCAAGCCTGAGATCGACCTGTGGCCAGGCGGCAAAGGTTCGCTGGACATCGGCCTCAAGCGGTCCCGAACCGGCCACGGTGAGGCGCCAAGTTCGGCTCTGCCGAAATGGCTCCAGGGCGCGGGCTAGGAGGCTCAGCCCCTTGTACGGCAGCAGGCGTCCGTAGAAGAGGAACCGGACAGGTTCGCGAGACGAACCCGTCCGAGAGAGAGTCGACCGGTGCGTAGGGTAGATTGTCTCTAGAGGGATAACAGAGGTCTTGTGGCCCGCGGTGGGAAGCCGCTCGGCTATTCTCGTAGCGACGCTGTTTGAGAGCGCCACTACTTTGTCAGCGCTCTTGATTAGCCGATCCTGAGTCAGGCGCTGCCAGGTTGCGGCATAATCGCCCGGATGGGGTTCGGCGTCGTGGGCCACGTAGATAACGTTAATGCCCCGGCGCTGCAGCAGATGGGTGAAGGGCCACGCGAAAGGCGCGTTCATGATCACGATGACGGCTGCAGGCTTCAAACTTGCGAGCGCGTCCGCATGATGCCGGAGGTGCCCTGGGAGGAGCCATGTGTCCCGCCACAAGGTCGCCAGGCGAGGGCGATCGAAGGCTATGATCGGGAGACCAGTCGCCACAAAGGCAGCCATGTCACTGTTTCGGCGTGAGAGCGACAGTACGACGTCGACGGGCTCTGCCGCCCGGCTTAAATGCCGAGCCAGAAAAAGCGTCATCTCCGAACCGCCTCCACGACGTCCCCAGTAGTGGAGAACCACTCCCGGGTGGGTCTGGCGGATAGGAATCGCGGCACGCTTCGTCTCAACAATCATCGAACTTCAGGGCTCAATGCAAGCGGTTTAGGCGGAGCGTCGCTCCTTCATCTGGGTCACTCACACGAAAGGACGGGAGGCGCCAGTGGAAAATGCGATAAATCGATCTCGCTGGACCCGATATGGCAGGCGCAGCCCGCTCCTGCAACGTCGTATCTGCTGAGTTGACGCCAGCGCGCCTGCTGTTTAGGACGCCATGCGGGCAAGAAGCAAGGACAGGCCATGGGCGAGGGTAGCAACCATATCTTACCGGTGATCATGTGTGGCGGCTCCGGAACGCGGCTGTGGCCGGCCTCCCGGGACAGCATGCCCAAGCAGTTTATCGATCTTCTCGGCGGGAGTTCCACCTTTCAGACCGCCGTCCAGCGCGTGACGGCGCCAGACGTCTTCCTGCGTCCAGCCGTCATTTCAAGTAATGATGTTCGCTTCATTGTTGCTGAGCAACTGGCTCAGATCGGTGCGGAAGCGGATATCATCCTGGAGCCGCTCCAGCGGGACTCTGCTGCCGCGATTGCCGTTGCGGCATGCCACGCAGCCCGTCATGCCCCCGAAACGATCGTCCTTGTCATTGCCGCGGATCACGTGATCAACGATGCGGCAGCTTTTGCCGCAGCCTGCCAGGCAGGGATGGAACCGGCCCGCCAAGGCCATATCATGACCCTCGGGGTTGTGCCTCAGCACCCGGCAACCAGCTATGGCTACATCAAGCCAGGAAAGCCCATCAAGGGGACGGATGCCTGCCGGGTCGAACGCTTCGTCGAGAAGCCGAACGTAGAGACCGCGCAGGTCTATATCGAGCAGGGCTTTCTCTGGAACAGCGGCAATTTCCTGTTCCGGGCCGATGTCATGATCGAGGAGTTAGAGAGATTTCAGCCGGCAATCCTGGCAGCCGCTAGGGAGGCCCTTGAGCGCGCCACCACCGACCTCGACTTTATCCGCCTGCATGAGGACGCTTTCAAGCTCGCGCCCAAGACCTCGATCGACTACGCGGTGATGGAGCACACCGAACGAGCCGGTGTGCTGCCGGTTTCATTCCACTGGTCCGACATTGGCTCCTGGGGGGCGCTCTGGGATGCCTCGGAGCGTGATGAGGCCGGCAATGCCTTGCGAGGTAACGTCGAGGTTGTCGAAACCCGCAACAGTCTCGTTCACAGCGATGACATTCTGACTACCGTCGTTGGTCTCGACGACGTGGTCGTGGTCGCCAAACCGGATGCGGTGCTCGTTACCTCACGCAGCCGCTCTGAGTTGGTCAAAGAGCTTGTGGTTTCGATGCGGGCCAAACATCGCCCTGAGGCCTCGGAGCACCTGCGAATGTACCGCCCTTGGGGGTGGTATCAGCGTATCGACCAAGGCTCGCGCTTCCAGGTCAAGCGCATCATGGTCAAACCAGGGGGGCGCCTGTCTCTGCAGAAGCACTACCACCGAGCTGAGCATTGGGTTGTGGTCCGGGGAACCGCTGAGGTGACGGTGAACCAAGACGTCGTCGTTCTCCATGAGAACGAGTCCGTGTACATCCCAATAGGCTCAGTTCATCGCTTGACAAATCCCGGACGGATCCCGCTCGAGCTCATCGAGGTTCAGGTTGGTAGCTATACCGGCGAGGATGATATCGTCAGGGTCGAGGACATTTACGGACGATAAGAGGGCTGCAGTACCAACCCAGCGAGACCTCCAAGCCGCCTCCGCATGATGAGGCGGCTTTCTTCGATCTGCTATCGGGGCGTATCCCACAGTCTCTAGGCCGCTATCCTAGCTGGAGTACTCTGGAGCGAGGCAATTGCGCGCGATCGCGGCTCTAAAGTTACACTGGCAAAGTTCAGGCCCCAGGCCTAATCCGGAAGGCATGGCTATGGGAGGAATTCCTCTGCCCAGGTACAGGCGTCGCCGCTAACTCGATATCATCCAAGCGATCGAACATGTGCTGCTACCAAGGAGACCTCATTGCTTTTAAGCCTTTAGTGATGACCTAGCGTAAATCCAAAGCTCTTCGTCTAGTCGGCAAGGCAGCCTCAAGACAATGCATTGAAGAATTGACTACATCATGTGATAAGCGGGCGGAGTTCGCCGGGGCGGTTGCCCCCGGTCATCCGACGAACAGGAAGCTTTAAAGGGGTCCCATGAAACGATTTCTCGTGACCGGTGGCGCGGGGTTCATCGGCTCGGCCGTTGTACGCACCCTCGTCCGCGACACGCCCCATCAGGTGCTCGTGGTGGACAAGCTCACTTACGCCGGAAACCTGGATTCCCTAAAGCCTGTCGCCAACAGCCCGCGCTATACTTTCGAGCGGGCCGATGTCGCCGATGCCGAGCGGATGCGCTCGATCATCCAGGCATACGCCCCTGATGTCATCATGCACTTGGCAGCTGAGAGCCATGTGGACCGCTCTATCGACGGGCCAGGCGAGTTCCTCCAGACGAATGTAGTCGGAACCTACAGCCTCCTCCAAGCGGCCCTGGAACACTGGCGTCGACTGCCGCTTGAGTGCCAAACCTCGTTCCGCTTCCATCATATCTCGACCGACGAGGTTTTCGGTTCTTTGGGGGAGGAAGGCTTCTTCCATGAAGAATATCCCTACCAACCCAGTTCGCCTTACTCTGCTTCCAAAGCCGCGTCGGACCACTTCGTCCGTGCCTGGCATCACACCTATGGCCTGCCTACTATTGTTACCAACTGCTCGAACAATTACGGGCCGTACCATTTTCCCGAGAAGTTGATCCCGCTCATCATCCTCAATGCGCTTGAAGGCAAGCCGCTGCCCGTTTATGGCAAAGGCGACAACGTCCGCGACTGGCTTTACGTGGACGATCATGCGAGGGCGCTCATCCTGGCGGCCGAGCAGGGCCGTCCTGGTGAGACCTATGCGATCGGTGGTCATAACGAGCGTCGCAACATTGACGTGGTCCATGCCATCTGCGCGCTCGTCGATGAGCTGGCCCCGGGTGCCGCCATCGGGCCGCGCGAACGGCTCATCACCTATGTCACTGACAGGCCTGGCCATGACCTGCGCTATGCCATTGATGCCTCCAAGATCGAGCGCGATCTCGGCTGGCGCCCGACGGAGACGTTTGAATCTGGTCTCCGCAAAACAGTCGAGTGGTACTTGGCCAACCGGGAGTGGTGGGAGCGGGTGCGCTCCGGTGTTTATCAGGGCGAGCGGCTTGGCGTCGTCGCATAGTCGGCACGTCAGCGCTGTTCCATCCGTTTCACCTTAAGGAACGAAAGAATCGACTGTGATTGAAGTTGAACCCACTGCACTGCCTGACGTGAAGATCATCCGGACGAAGGTGTTCGCTGACCCGCGCGGGTATTTCGTGGAGACGTACAACAAGAAAGCCTTCGCGGCTGCTGGAATCGTTGACGAGTTCGTTCAGGACAACTTTTCCCTATCGACCTATGTCGGCACTATCAGAGGTCTACATTTTCAGAGCGCTCCTTATGCTCAGGCCAAACTCGTCCGCGTGGGCCGGGGCCGCATCCTTGACGTCGCAGTCGATCTCCGACGCTCGTCACCGACATTCGGGCAGCATGTGGCGGTCGAGTTGAGCTGTGAGAACAGGCTGGAACTCCTGGTGCCTGTTGGCTTTGCGCATGGCTTCTGCACCCTCGAGCCCTATACTGAGGTGTCTTACAAGGTTACGGCGCACTACTCCGCGGCCCACGATCACGGCCTTGCCTGGGATGATCCCGCCCTCGGAATTAACTGGCCCGTAGAGGCGTCCAACGCGATTTTGTCCGACAAGGACACAAGGCATCCGCAGCTAGCCACACTTCCTGTGTACTGCGCGTAAAGGTTAAAATTGGTGCACATCATGGTCAGCCGTCTAGTCGGGCAAGGCTCCGATGCTCAAGCGAAGCGCGCTCTCACTCATGACATGTTACTGGTTTTCCTGTGCCGACCCAGGTCGAGTCTTCCTCGGCAAACCAGATCGCACCCGGACTGCTTGAAGCTTCCCAAGGCTTATGAGTTTCGGTATGGCACACTTCCCTTGAACCGTGCGTCGAGCACCTCCTCGATGAGGCGCTAGCACAGGAGATACACCCATGAAGGGCATCATTCTTGCTGGCGGCTCTGGCACCCGTCTGCATCCGATGACTTATGTCACGTCGAAGCAGCTATTGCCGATCTACGACAAGCCAATGATCTATTATCCCCTCACTACGCTGATGCTGGCGGGCGTGAGAGATATCCTCATCATCTCGACCCCCGATGATCTGCCGAAGTTCAGGCAGCTACTGGGAAGCGGTGAGCGCTGGGGCATCAGGTTATCCTATGCTGAGCAGCCGAAGCCGGAAGGGCTCGCGCAGGCCTACATCATTGGCGCCGATTTCGTGGCGGGAGGTCCATCGGTCCTGATCCTGGGCGACAACGTCTACTATGGTCATGGATTGCCCGATCTCATGCGAGCCGCACGAGAGCAGACCTTCGGTGCCTCAGTCTTTGCCTACCATGTCACCGATCCGGAGCGGTATGGGGTCGTCGAGTTCGACCGGGACGGCCGGGCCATCTCCATCGAGGAGAAACCTGCAACCCCGAAATCCAGTTGGGCAGTCACGGGCCTCTACTTCTACGATGAACAGGTCATCGAGATTGCCGCGAAGCTCAAGCCGTCGGCGCGAGGGGAACTCGAGATCACCGACGTCAACCGCGCCTATCTCGAGCGGGGTCAGCTCCATGTGCAGCGTATGGGCCGCGGCTTCGCTTGGCTCGATACCGGAACGCCGGACTCTCTGGTCGAGGCCGCGGAATTCGTACGAGCGCTCGAAAAGCGTCAAGGCTTTCGCATTGCCTGTCCCGAGGAAATTGCCTTCAACCTCGGGTGGATCAACCGAGATCAGTTGCTGCAGCTGGCGAAGGAGCTGTCAAAGTGCAGCTACGGTCATTACCTGGTGCGCATAGCCGATCAGACCTGAACCAAGGGGAAACAAGGTCCATTATTCCCTGATGCGACCTTCGTTGCCGCATGATCGCCAAGCGACGACGTTCGTGTCTAACCCGTCTCGGAACTGGTCATTTCTGATGCGGACGGCCTCTCCTATGGTCCATTGGAACGGCGATTTCGTGCATCGCGCATGGCTCTTAAGACAAGCACCGAACTCGAGGCAGGTCATCGACCCTTCATCGGCTCCCCTGCAGCCGACAGTCGCGGCATCGTCTTCACGATCTGCTCGACGGCCCTTAGTCAAGCTGGAACATCTGCCATCCCATCATTGTTGTTAGCTCTCTCGCAGTTGTGTACAGGCGAGTTGGTTTGAAACGTTCGCAAACGCGTACCAGATCTAGGGTATTCCCAAGATTTTTGTCTCAAGATTAAGAGAAACACTTCAAATAGGTCAGAGTCGTTGGGGCAGCCAAACCACAGAAAGTATGATCGATGGCTGACATCAATGGAAACGCCCGCCACAACGACCTCATTGGTACGATCCTCTCAGATCGGATCATCGGGTTTGGTGGAGATGATATACTGCTTGGGCAACTCGGCGATGATACGATTTATGGAGGTGGTGGGTTTGACCGGATCGACGGTCAAGACGGTAATGACGTAATCAGAGGTGGCAACCAGCTCGATTACATTGCCGGTGGGCTCGATAATGACCGGATCTACGGTGATGACGGAAACGATCAGATCATCGGCGAATTTGGCAACGATACAATCTTCGGCGGGCGCGGCGATGATTATGCGGCCGGAAACCCGGGCGACGACTCCATCGCTGGTGGATCCGGAGATGATTTCTTCGTTGGAGAAGCCGGCAATGATTACGTGCGGGGTGACTCCGGAAACGACTTTGTTGCGGGCGGAGATGGAGACGATCGGGTTTTAGGTGGAAGCGGGCGCGATCTTGTCGACGGAGATCTTGGCAATGATCTGCTGTATGGCCAGTCCGGAAATGACGTCCTGAACGGTGACGCCGGAGATGACTATCTCAACGGCGGCTCTGGAAGTGATCAGCTCGTAGGTGGACTGGGAAGCGATGTTTTCCACTTCGGCGACGCTCTGAGGTCGTCGAACGTCGATCGGATACAAGACTTCAATGTAGCCGAGGATACGATCCGTTTAGAGGACAGGGTCTTTAACCGTGCGGGACCGACGGGCACGTTAGCCTCCGAAGCCTTCCATACGGGATCAAGAGCGCAGGAGACTGATGATCGGGTCATTTACGACGCGACCACGGGTGCTCTCTATTATGATCGCGATGGAAGTGGCTCAGCCAACCAAGTGAAGTTTGCGCAGCTCAACCGCGGTCTGGCGCTAACGAGCGACGATTTCCTGCTGGTCTGAGGACGGTGAAGCTGTTTACGAAGAGAGCTTTCACGATTTGTCTGACGCGAGGATACTGATCTGAAGGGCGGCTCAACAGCCGCCCTTGATTATTGATCCGGCTTGGGAGATCTTGAAATCCACGACCGGTCGGCCCAGGTCGACGGGATGAAGCATACAGACATGCGCAAGCTGCCAGCAGCCGCGCAAGAGGAGCGTCGGCGACAGGTGGTGGGGCTACGCGACAGCGGCCTGACCTATGAGGCGATTGCCGCCCAGGTGGGTCTGACCCGCACCGGCGTGTTCAACATCTGCCGCCGCTTCGCCGAGCAGGGCCTGGCCGGATTGGCCAGCGGACCACGCGGCCCGGCCCCTGGCACAGGACGGTTTCTCCAGGCCGAGCAGGAAGTCCAGATCCGCGCTCTGATGGGCCGGCACACGCCCGACGAACTGGGCCTGCCCTTTGCCTTGTGGAGCCGGGCAGCGGTGCGGGAACTCATCGAGCAGCACTGCGGAGTCCGGCTGGCGGTGCGCACGATGAGCACCTACCTGGCGCGCTGGGGCTTCACGGCCCAGAAGCCGCTCCGGCGCGCCTATGAACAGTCGCCGAAGGCGGTGCGGCACTGGCTGCGGCAGGACTACCCGGCCATCGTGGCGCAAGGCAGAACGGAGAAGGGCACGATCTTCTGGGGGGACGAGACCGGCTTGCGCTCCGACGATGTGCGGGGCCGCAGCTTTGCCCCCAAGGGCCGCACACCTGTGGTGCGCCCCAGGCACAAGCGCGCGGGGTTGGGCCTGATCTCGGCTGTGACCAACAAGGGCGAGCTGCGCTGGATGGTGCTCGATGGCGCCGTCAAGACTCCGAGCCTGATCCACTTTCTCGGGCGGCTGCTCCAGGATGCCAACGGCAAGGTGTTTCTGATCTGGGACAACCTGCCGGTCCATCGGGCCCGGGCGGTGCAGGACTGGTTAGCCGAGCGCCAGGAGCAGATCGAGGTCTTCTCCTTGCCTTCCTACAGCCCTGAGCTGAACCCGGACGAGGGACTGAATGCGGACCTGAAGCACGCCGTGACGCGCAAGCCGCCGGCCCGCAGCAAGCACGAACTCAAACGAACCGTCATCAGCCACATGCGCCGGCTCGCCAAGCTGCCCGACCGGATCCGCAGCTACTTCGGGCATCCATCTTTCCGTTATGCCGCGTAGTTCAAGATTACCCAAGCCGGATCAATAACAGGGTTCCCGCATCGTTCCCAAGGCCGCGCATGACGGTCTTGCCATTCTCGTCCTCCCGTCCAGTAAAGAACCTATCCCGCTCCTGCTTCGACATCTCGATGGCAGCCTCGGCTTGGTCTCGCTCGGACATTCCACAGGCAAAAGCGCTGACGGATTGGCATGAGCTTGAAAATGATGATGGGCCCCGAGAGTAGATAAAGGAGAAAGTGAGCAGTAACCAAGAAGCGCAATCGGGCAGCGGACTCATAGCTGCGGATCCAGATGCGAGCTGAGATCAGCCGGATGGCGGCCAGGAAGTTCTCTGGGTTCTTGTCGTATTGGGTGGCAATGCCGCGGAACTGCTTAAGCTTGTTGAAGAAGCGCTCGACCAGATTCCTGTCGTATAGGCACAGCCAAGGCTGCGGGTGGCGCCCCCGCAGCCTTGGCTTCTTTCCGAGGGGCTCTATGGATCGATCTAAATGACGAGGACATCCAAGTTGGTCATTCTCAGCCCCGTGGAGAGCTTCGCCACCACAACCTGCTCTGTCGCGCCGGTGCCGTCCTGATCATAGTAGAGGACACCGTTGCTGCGGTCGTAGATGACGCGGTCGGTTGCGTCATGCGCCTCCGTTCCGGTCCAGAAGGCCGACGATTTCAAGGTCCCATCGCGTCCGAGACCCGTGAACGCCTTATTGTTAAGCCATAAGGTGTCATCAGCAACGGAGAAGTCCCGGACAGTATCTATCTCTGCCGGGCTATTCGGGATCACATTATAGACAAAGGCATCCTGTCCCGAGCCGCCGTGAACAATGTCTGCACCCGAATGGCCGTCAAGGCGGTCATTGCCGGAACCGCCGCTGAGAGTATCATCATCGATGTTGCCATAGAGACGGTCGCTGCCGCTTCCGCCAATCAGTGAATCGTTGCCGGAACTGCCGTCCAGGCTGTCGTTGCCGTCCTCGCCTTTGAGAGTGTCATTGCCCGAGCCGCCGCCTAGGCTGTCGTTGCCGTTCCCGCCAAACAGAGCGTCATTGCCGTCTTCCCCATAAAAGCGATCATTGCCGTCTTCTCCATAAACGCGGTCAATGCCGTCCCGGCCGTAAACCCGGTCATTGCCGACACCACCCAAAATTCGGTCGCTGTTTGCGGTTCCGAAGAGAGTATCGTTCACATCCATGTACTGGAGCTGGCCATAAAGAGGGGCGTCGGACCTGCTGACACCATCCGGGAAGCTTGTGTTCAGGTTCAGGCCTACCGAATGAAGCACTGACGCGACGACAGAGTTGCTGTTCAGATCATCACCTGAAATGTCTTCAAAGATATCAACGCTATAGCTTAGATCGGCTTTTTCGATGTTATTGGCATGCTGGACCATGATCTGCCAAACATCATCGGCGTCCCTGGCGCCGAGATTGAGGATCTCACGGCGTCGTTCCTCAGGGGTGTCCGAGCCTCTCCTGTCGGGGGAGGTGGCCAGATCGGCGTCGACCAGCGTTTCGAGATCGCCATTCGATCCTGCGGTGCCACGGATCACCTTCTCCGAGATGACACGTCCCTGTTCGTCCGTGACGGTCTTAACGAGGTACAGGTGAAGGAAGCCGGTATCGATTCCCTCGAATTCAACGGGCTTGGCTTCAATGGCAATGACGGTCGGCATGGGCAGACTCCTACAATGGACCGGGTCGCCCCGGGCACAACATTTCTCCTTCATCAACTTTGCTTGTGGCTTTGCCGTTCCATGCTGCATCAAAGTAGCGCACAGTCTCTCCTCCGCCACCGTGCCGAGCTTGACCGGATCGGTCGCATGATTGCGGTCGCGGAAGCCCGCCGCCGATCGGTTCTTCAGGAACTGGAGCGGTACCGCGAGGCCCAACGGGCCCGGGTCCGCAGGGCTGGGAGAAGCCACGCCTCATTCACAGAGTTAACCTCGTCGTATTGACGGCAAATTGTACCGGGCGAGAGCCTCTCCAATGACCCACATCCCCGTGCGCACCAAGCCTCGACGGAGATCTGCCGCATCTGCAGCAGGGCTCGCGCTCGCCGGGGAGAGGACCACAGGACCTATCAGGCGCTGCATCAAGCGATCACCTCTGACATCAGTCCGTGCGATGCTATCGAGACTGCGCTCAGCCAAACCATCATCGAAGAAATCTGGGAAACCCCACGTTGCCGGATGAGCGAGGCGTGCCTGCTGGCTGGTCACAGGCAGGAAGGTGGGAGCCTGAACGCCACAGCCGTGCCGGCACGCACCAGCCAACCCGGAGGGCTGCGGGGTGGTCAGGGCACGGCATTGCGCCGGAGCAGGCGACCAACGCCATCCGACGCAGATCGCGCCGCGACACGGACGACACTTCCCGCCAACCAACCAGCATGGTCAGCGGATTCGTGCATGATCTGCGCGACGAGCTAGAGGCAAGCCAAGAGCACGTATCGGAGATTCTTCCTGTTGTTGAGGCACAGCTCGACGTGTTGCGCGCCCGTAACATCAGGGCAAGTCTGCTGCAGGAGTTTCCAAAATAGACGAGGAGACGCTTTCAGCAACAGCGCGGCGATCTCTCCCCATCTGATCTGCAGTCCACGACGTTCGGCCTCTCCTGAACGAACTTGGACATTTCTCCCGGCCTTTGAGCGCGGAGGCCTTGTGACAGGCATTCCCCAGCTGCCAGGACCGACAAGCCGCCGAGACCGGATCTGACAACCTCACGGAAAGGTCGGCGGTCTAGCCTGTGTGAGTGCGCGCAGACCGGAAGATGGGGCTCCGGTCAGGCGCTCGCTGACAACATCCCGGTTCAGAAAGGTCGCGACTGTCACGCACCGGGTGCATGCAAAGGAGAGGTTCAATGTCGCCCACCCCCGCTTCACGCCCGTCAAAGGCGGCGCCCAGATCCCGAAAGCCGTGTCGTCCGAGAGACGAGGACGTTCAGGTTCATCCGGGTGGCCTCGGTCGTCTTTTCGCCACACGCCCTCTGGTTTGGGGCGAGAGTGCACAGGATTATGATACGTTGCTCATGAAGGTCACGGCTGCCATCAAACCCACCGATGTGATCGAAGCCATGTGGGTCAGGGACATTACGGATCTGATGTGGGAAGGCGAACGCCTGCGGCGGCTCAAGACTGGCCTCCTGAGACGGCGTGCCCAGGAAGAGTTGGAAGACGTGCTGGAGGGTATCGAAGGAGCAAACGTGATCGACGGCGTTGCGTACGGCATTCCGTCCATTGCAGCGTGCTATTCCAAGGGTCATAAACCCGCAGTCAACCACATAAAGGGCATCTTTGCTGAGCATGACCTCGACGACAATGAGATGACCGCGCGGGCTTTCGCCTTTCATTTTGACACGGTGGAGCGCATTGAACGGATGATCGCCGGGGTCAATGCTCGCCGCGATCGAGTGATCAGTGAACTCGAGCGATATCGGGAGGGAGGCAAACGCCGGTCCCGGATGATCACCGACGATGTCACGGATATCGACTGATCCCTTGGCCCGTCTCATGTGTTCCCCTCGACGAATTGCCGCCAACCGTGCCAATGCCCAACGCAGCACCGGGCCACGCACAGCGGCGGGCAAGGAGAAATCCCGTCGCAATGCGCTAAAACATGGTCTCGCCATTCCGGCTTCGGCCGATGCGGATTGGTCATGCGAGGTGGCGCGTTTGGCACGTCTCATAGCAGGTGAGGAGAGAGACAATCCCCGGATCCTAAAAGCAGCCGAGCGCGTAGCGGAGGCCTCCGTCAGCGTGATTCGGATTCGGCACATCAGGACGACCTACTTTGACATTATGTTCCGCAATCTGAACACCATCGACTTTGCGCTCGAGATGTTTGGGAAGGGGTTGGCCCGGCTGGATCGTTACGAGCGTCGGGCCTTGTCGGGACACCGCACGGCCGTTCGCGACCGCAATGAGGAGTGCGCCGCTCTGCAGAACCACACGGCCGAAAGGCTAGACGACATATGAGGGGCAAACCTTGCATAGTTGCCGATCAATGTATATACCACTATGTATATACGGAGACTTGAGATGGCGATCGCCAAGGTATTTCAGTCCGGCAACAGTCAGGCCGTTCGGCTGCCCAAGCAGTTTCGCCTCACGAGCGATGAGGTCGAGATCTTTCGCCGGGGCGACGAAATCGTTCTGCGTGAAAAACCCAGAAGTTTGGCCAAAGCCTTCGAGCTGCTGTGTGATCTCCCGGAGATCGAGCGCGACGAAGCCCCGCCTCAGGAGCGTGACGGCCTGTGATGCCCGAACTGCGTTATCTCCTCGACACCAACATCTGCATCTACATCCGCCGGGAGCGGCCGCAAGCTGTCCTGGAGCGGTTCAAGACACTGCCTCCCGGCTCGACGGCGATATCAGTCATTACCTACGGGGAACTGGCCTATGGGGTCCGGAAAAGCCCAGATCCCCACAGAGCCAAGATGATCTTGGAGGAGCTGATTGCCCTGATCCCGGTCCTGCCGATGGCGGCTGATGCGGCCGAGACCTATGGAACCATCCGATCCGATCTGGCCGCTCGCGGCGAACTGATCGGCAACAACGATCTCTGGATTGCCGCCCATGCCAGGAGCCTCGAGATGATCCTGGTTACCAACAACGAGAAGGAGTTTCAGCGGGTGGGTGGCCTCACGATCGAGAACTGGGTCAAGGGATAGATGCTCTGGGTTGGCCGTTCTGGGATTGCCGTAGCGCTCGTGGGATCGCAGCGGGCGAACCTGTCGCTGAGACGGAGAGTTATCGCCGAGGCACGATGGTACCGTCGATCTTCTTCTTCCAGCGGCTCTGTCTTCCGCAGGGGAGGGGGCGTTTGGTCTTTGCAGCACCCAGATGCTGGATCTTCTGCCGTTTGGCTTTGGCGGCACGCCGATGATCGTCGCGTGTCTTTGACTGCGCACAGGCCGCATGCGCCGGCCCCATATTGTCCGGTTCGTCTTGGCCTCCCAACTCCAAGGCTCGGATGTGCTCGATGATCCAACGCTCGCGGACCCCATCAATGCGCCGATCACAAAGGACGCAAATCCCTTTGGCGCGTTCCCAAATGGCAAGCCGTACCCGTGGTGAGAGCCGGGACCTTTGCGTCGTCCCGAGTTCTGACGTTTCCACCAGAGGCATGACGTGTGCTCCTCAGCAATCGCCGATGCCAGGAGGAGCTTCGCTCGGCAGGCGCGGAGACGCGTCGTCCTGTCGCTTTTCGGAGGGAGGGCCGGTGCTATCGTCAGCCTCAAAGGGAACGAGCCGAACCCGCAGGCCCATTGAGGCGACTGTCGATCCTTGAAAGGCCTCAGGCGCGGCGAGCGGCTCGACGTTGGGCGTCTGCTTCCCGGAGGAGCCATCGCACTGTTCACGAGCCTGAGCGGTTTGTCTGTTCGGATCGCGGTCAGACGTGGCCGAGGGCAGGGTCTGTAAGGGCGAGGCGTCAACAAGGGCGAGCACGCGGTCCGCGCGGCGAACGAGAGCGGCCGTCGTGACCGGATCAAAACCGAATTGCTGGTTGAGTGGATCCCGCAGCAGCAGCGCAAGCTCTCGGATCAAGCGGATCAGGAGGTCGCAATCGCGACAGGTGCGCAGGGCCGCTTTCCGCGGCGTTCTCATCCCGTGCGATCCGAGCCTCCACAACGTCTCAAGCCGAGCGGATAGCATAGCGGAGTTCAGGAGGAGGATAGGACGTATGAACAAACCAATCTTGATCATCAATCATGCGGGAAGCTCCTTGAACGGCACATTAACAATATAACGTTAATGTGCCGTTACGTCAACTGCTGTTCGGTTCAAAGTCTCGCCGCAGCGGTTAGAGATCCTGCCTCCAAGGGGCCCGTCGTTTGAAAACAACAGGCTGCACTGGTTTCCAAGATCGATTTTGGCAGAACGAAGCCAATGCATATGAGGCCTCATCGAAGCGACGGATCGCTTGATGAATCCGGGTGGCATTCCGCTCGACTTCGTTGAAGGAGGTGGGCAGCTATACGGGGAAGAGGACATCATCCCCGTTGAGGGCGGATAGCGGCAATGAGAGAAGTGGCCCTGAGCGCAGGCTGCCCAGAGTCTCAGAAGTCTCGCCCGATGAGGTGAAGGCGCATCGTCGCAAAGCATGCGACGAAGGCGGACTGTTAAAAGCGCTTGGCAGCTTTCAACCCGATCATCATGAGCCCCACGTGCTGTGCATGCGCCATACCTCCGCTCAGAGCGGTCTCGATCGCTTCAACCACAGGCATGCGAACGAGAGCGATATCCTCGCTGGGTTCAGGTGCTGCTGGTCCTATGCACAGGGCTGGCTGTGCGAGCACGACATGAACACGATTCGTATGAGTTGCTGGGTTAGGTGAGAGGCTCGCCAGAAGTCGAAGCGAGCTTGCCGTATAGCCGGTTTCCTCCGTCAACTCGCGAGCCGCTGTTGTAACAGGAGTTTCGTCTGCGGCATCCATGATGCCTCCGGGCAGCTCAAGTGTCAGGCCGCCATAGCCATGCCGATACTGTCGAACAAGGAGAACGTGATCTTCGGCATCGATAGCCACGACATGGACCCAGTCTGGGTATTCGAGCACATAGAATGGGGCGATCTCCACATCGGACGGCGTCACGCAATCATCCGCCCGAAGAGAGATCCACCGGTCGCGGAAGACAATGCGGGACCCGTTCACTTTCCATTTCATAGGGTAGCGTCTTTCCGACTCGGTTGAGGACGCGCTTGTGATGTTAGGTAGCACGGAGCACGCCAGCTCACATGGCTAAAATGCAGGCGAACTGGTCTGTGCTAGATCAAGATCTCAGATAGTGCCGGCGATCTTTTCCCGCTCCCGCGTGTTGGGTCTCCTGTGGCACCAGCGGAAGGATCGGAGCGGAATGGCGGCCAACGGGGATATTCTGGATTGCCTGATTGTCGGCGGGGGACCGGCGGGGCTGACCACGGCGTTGTATCTGGCTCGCTTCAAGCGGCGGTTTCAGGTCGTCGACAGCAGGTCGCCCCGGGCGGCTTGGATCCCGACGAGCCACAATATCCCCATGTTCGCGGAAGGGATCTCGGGCAAGGATCTCCTGGCCAGAGCCCGTGCCAATCTCGAGCAATATGGGGACTGCATCCTGCCCGGCATGGTGACGGGCCTGCGCAAACAGCCGGATCGTTTCATCGCCGTGGTGGAGGGCAATAACGGTTCCACGAGCCAGATTGCCGCTCGGCGGGTCGTAATCGCCACGGGGGCCGTCGACATAGAGCCCGATCTGCCGGATGTGCCCAACGCCATCCAGCAGGGGCTTGTGCGCTATTGCCCGATCTGCGACGGCTACGAGTCCCGGGACCGGAAGATCGCCGTCATCGCCTATGGGGCCCATGGCATAGGGGAGGCGGTCTTCATCGCCCGGACCTATTCCAGGGACGTGACGCTCCTGACCTTGGGGCAGCACCTGGAGCTCAATGCGGAGCAGCAGGCCAAGCTCGACGAGCATGGGATCAAGGTGGTCGAGGCCCCGGTCGAATCCCTTGCCATGGAGAACGACCGGATTTCCGCCGTGAACGTGGCCGGCAAGGAGCATCGCTTCGACGTGCTCTATTCGGCGCTCGGCCTCAAGTATCGCTCGGACCTTGCCATCTCCCTCGGGGCCGAGCACGACCCCTCGGGGAGCCTGATCGTCGACAGCCATTGCCAGACGAGCGTCAAAGGTCTTTATGCCGCCGGCGACATCGTCCGCGGCATCGACCAGATCGTGGTGGGCATGGGCCATGCGGCCGTGGCGGCGACCCACATCCACAACCATTGCGAGCTTCCCACCGAGGACGAGCCCGGCGGGGCTTAAGCGAGCGCCTTCGCCAGGAGCGGCAGGCTGACGTCCATCCGGTAATCGACGGAGGAGTGATCGTCGTGGAATTCCTCGTAAGTATGGGGAATGCCTGCGGCCTCGAGCTTCCGGCGCATGATCCGTGAGCCGTACACCATGTTGTACTGGTCGATATCGCCGCAATCGATGTAGAAGGCCTTGAGCTGGCGCAGGTTGGCCTGCTGCTGCGCATCGTCGACCATCCGCAGCGGGTCCCAGCGCAGCCAGTTGGCCCAGCGCTCCTCGATGATCTCGCAGGTATGGAGATCCACCGGCAGGCGGACGCCGTAGAACTGGCTCGGGTCAGGGTCGAAGCTCGCCGCCTGGGCGAGCAGCATCAGGGTATGCCAATCCTTGTCCTTCGCCTTGGGACCTGCCTCGAACTTGCGCAGGAAGGCCTCGATGGACATGCCGTGATCCACCAGATGGCGCAGCGTCCCGGCGAACTCGCCCAGATGGTAGAGATATTCGAAGCCCACATCCCCTGAGTGTGAGGCGGCGGCCGACCACACGGAGCCGCCATGGCGAAGCGCATGCACCATGGCGCCGAAGCCGCCCGAGCTCTTGCCGAACACGCCCCGTCGCCCGTCTCCGCCGCAACCGAAGCGCTCCTCCACGAAGGGCAGCATCTCGCGGATCAGGAAGGTCTCCCAAAGTCCCATGGCGGCGCTGTCGACATATTGGTTGCCGCCGAGCCGCGTGAAGCAATCGGGGAAGGCCACCACGACCGGCGGCATGGCGCCGGTGCCGATCAGCCGGTCCAGGCGCTCAGGCACGTTCTCGCCGTAGTTCTTCCAGTTGGTGTGCGCGGGGCCGCCAGCCGTGTAGCCGACGAGGTCGACGAGGAGGGGCAGGTCGCGGCCATCGTGGCCGGCCGGCACATAGACGTCGACCCGGCGCCGGGACGGATCACCCAGCAGGTTGCTCTTGAGGCAATCGCTCTCGATCCAGAGGCTGTGCACCGTGCCTGCCGGCAGGTCGTGGTTCTTGCGCATCGCTGTTCCTCGCCCGATCAACTGCCCGAGATGTGACGGCTGGAACGGCGCTTGTCCAGAATCAGGATTATCGTGCCGGTTAATAAGTCCTTCTCCCACCTAGCCATTCCACAGGCTGCGAGGCTACGGTGCAGCCCCAGGTGTCAGACAATGGTGTCATACATTGGCGCCGTACTTGGGGGTGTAGTCATGAGCGATGGTTTCCTGCCGCGTTGGAGCCTGAAGACCGAAGGGGTCGTCATGCCCGACGAGCGCCTGCCGACCGGCCAGATGGTGGTGGTTGGCCTGCAGCATGTGGTGGCCATGTTCGGCGCGACCGTGCTGGCGCCGATCCTGATGGGCTTCGATCCGAACGTCTCGATCCTGTTTTCCGGCATTGCGACGCTGATCTTCTTCGTCGTGGTCGGCGGCCGGGTGCCGAGCTATCTCGGCTCGAGCTTCGCCTTCATCGGTCCTGTCCTGGTCGCCACAGGCGCGAGCGTGGGCAGCCCCAATCCCAACATTCCCCTGGCGCTCGGCGGCATCATTGCGGCCGGTGCACTCTACTTCCTCATCGGCCTCGTGGTGCAGCTGGCGGGACACCGCTGGATCGAGCGGCTGATGCCGCCGGTGGTCACGGGCGCCATCGTGGCCGCCATCGGCCTGGTGCTTGCGCCGATTGCGATCAACAGCGCCTCCGGCATCACGCCCGATAACCAGAACGGCAGCGACTTCGCCCGCTGGATCGCGCTCGCGACCGTCGTGGCGGTCGGTCTCATGGCGGTTTACGCGCCGGGGATCTGGCGCCGCCTGCCGGTGCTGATCGGCGGCGTGCTCGGCTACCTGATCTACTTCATCTGCGCGAACGTGCTGGGCCTCGGCCAAGCGATCGACTTCTCGAAGATCGGCCAGGCTGCCTGGTTCGGCCTGCCATCCTTCCAGAGTCCCGTCTTCGACATGCGCGCCATGAGCCTGATCGCCCCGGTGGCCGTGATCTTGGTGGCCGAGAACCTCGGGCACATCAAGGCCATCGGCGCCATGACGGGCCGCAACCTCGATCCGTATCTCGGGCGCGCCTTCATGGGCGACGGTGTCGCCACGATGCTGTCCGGCAGCGCCGGCGGCACGGGCATGACCACTTACGCCGAGAACATGGGCGTGATGGCCGTGACCCGCATCTACTCCACGCTGGTGTTCCTCATCGCCGCCGCCTTCGCTCTGCTGCTGGGCCTGTCCCCTAAGTTCGGCGCCTTCATCGGCACGATCCCGGGGCCCGTACTCGGCGGCCTGTCCATCGTGGTGTTCGGCCTCATCGCCGCGACGGCGGGGCGGATCTGGGTGGAAAACCGGGTCGACTTCTCGAACCCGCGAAACCTGATCACGGTGGCGGTGGCTCTGATCCTGGGCGCCGGCAACTTCAAGCTGAACGTGGCCGGCTTCACCCTGGACGGCATCGGAACGGCGACATTCGGTGCCATCATCCTCTACCACCTCCTGAACATGGCGCCGAGCACGGCGGATCGGACGGAGACCGTGCACTAGCTGGCAGCCTCCAGGAACACGCTTTTGAAGCCCGCGTTGAGCCTCAACGCGGGCTTCGTCGTCTTGAGCCGGCCTGCTCCGTCATGGCCGGCAGGAGGCCCGCATCCTTTCCGCACAAGGGATGTCAGCATGAGCTCCGACCAGAACCAGACCCTGCCGCCTCAGGTGCAGGACCAGCAGCCCGGCCACGAGACCGAGATGAATCCGCGCCCCGATTACGAGCCGCGCTATCCGGGCAGTAACCGGCTGCAGGGCAAGGTTGCCCTCATCACCGGCGGCGACAGCGGCATCGGGCGTGCAACGGCCGTTCTGTTTGCCCGCGAAGGCGCCGATCTTGCGATCATGTATCTGAACGAGAACGAGGACGCGCAGGAGACGAAGCGTCTGGTGGAGAGGGAAGGGCGCTCGTGCCTGACCATCGCGGGCGATGTGGGCGATCCCGGCTTCTGCCGCTCGGCGGTGGATCAGGTGATCCAGCGCTTCGGCAAACTGGACGTGCTGGTCAACAATGCTGCCGAGCAGCATCCCAAGAAGGAGATCGAGGAGATCACGCCCGATCAGATCGACCGCACCTTCCGCACCAACATCTTCGGCTATTTCTACATGGTGCAAGCGGCGATGCCCCACCTCAAGAAAGGTACTGCCATCATCAACACCACGTCGGTGACGGCCTATCGCGGCAGCTCGGATCTGCTCGACTACAGCGCCACCAAGGGCGCCATCGTGGCCTTCACGCGGTCATTGGCGCAAAAGCTCGCGGGCGAGGGCATTCGCGTGAACGGTGTGGCGCCGGGGCCGATCTGGACGCCGCTGATCCCATCGACCTTTCCGGCCGAGAAGGTGAAGCAGTTTGGCGCCAACACGCCGACGAAGCGCCCCGGCCAGCCGAACGAGGTGGCCCCGTCCTACCTGTTCCTGGCGTCCGAGGATTCCTCCTACATCACCGGCTCGGTCCTGCACCCGAACGGCGGCGATCCCACGGAAGCCTGAAAACAAGAAGGGCGGCTCTTTCGAGCCGCCCGATTCTCGTGGCGCTGCGGGAGATATCAGCGTCTGCGGCGCACCCGCACCGGAACCGGACTGTGCGACGGCGTCATCAGCACGAAGAGCAGCATGACAGCCGAGAGGGAGCCGCCGATCAGGAAAAGAATTTCTGCAATCTCGACATGAGAAGCCGCACCTGTGATCGCCGCAAAGGCAGTAACGACTGCGAAGATGAAAAGCGCACGAAGGGCAACCGAACGATTCATTGGCCATATCTCCCAAGTGTTCTTGAAAACGTGCCGGGGGAAGTCGAGTTCCATACGAATAAAAGCCTGGAAGATTACTTTTGAACGACTGATGAACAAGCTCGATGGAGGGCTCAATCTGGAACCTTACAGTTGCGCTTGGCGTTGTTTGAACATCGTCGGCTTCCAGTCGATTGTCATGTTTAGCGAGGTAACACCATGCTCGGTTGGGCAGTCACTTTTCTCATCATCGCTCTCGTCGCGGCTCTGTTCGGCTTCGGGGGCATCGCCGGCACCGCAGTGGAAATCGCGAAGCTGATTTTCTTCGTTGCCATCGTGCTGTTTGCGATCTCGGCCGTCATCGGCCTGCTGCGCGGACGCAGCCCTATGTGATGCCGCTAAGGCATATCTGACGTCCAACGCCGCCTTTCGAGGCGGCGTTTGGCATTCAGGGGGGGCTCTGCCGTTTCAGCCCTGCAGGGCTGCCCGGATCATGCTGTCGGGGCCAAGATCGTCGACGTCGTCGACATTCAGGAGCGACGCGAGCCGCAGGCGCGCCCGGTTCACCCGGCTCTTGATCGTGCCGACGGCACAGCCGCAGATATTCGCGGCCTCCTCGTAGGAAAAGCCCGACGCGCCCACCAGCAGAAGAGCCTCGCGCTGGTCGGAGGGGAGTTGGGAGAGAGCGCTGCGGAAGTCCTCGAAATCCAGGTGAGCGCCCTGCTCGGGCTGAACCTTCAGCCGCCCGGCATATGATCCATCGGGATCCTCGACCTCGCGGCGGCGCTTTCTGTACTCGGAGTGGAAGAGATTGCGCAGGATGGTGAAGAGCCACGCATTCAGGTTCGTGCCGGGCTCGAACCGATGCAGATTGGAGAGGGCCCGCAGGAGAGTGTCCTGGACAAGATCGTCGGCCCGGTCGACCTGACCCGAAAGTGAGATGGCGAAGGCGCGGAGGCTGGGGACCGCCGCGAGAAGAGCCTCCCGGAGCTCGGGCTCAGGCTCTGAGGTCATTGAGACCTGTCCTTTTGCCCACCCTTGTCCAGTTGGTCGAGCAAGTCCCTGAAACGATCCGGAACAGGCTGCTGCATGAGCTCGTCATACATGGCCCGGAGCTGGTCGCCGATGCGTTTTTGACTGCCGCTATCGAGTTTAGGATCGGTTGCAAGCTTTCCACCCGAGCCGCTTCCGAGACCGACCCGAGCGAGCTTGTTCCCCTTATCAACCGTCATATTCGTCCCCTTGCCACCCCTGGTTTTCCGGGGTAGCCAACCTTGGCAGTATCCATATATTCGTTTTCGAGCAATAACGCTTATTGCTGCGCCTGGTTCCATTCTGCGGAACTTTTGCAGCTTTGCCGCGTTGAACGAACCATCGGTACAACGAGTCAAAAGCACAGTTAAGGGGAAGCGAATGTCGACAGCCCAGCTTGTCGTCCAGCACTTACCATACCTTCGTCGCTACGCGCGCGCGCTCACCGGCAGCCAGATGGCCGGCGATGCTTACGTGGCGGCGACCCTCGAGACGCTTGTGAGCGAGCCTGAGACCATTGGTCCCTCCGGGAACGTGAAGGTCGAGCTCTTCCAGGTGTTCACCCGGATCTGGAACTCGCTGTCGGTCAACGGCCGGAGCGAACAGATCCAGCGCGACCTGCCGGCTGAGGTTCGACTCGGGCAGATCACGCCGCTTCCCCGTCAGGCCTTCCTGCTCTCCTGCCTCGAAGGCTTCGGAGAAGAGGAGGTCGGTCAGATCCTCGATGTCGACACGCGGACCGTGCGCGACCTCGTTGACGAAGCGGGCCGCGAGCTTGCGGCCGATATGGCCACGGACATCCTCATCATCGAGGACGAGCCGCTGATCGCCATGGATCTCGAAGCCCTCGTCGAAGGGTTGGGCCATAACGTCACCGGCGTCGCTCGTACACGGACGGAAGCCGTCAAGCTGGCTGCCGCCAAGCAGCCCGGCCTGATCTTGGCCGATATCCAGCTGGCGGACGGAAGCTCCGGCCTCGACGCGGTGAACGACCTCCTCAAGTCCTTCGAGGTTCCGGTCATCTTCATCACAGCCTATCCGGAGCGGTTCCTCACGGGTGAGCGCCCCGAACCGGCCTTTCTGATCGCCAAGCCATTCCAGCCGGCAAACGTGTCTGCAGTCATCAGCCAGGCGCTGTTCTTCCAACAGAGCGCACGCCGGCGCGAGGCGCGAGCTGCCACGGCTTAAAGCTAAACGAATACCAGCCTGAATAGTAATAGCCCGGCTTGAAGGCCGGGCTATTCTTTTGTGCTGACGTATTCGGCGCAAAAAAAGACGGGCTCTAAAGCCCGTCTAAGGTGCCGGCCAATGCACAAGGGGAATGCGGGGAGGACCAGGAGGCCGGTGCTTTAAAAACGTCTTATCGAAAATAAAGGTTCCAGGCTTTTTATCCCTCTTTTTATTCTTACCTCCTACGTAAGGATGCAGGAACATCAAAGATACGGTCGCGTTGAATTTTGAAACGTCGAGGTTGAAGAGCAGGAGAGAGGGATGTTCCGTATCCCTGTGGCGCTGGTAGGTCTGGCTGGAATTTTCTTCGTTGCGGGAAGCTTCGTTCCTGCCTCCTTCGACATGTCCGATCAGGCGCAATCCGAGGTTCTGGCTGACGCTGCTTTGCCACAAGGCATGAACTCTTCCTCGAAGGGTGACCGCATGATGGCCCCTGTTCCGAGCGCAAATCCCGCGACCGTATCGATCGTCGAACTCGTTGGTGTTGCCCAGGCGACGGTGATCCTGCGCGATCGGGACGGTAAGGTGCTCTATAAATCCGATCCTCAAGCGGGAACCACCATCTACGCCCGCGACACGGACCTGCCTGTGGTCACCCTTAAAGAGGAAGTGCAGGCTCCTGCGAACCAGCACCCGGTCAGTCAGCGGCAGGGCAACGAGGCTCCCCGTGAGGAGAAGCAGAAAACCCGCAAGCCTGTCGGCTGTCTCGGCGACGTCAGTCCCCTGGCCAAGGCGAGTGCCGACCGGATGCCGAGCCTCTGCCTGGCGCTCCTCCAACAATCGCTGTCCTGACGGTTGTGGATGCGCAAGATGCGCTCGCAAGGCCGGACCTCGTAGGATCATGAGACCAGCGCCCATGAGAGCGGAAAGATCTCTTGAGGCTTATGGCCACGACCGCATGGGAACCAATTCTCGGGGCGAAGGTTCCCATTATTGGATGCAGTGCTGCTACTTCTCTATAAGAGGCGGCAAGGAAAGTTTGTTGTTCCAGAAATATTTATAAGTATTCATTTTGAAATGAAGTGTTGAGCGGGCCATTCACATTGCCTTGAATAAGACAATGTTCGGAACGGTTGCTCATGCTGGGCGTTTAACACTGGCGCACTTTAGGCGCTTAACGCGATTAAATGTATCCTCAGGAGAAATAAGCAATGCTGAAGAAGCATATGGCAGCTTGCCTTGTAGTGACGGCTTTCGCGGCTGCGCCCGCCTTTGCACAAACCTCCACCACCCCCTCGGCTCCGACCGATCGCCCGGCCGCGTCCGGCACCGGCACCACCACGTCCGGCTCGCCGGCCATGCAGCCCGGCGCCTCGGGCTCTTCGACGACCATGAGCCAGCCCTCGA